>Ga0213920_1000085_pt1 | contig 102591 bp, 98 predicted proteins | sample McNCre1117MG_FD_161054 | JGI IMG/M metagenome (GOLD analysis project Ga0213920, IMG submission 161054) | Freshwater microbial communities from McNutts Creek, Athens, Georgia, United States - 11-17 MG | ecosystem: Environmental > Aquatic > Freshwater > Creek | place: USA: Georgia | collected...
AGCGCTCACAAGAGAACGTGTCTCTTTGGCTGCTTTGTTCGAGGAATTTGCCTAGGTTTGAGCTGGGGCGTACAGGTTGATGCGGGAAAGCCTCTCATTATATCCGAGGCACTGGTTTTCCCGAATCCAAATCAGCGAATTAAGCCAAATGACAGGTGGCGCTGGCGTGTAAGCAAATAGCAGCAGCCGAGGCCACATTGAGCGACTCTTCCCCGCCAGGCTGGGCAATACGCACATGCACGGCGGCGCGCTCGGCCAACGCAGGCGACACGCCCTGCCCTTCATGGCCCATGAGCCATGCGCAGGGCATGGGCAGCTTAGATTCGGCGAGCAAGGTGTGCAAAAACGGGCCTTGGTGCGAGCTGGTGGCCACCCAAGGCATGTCTAAGGCGTTCAGATCTTCGGCACTTAAGCCTTCGACCAAGTGCAAGCCAAAATGCGCGCCCATACCGGCCCGCAAAACCTTGGGGGACCACAAAGCAGCTGACCCCTTAATGGCTAGCACTTGTTTGAAGCCAAAAGCCGAGGCACTTCGCAAAATCGAGCCCACATTGCCCGCGTCTTGCACGCGGTCCAGCACGACCGTGGGGGCGCTGGCTTGCACGCCTAAGGCACTGGGAGCAGCCAAGATAAAACCCATCTTGGCGGGCGACTCTAAGCTGCTGATTTCGGCAAACAGCGCATCGGGCAATACGGTGTTGCGCTCCGCCGCTTGCGTCCATTCACGCGGCGCAGTGGCCCATAGCGATTCGGCAAACACGGCATGCTCAGGTTTCACGCCACGAGTGAGCGCAGCACGGCACAGATGATCGCCCTCAAGCCACACGCGACCGAGTTTGCGGTAAGCCGTGCTGTCTTGCGACAAGCGGCGCAGGTCTTTGACCAAGGGGTTGTCACGCGAGGTGATCAAGTTCATTTCAGCACCTCGGCCACGGGAGAAAACGATTTACGGTGCCAAGGCGTGGCGCCATGTTCTTTGAGGGCTTGCAAATGCGCCGCTGTGCCATAGCCTTTGTGACCATCAAAACCATATTGCGGATACTGCGCGTGGAGCTCTTGGCACCAACGATCTCGATGGACCTTGGCCAAGATAGACGCCGCAGAAATGGCTTGCACTTTGCTATCGCCTTTGACGATGGCTTCGGCCAACACATCGAGCACAGGCAAACGATTGCCATCCACCAAGACTTTGGTGGGCTTCAAGCGCAGGCCTTCTACGGCGCGACGCATGGCCAGCATGGTGGCTTGCAGGATGTTGAGTTCGTCAATCTCTTCCACCGTTGCTTCGGCAATCGAGCAGCACAAAGCTTTGGCGCGAATCTCGTCGTACAAACGCTCGCGCTTCAAGGCGGTTAGCTTTTTAGAGTCTGCCAAACCAGCGATGGGATTCAAGTCATCCAAAATCACAGCAGCGGCCACCACAGGACCTGCCAGCGGACCACGGCCAGCTTCATCCACCCCGGCGATCAAGCCTGGGGCATCCCAAATGAGCGCAGCTTGCTCAGCGCGCAAGAACTTTTTCGATCGCATGAGCCGCCAGTGCGGGTGTATCGCGGCGCAGCGTGTCGTGCAGCGCCGCAAAGCGTTGTTGAACTGCGGTAGCTGCCGCAGGATTGTTCAGCCATTGCAGCACCTCGCGCGCCAAAGCATCAGGCGTGGTTGCGTCTTGAAGCAGCTCAGGCACCACAAAGTCTTGGCACAAGATATTGGGCAAGCCCACCCAAGGTTGCAGCTTTTTGCGGCGCATGATTTGCCAGCTGAGCCAGTTCATGTTGTAGGCAATCACCATGGGGCGCTTGAACAATGCAGCTTCTAACGTGGCTGTACCGCTGGCAATGAGCGTCACATCGCAAGCTGCCAACGCATGATGCGATTGGCCATTGAGTACCAGCAGATTGGGTACTTCGCCTACGTCTTTCGCGATGGCTTCAATGCGCGCACGCAACGCTGGCATGGCGGGTAACACGAAATGAATGCCCGGCTGCTGTTGAGCCATGCGTTGTGCAGCCTGCAAAAAACGGTGCGCCAGATACTCAATCTCCGAGCTACGACTGCCTGGCAGCAATGCCACCACCGTGGCGTCTTGAGGCAAGCCCAGTGCCATGCGTGCAGCAGCGCGGTCTGGCACATCAGGAATGTTTTTGGCTAAAGGGTGACCCACATAGGTGGCATCAATGCCATGCTGGGCAAGCAAATCCGTCTCGAACGGGAAGATGCACAACACGTGGTCCACACTTTGGCGAATTTTCTCCACACGGTCTGCGCGCCAGGCCCAAATGGAGGGACACACAAAGTGAATCGCGGGAATACCTTGAGCTTTGAGGTCGCGCTCTAAATCAAGGTTGAAGTCCGGCGCATCGACGCCAATGAAAGCGCTGGGCGGATGGACCAGCAAGCGTTCACGCAACTGGTTGCGAATGCCCACAATTTCTCGATAGTGACGTAGCACTTCAACATAACCACGCACGGCAAGTTTTTCGTAAGGCCACCAAGGCTCAAACCCCTGTGCAGCCATACGAGGGCCACCAATGCCGGCGCTGTGCATGTCTGGCCATTTGTCACGCATGCCACCCAACAAGAGGCCAGCCAGCAAATCGCCCGAGGCCTCGCCTGCGACGAGCGAGAAAGACAGGGCCTCGGCCATGAGGTTTAGCGAATGATGCCGCGTTGCGGCGAGGTGCGGTTCAAGAAGTCCAGCATCATGGCCACATCGGGTGCAGCCTCTGGTTTTTCTTGAGTCAAAGTCGCGATGCGCTCTTTGGCTTGCTCCAATGTCAAGTCGTCGCGGTACAAAGCTTTGTGCATGGCCTTCACCGCACTGATGCGCTCGGCAGAGAACCCACGGCGGCGCAAACCTTCGAAGTTCATCGAACGAGGCTCAGCAGGTTGGCCCTGGCACATCACAAACGGAGGCACATCCGCAAACAGAAGCGAATGCATGGCCGAGAAGCTATGCGCACCGATGCGCACAAACTGATGCACCACCGTAAAGCCGCCCAAGATGACCCAATCGCCTACATGCACATGGCCTGCCAGCTGCGCACTGTTGGCGAAGATGGTGTGGTTGCCCACGATGCAGTCATGCGCCAAATGCACGTAAGCCATGATCCAGTTGTCGTTACCCACTTTGGTCACGCCGGCATCGCCGGGTGAGCCAATGTTGAAGGTACAAAACTCGCGAATGGTGTTACGGTCACCAATGATCAGCTCGCAAGGTTCACCCGCGTATTTTTTGTCTTGCGGAATCGCACCTAACGAATTGAACTGAAAAATTCGGTTGTCATTGCCAATCGTGGTGTGCCCTTCGATCACGCAATGTGGCCCAACTGTCGTACCGGCACCGATGCGAACATTCGGACCAATGATGGTGTAAGGCCCCACTTGTACCGAGCTATCGAGCTCGGCCTTAGGGTCCACGATGGCGGTGGCGTGAATGAGGCTCATCGTCTGCTGCTGTGCTTGTTGGTTGATTGGACTTTAAGCAATGGAACGCATGGTGCACATCAAATCGGCTTCAGTCGCCACCACATCGCCCACTTTGGCGCGCGCTTTGAATTTGAAGATACCTGCCTTCATGCGATCCAACTCAACTTCCAGAGTGAGCTGATCACCGGGTTCGACTGGGCGCTTGAAACGCGCGCCATCAATGCCAGCAAAGTAATACACCGTCTTGTCATCTGGCGCAGCGCCCAGTGTGTCAAACGCCAATAAGGCTGCAGCTTGCGCCAAAGCTTCCAAAATCAAGACGCCAGGCATGACGGGATGGTGTGGGAAGTGCCCCATGAAGAAGGGTTCGTTGATCGTCACGTTCTTGAGCGCTTTGATACTCTTGCCCTTTTCAATTTCCAACACACGGTCAACCAACAAAATGGGATAACGGTGCGGCAACTGCTTCAAAATTTGGTGGATGTCCATGCTCATTTTTTTTGACTTTCAAAAGCTGATTCAAGAGATTTGATACGGTCACGCAAGCGATGCAATTGACGCAAGGTGGCAGCGTTTTTCTCCCATGACGCATTGTCGTCGATTGGGAAGACACCGCTGTATTGACCGGGCTGACGGATGGAGCGCATGACCACCGAGGCTGCTGAAATGTGTACACCATCAGCCAGCTGCAAATGACCTAACACCACAGCACCGCCACCTACTGTGCAATGAGCGCCGATGCGCGCACTGCCCGCCACACCCGCACAGCCGGCCATCGCCGTATGAGCCCCCACATGGACGTTGTGCCCAATTTGGACCAAGTTATCCAACTTCACACCATCTTCAATGATGGTGTCGTCCAAGGCGCCGCGGTCTATACACGTATTGGCACCAATTTCTACATCGTTGCCAATGCGAACTGCGCCCAGCTGTTCTATTTTTTCCCAACGGCCTTCAAACAAGGCGAACCCAAAACCATCAGCGCCAATGACAACACCAGCATGAACGATGCAACGCTCACCAATACGGCAATCCTCGCCCACGGTGATGCCCGATTTGAGCCACGTGTTCGCACCAATATGTGCACCACGCTCGACCACACACAAGGGACCAATGCGCGCAGTGGCATCCACATGGGCTTGCGGATGAATGACCGCACTCGGATGAATCAAGGGCTCTTCATTTACACGCGTATGCTGACGCCACAACTGCGTGAGACGGGCAAAGTAGTGATAGGGGTTGTCTGCCACGATTAAGGTCATATGAACCTGAGCAGACTCTGCGACAGCAGCCGACACAATGACACAACCCGCCTGAGTGTTGGCGAGTTGTGATTGGTATTTGGGATTGCTTAAAAAACTCAGCGCGTCGGCTTGAGCAGTGTCAAGCGGCGCGAGCTTTTGGATGAGATGTTGTGGGTCGCCAATGAGGCGACCACCCAAACGTTCAACGATTTCGCCGAGACTGAGTGCCACGGCAGATTATTTAGCCGCGTTGATGACCTTGAGCACTTTGTCAGTGATATCGTGCTTTGGGTTGATGTACACAGCTTCCTGCAACACTAGGTCGTATTTTTCGGTTTCAGCCACTTGCTTGATCACACGATTGGCGCGCTCGAGCACTTGTTGAAATTCTTCATTTTTACGGGCGTTGAGCTCTTCTTGGAACTCGCGACGCTTGCGTTGAAAGTCACGATCTTGCTCACCCAACTGTTTTTGGCGAGAGATGCGTTGAGATTCTGACAAAGTAGGTGCCTCACGCTCGAACTTTTCAACGGCGGTCTTGAAAGACTTCTCTGTGTCCACGAGGTCTTTTTCGCGTTTCGAAAACTCTTGCTCCAACTTGGCTTGTGCCTGCTTGGCTGTCGTGGACTCTTTAAAAATGCGATCGGTATTGATAAAGCCAATACGAATTTCTTCAGCTTGCGCGCAAAACGCAGCTAAACCCAACACAACCGCTAAGGAAATTTGACGAGTAAACATAGTCATCAGAAGGATGTCCCGATTTGAAATTGCAATCTTTGGATTCTATCGCCTGCGAAGGCTCGACCAGGTCTAGCCCATGCAAAACGCAAGGGTCCCATTGGGGAAACCCAGCTCAAACCAACACCATAAGAGGTTCGCAAGAGACTCATGTCCATTTTTTCGAACTCGCCGTACACGTTACCCATGTCGTAGAAGCTATAGAGGCGCAAGCTACGGTCATTGCCAGCACCTGGAAATGGCATTAAGAATTCACTGTTGAAGGTGACTTTTTTCGCCCCCCCGATGACTGGGCCTGTTGGATCACGAGGTCCTAAAGTTCCCTGCTCAAAGCCCCTCACAGAGCCTAAGCCACCTGAATAATAGTTTTTATAAAAGGGCAAATGCTGGCCCTGAAGCCCCTTACCCAAGCCAAGATCCGCATTAAAAGCAAATGTGTACTGCTTATTCAGTGCCACATATTGTTGATATTGAGCACCCAACTTTGCATAACGCGCATCGCCCATTGCGCCTAACTCGCTGTTGAGTCGAATAAATTTACCATTATTCGGATTCAAGTAACTATCACGACTGTCGCTTGCCCATCCTGCTGTCACAGGGATATTTTTGGCGACACAACCAAAGTTGTTGCAAAGGTCTTGGTGAGCACCAAGCATGCTGGTGCCTTGAACTAACTCTGTAGATTCCGCTGCAGCCCCCACAAATACGCGATCCAACTCACTGAATGGCAATCCAAAACGAACCCCCAAACCAGAGGTTATCAAACGATAGTTACCACCTTGCTCCAAGTATGGCTTGCTTGATCGGTGATAGAACTCAAACGTACGCGACACACCATCCTCTGTGAAGTAGGGGTCTGTTGTGTTGATCACATAGTACTGATTGAACTTGCTGGTGCTCACTTGCAACCCTAAGTTTTGACCAGAGCCGAATACGTTGTCTTGTTGGATACCGAATGAAAATGTGACTTTTTCTGCGCTAGAAAAACCAGCACCCAAGGTCAGCATGCCCGTTGGTTTCTCAACCACGTTCACATTCAAGTCCACTTGATCTTGAGTGGAAACCACTTCTTGGGTGTCAATTTCAACATCCTTGAAATAGCCTAAACGGTTGACGCGGTCACGTGACAAGCGAATTTTTTCGCCGTCGTACCAAGATGACTCCATTTGGCGAAACTCACGACGCACAATTTGGTCGCGTGTGCGGTTATTACCCACGATATTGATACGACGCACATAGGCTCGGCGCGCTGGATCGGCCACCAAGACCAACTTCACACGGTTGGTGGCGCGATCAATTTCAGGGCGAACATCGGTACGTGCAAATGCGAAACCGAAATTACCAAAATACTCATTAAATGCTTTGGTGGTTCGCGCAACGTCATCTGCGTTGTAAGCCTGCCCTGCTTTGATTTCAACCAATGACTTGAATTCTTCATCTTTGCCAAGGTAGTAGCCTTCCATGGCAACTTCGGACACCACAAAGCGATCACCTTCTGTGACATTGATCGTGATGCTGATGTCTTGCTTGTTAGGAGAGATCGCCACTTGCGTTGAATCAATACGGAACTCAAGGTATCCGCGTGCCAAATACCAAGCGCGCAAGGTTTCTAGGTCGGCATTGAGCTTGGTGCGGGAATAACGGTCAGACTTGGTGTACCAGCTCAGCCAGTTGCCAGTACCTTGGTCAAACTGATCGAGCAGCTTGGACTCATCGAAAGCCTTAGCGCCCACCACACGCATTTCTTTGATCTTGGCCAAATCCCCCTCCACCACTGTGAAAGAAAGGTTCACACGGTTGCGTTCAGCGGGAGTGATGGTGGTGATGATTTCAGCGCCATACAAACTGCGGTTGACATACTGTCTCTTCAACTCTTGCTCGGCGCGATCTGCCAACGCTTTATCGAAAGGACGGCCTTCAGCCAGACCGATGTCTTTGAGCGCTTTTTTCAGCGTGTCTTTATCAAATTCTTTCGTGCCAATAAACTCAACAGCCGCAATATTTGGACGCTCTTCAACAATCAACACCAACACATCGCCATTGACTTCAATACGCACATCTTTGAACAAACCCAGTGCAAACAAACTGCGAATGGCTGCCGCACCTTTTTCATCGGTGTAGTTATCGCCCACGCTAAAGGGAATGGATGCAAACACAGTTCCGGGCTCGACGCGTTGCAAGCCCTCCACACGAATATCGCGGACATGAATGGGGTCAGCCGCCAATGCGCTGAAAGCCATCACTGTGCCAGCAAGGAACGCAACCGCTTGCGATAAAGAGGTGCGATGAAATTGTGAAAATTGCTTATTCATGAACAGGATGTATCTATGGACTTAGGAGAGCCAACCAAGGCGAACCACGTCGTTGAAAAGAGAAAAAACCATCAGTGCCACAAGCACCACCAAACCCGTGCGCTGCATGGCGTCAAGCCATTCGGGCGAAGGCGGATGACCTGTGCAGGCCTCGTAAAGATAATACAACAGGTGCCCGCCATCGAGCACCGGCAAAGGCAGCAGGTTAAACACCCCCAGACTGACACTGACTAAGGCCAAATAACTTAAATAAGCACCGATGCCAAGGCTCGCGGAGCGCCCCGCATAGTCAGCCATAGTGAGCGGCCCGCTCAAATGCTCGAGAGATGCTTGCCCTGTGAGCAAACGACCTAGCATGTCGAGAGTCATGACGATGACTTCCCAAGTTTGCGCGATCGCCTTATCCAGACCATCGAACAATCCGTATTGCACCCAAACCTTTGCTGGTACCTCACCCACTTGCGCGCCAATGCGGCCAATAGGTTGTAATCCCTCGATCATTTGCGCTGGCTGGACATCGACTTGCAGCAAACGCCCATGGCGCGAAATATCCCACGTTTGCATGGCTGGCACTTGACTTTGAGCACTGGCGCGCACGATTGATCTCAGGCTTGCCGCATCGGTGATCACGCGACCATCCATACGCAGCACTTCATCACCACGCTGTAAACCAGCCAGCTCTGCTGGCGATCCTGTTTGGATATCGCCCAAAACGGCACGACTCCATGCACCATTGAACCCTCGGGCTTGCCATGGGTTGCTTTCTTTGGGAATGGATTGAGCTGGCAACTCGGCCAAACGCAACACATGCGGCGTTTGCTTGCCTTGTGGTTGCACTTCTAAATAAATGGCCGATGACTCTTGTTGCAACACCCACCAGCGCAAAGCGTCTAAAGATGCCATATCCTGCAGATCATCTGCTGAAGCACCTGCACGCAACACCCTGTCACCACTGCGCAAGCCAGCAACCTCGGCGACCGACCCAACCACAGGCGCAGACAAAATTGCTTGTGTCTCTTGCTGACCTATCCAAAAAGTAGCGGCATACAAACACGTGGCTAACAAAAGATTCGCCAACGGTCCTGCCGAAACAATGGCAGCCCTCACCCACAATGGTTGACGGTTAAAGGCCATGGGCACATCTTTGGGTGCGACCTCGCCCTCTTGCTCGTCAAGCATCTTCACATAGCCACCAAGTGGAATCAGACTGATGCAAAACTCAGTGTCTTGGCCCGCATGGGGTTGGCGCGATTTCCATCGCAACAAAGGTTTACCAAAACCGATGGAAAACGTCAGCACCTTCACGCCACAAGCCACTGCAACACGGTAGTGCCCCCATTCATGCACCGTGATGAGTACACCAAGTGCAAGCAAGAAGGCCAAAACAGTCATGATTTATTTAGCCAGTCGGTGCACGGCATCTTCTGCCGCAGCGCGCGCTTGTGTATCGAGCGCCAACAAATCATCTAAGCTGTGTGGCGCTGGTGGTGATAAGCAAGCCATGCAGCTTTGGTTCACCACATGAATTTGATCAAATCGAATACGTCGATCCAAGAATGCAGCCACGGCAATCTCGTTGGCCGCATTGAGCACTGCAGTGGTACCACGTGGGCCACGTAGCGCATCCCAAGCCAAATAAATACCGGCAAAGCGTTCAGGATGACCATGGTCATCCAATGCCTCAAACGTCATGGCTGACAAGGCATGAAAATCCAAAGCTTGTGCCCCAGAAGTCATGCGCTCAGGCCAGCTCAAGCCATAAGCAATGGGCACCCGCATATCGGGCGTACCCAACTGCGCAACGACCGACATGTCACGATACTGCACCATTGAATGGATGATGCTTTGCGGATGAATCACCACCTCTAAACGCTCAGGGGGCAAACCAAACAAATAACGCGCCTCAATCACTTCCAGCGCTTTGTTCATCATGGTGGCTGAATCCACCGAAATTTTGCGACCCATCACCCAATTGGGATGTGCACAAGCTTGTTCGGGCGTTACATCTTTGAGCGTGCTCAATTCGCGTGTGCGAAAAGGCCCGCCCGATGCAGTAAGGATGATTTTTTCAACACGCGCATCCCACGTCGATGCATCTTCTGGCAAGGACTGAAAAATAGCAGAGTGTTCACTGTCAATCGGCAACAACGTGGCCCCACCTTGTTGGACCGCATCCAAAAACACCTCAGCCCCCACAACCAAGGCTTCTTTGTTCGCCAAAAGCAGTCGCTTACCAGCGCGCGCGGCAGCCAAACACGGTGACAAGCCAGCGGCTCCCACAATGGCGGCCATCACGGCGTCAACATCTGGATGTGCAGACACTTCATCCAATGCCGCTGCACCGCTGAGCACCACCGTGGGCAAACCTTCCGCTTGAATTTTGTCTTTGAGTTCTTGTGCGGCTTGTGCATGCACCATCACTGCAAAGCGGGGTTTGAACTGCGCGCATTGGCGCAACATCAAATCAACTTGTGTCGCACCCGACAAGGCGAATACTTGAAACCGTTCAGGATGCCGTGCAATGACGTCTAAGGTATTGGTGCCAATCGACCCTGTCGATCCCAGCACCGTGATGCGTTGTGGCTTCACATCTGTTCGCATGTTTGTGTGCGTATGGATCACACCGATTGCGCCAACATCATGGCCAATGGCAAGGCTGGTAACAAAGCGTCCACACGATCGAGAACGCCGCCATGGCCTGGCAACAGTTGACTGCTGTCCTTCATGCCAGCGCTGCGCTTGACCAAAGACTCCACCAAATCGCCGGCCACGCTCATCATGGTCAAGAACAAAACAGCCAACACCAAAAACGCTGCGCCACGGCTGTACAGACGAGAGTAAAGACTCAGACCGTCAACGGCGTATTGCGTATCAACCCAAATCCAAACATAGGCCATCAACAACACGCCGGCCATGCCACCCCAAACGCCTTCCCAGCTTTTACCGGGACTGATGGCAGGCGCCAACTTGCGGCGCCCAAATGCACGACCTGAAAAATAGGCCGCAATATCAGCCATCCAAACCAGGAACAACACCGACAGCAAAAAGTTCACGCCCATCACCTTGGCTTGGTACATCGCGACCCATGTCAGCCACAAAGCCAAGACACCCACGAGCAAACGCAGCGCTCGTGAAATGGTGGCCCAACGCTCCACACCATGGCGAATCAACCAAGCAGCCACGAGCACCCAAGCGGCGCCGGTCATGTTCCAAACGTTGGCAGGTGCGTCATAAGCCCAACGAGCAGACCAGGTGTACAAACACAACATCACACACACAGCCGCTAAACGCAAAGAGCCACGCATGGCAAAACCGTTCAAGCGGCCCCACTCCCATGCACCTGCAGCAATCAACACGAGTGTCAGCCCAGCCAAGGGCTCGGCAGTGTCAGCCAACAAAGCTGGCAGCAATAGCGCCAACAAAACCAGCGCGGTGATGACGCGTTGCTTGAGCATCTGGCTTAAACCGCCATGATTTCTTGTTCTTTGCTGGCGATGAGTTTGTCAATCTCAGCAATGTGGCTATCGGTGACTTTTTGAATCTCGGCTTCTGCGCGTTTTTGGTCGTCTTCAGAAGCGAGTTTGTCTTTCACCAATTTTTTGACTGATTCGTTGGCATCACGGCGCAAGTTACGCACAGCGATCTTGGCGTTTTCACCTTCGGTACGCACCACTTTGGTCAGTTCTTTACGGCGCTCTTCTGACATAGGAGGCATAGGCACACGAATCAACTCACCCATCGATGAGGGGTTCAAACCCAAATCGCTGTCGCGAATGGCTTTTTCAATCTTGGCACCCATGGGCTTTTCCCATGGTTGCACGCTCAAGGTGCGGGCGTCCAACAATGACACGTTGGCCACTTGGCTGATCGGCACCATCGAGCCGTAGTAATCCACTTGCACAGCATCCAACAACGATGGGCTGGGACGGCCTGTGCGAATCTTGGTCAAGCTGTTACTGAAGGCCGCAATGGATTGGCCCATTTTGGTTTCTGTGGTTTTCTTGATATCAGCGATGGTCATGTTGTGCTCCTGAAGCAGCGCAGTGTGAGGTTCGAAAAAAACAGGGGAATTAAGCGTGCACCAAAGTGCCTTCGTCTTCACCCATGACAACGCGCTTGAGCGCGCCGTTCTTGAAAATAGAGAACACCTTGATCGGCAGTTTTTGGTCGCGGCACAGCGCAAATGCGGTGGCGTCCATGATGCCGAGGTTTTGGCCAATGGCGTCGTCAAAGCTGATTTCGCTGTAACGCGTGGCGTTGGGGTCTTTCTTAGGGTCAGCGGTGTACACGCCGTCAACTTTGGTGGCCTTGAGCACCATCTCAGCACCAATCTCAGCACCACGCAATGCAGCAGCAGTGTCGGTAGTGAAGAACGGATTGCCAGTACCGGCAGCAAACACCACCACTTTGCCCTCTTCGAGGTATTGCAAAGCTTTGGGACGCACATAGGGCTCGACCACTTGATCAATCGCGATGGCAGACATCACACGGGCGGTCAGGCCTGTTTTATTCATCGCGTCGGCCAAGGCCAGTGAGTTCATCACCGTGGCCAGCATGCCCATGTAGTCGGCCGTGGCACGGTCCATACCCACTGAGCCACCCGCTACACCGCGGAAGATGTTGCCGCCGCCAATGACGATGGCCACCTCGACGCCGAGGTTGATGACTTCAGCTACTTCGTCCACGATGCGAACGATGGTGGCGCGGTTGATGCCGAACGCATCATCACCCATCAAGGCCTCCCCTGACAGCTTGAGCAAAATACGCTTGTAGGCTGGCTTTGGTGAGGTCATGAAAAGGCTCCTTGATGTGTGCAGTTGAATGTGATGTACGGGGGATATCAAAAGGGGAGCCTAAGCCCCCCTTTGTGATTAAGCAGTTTGCTTAGCGGCAGCAACTTGAGCGGCCACTTCGGCTGCAAAGTCGTCGACCTTCTTCTCAATGCCTTCGCCCACCACATACAGGGTGAAAGAAGCCACTTTGGTGTTAGCAGCCTTGAGCATTTGCTCAACGGTTTGCTTGTCGTTCTTGACGAAAGTTTGGTCGAACAAAGACACCTCTTTGAGGTACTTCTGCACAGAACCTTCCACCATCTTGGTGACGATGTCTGCAGGCTTGCCAGACTCAGCAGCCTTGGCTGCAGCGACTGAACGCTCTTTTTCGATCAAATCAGCAGGCACATCAGCGCTGGTCAAAGCCACTGGCTTCATCGCAGCCACGTGCATGGCCACATCTTTGGCAGCTGTTTCGTCGCCATCGAACTCGACCAACACGCCAATGCGTGTGCCGTGCAAGTAAGCAGCCAACTTGTGTGCGCCGTCGAAACGCTTGAAGCGACGGAAGCTCATGTTCTCGCCAATCTTGCCAATCAAACCTTTACGCACGTCTTCGAGCGTAGGGCCGAAAGTTTCTTGTTCGTAAGGCAATGCGCCCAAAGCTTGGATGGAAGCTGGGTTGTGTTCGGCCACCAACTTTGCAGCTGCTTGAGCCAAAGCCAAAAAGCTGTCGTTCTTAGTCACGAAGTCGGTTTCGCAGTTCACTTCCAACAAAGCGCCAGTGTTGCCACTGATGAAGCTAGACACGACGCCTTCGGCAGTCACGCGGCTAGAGGCCTTGCCAGCTTTGCTGCCGAGCTTGACGCGCAACAACTCTTCCGCTTTGGCCATGTCGCCAGCAGCTTCAGTCAAAGCTTTTTTGCACTCCATCATGGGGGCATCGGTTTTTGCACGCAGTTCAGCGACCATGCTTGCGGTAATTGCAGCCATTTAAATTCTCCGTAATCAGTTCAAAACAATTTGGGTGTGAAAAAGGGGCTTCACAAGCCCCTTTTCAAGCGTGGGTCGCGTGATTAAGCAGCGACTTCAACAAACTCTTCGCCGCCTTCGGTCACAGCTTTGACCAAGTCGTTGGTGGCGTTGGCACGGCCTTCGATGATCGCGTCAGCAATGCCGCGAGCGTACAAAGTCACAGCCTTAGAAGAGTCATCGTTACCTGGGATGATGTAGTCGATGCCTTCGGGTGAGTGGTTAGAGTCCACCACACCGATCAATGGGATGCCCAGCTTGCGAGCTTCAGCGATGGCAATCTTGTGGTAGCCGACGTCGATCACGAAAATCGCATCAGGCAACACAGCCATATCTTGAATGCCGCCGATGTCTTTCTCAAGCTTTTCCATTTCGCGCTTGAACATCAATTGTTCTTTTTTAGACAAAGCGTCCAAACCAGCTTCTTGCTGGATCTTCATATCTTTCAAACGCTTGATCGAAGTTTTGACCGTTTTGAAGTTGGTCAACATGCCGCCCAACCAACGTTGGTCAACATAAGGCACGCCAGCGCGCTGAGCTTCCGCGGCGACGATTTCACGTGATTGACGCTTTGTACCGATCATCAACACGGTGCCACGGTTCGCAGACAACTGCTTGACGAACTTGATGGCGTCTTGGAACATCGGCAAAGATTTTTCCAAGTTGATGATGTGAATTTTGTTGCGGTGACCGAAGATGAACGGTGACATCTTGGGGTTCCAGAAGCGAGTTTGGTGACCAAAGTGGACGCCGGCTTCCAGCATATCGCGCATAGTGACTGACATAGAGATACTCCAAAGGTTGGGTCTAAAATCCAGCCCGTCATCACCGCAAGTTTTCATTCTTGAAAAACTCTTGGCAACACCTTGATTAGGCTGGTTTGCGAGTGATGTTTGTCCGAATCTGAGACAAAGCCTCAACTTCGGAAAAACCCAATGATTCTAGCACAGCAATACATGCACTTCCTCCCCTCCCGCCGCGCTCCTGCAAGGATTGCCCCATGAAGGTCGCCGTCATTGGCGCGGGCGTGATTGGCATCACCACCGCCTACGAGCTGGCCGTTCAAGGCCATCAAGTCAGCGTGTTTGAACGCAATGGCGCAGCCGCTGAAGAAGCCAGCTTTTCAAACACGGGCGTGGCTTCGGTAGGCTATGCCGCGCCTTGGGCGCGACCAGGGATGGTCAAACACATCCTTTCACACTTGTGGCAACGCGACACCCCTTTGCGTATCTCCAGCCCCAGCATGGCCGATTGGCGCTGGCTATGGCAAATGCGCAAAGCCTGTGACAGCACAACTTTTACCCGCAACCGTGCCAGCATGCTGCGTTTGGCCGAATACAGCAGCCACCGCATGCGCACCCTCAGCGACACCTTGAACTTGGAGCACGAGCGCAGCCAAGGCTTCATGGCGTTGCTGCGCACCGAGCGTGAAGTGCAACTGATGCAAGCCTCACTGCAAGTCATGCGCGATGCGGGCCTGAGCTTTAAAACCTTGACTGCCGACGAAGCACGAGACATCGAGCCCGCACTGAACCCTGAAACTGCACTCACCCAAGCCATTCACTTCCCGGACGACGAAGTGGGCAATTGCCGCCAATTCACGCTTTTACTCAAAGGTGAGGCAGAAGCACTCGGCGTTAAATTTCACTTCAACACTGGGGTGATGCCACTCTCGAACGCGCAACCTAAATTGATTCGCACATCAGAGCAAGACAAGGGTGAAAAATTTGACGCCGTGGTGGTCTGTGCAGGCTTGGCCAGCGCGCAGCTGTTGCGCCCTCTGGGGCTACGTATTCCTTTGACCGCAATTCACGGCTACGCCATCAGCGCAGCTGTGCGCGAACCGCTCGATGCCCCACGCAGCGGCGTCATCGATGAACAATACAAAGTGTCCATCAGCCGCCTAGGCCAACGCGTGCGCGTGTCGGGTGGTTCTGAAATAGGCGGCAACGCCAAACGCCACGACGCAGCCAGCATCAAAACTCTGTACCACGTGCTTGACAACTGGTTTCCAGGTGCTGCACGCACGCAAGACAACGTGCAAGTCTGGAAAGGCTCACGCCCCATGCTGCCCGATGGCCCGCCTCTTGTGGGTGCGAGTGGCATTTCAGGCGTGTGGCTCAATCTAGGTCACGGCGCAAGCGGCTGGACCTTGGCCTGCGGCAGCGCACGCGTGGTGGCTGACAGCATCAACGGCAAGAATCCAGACATCGATTTACAAGGCTTGGGCCTTGAACGCTTACATTTGCAACGATGAACGCTCAAGGTCTGACGCTGCACATCAACAGCCAAGCCCAATGGCCGCTGCACCATATTGCACAGACCCGAGAAATCGAACTTCACGCACAAGCCGCCCTGCCCGCTTACACACTGATGCAGCGTGCAGGCTTAGCCACCGCACAACTTGCAATGGCCATCGCGCCGCACGCACAAAAAATTTGGATCGCTTGCGGACCTGGCAACAACGGCGGCGACGGTCTTGAAGCTGCTGTTCATTTGCAGGCTTGGGGCAAACAGCCCATCGTCACTTGGTTAGGCCAAGACGGGCAATGTCCGAACGATGCGCAACAAGCATGGCAACGGGCCAAGGCCGCAGGCGTGACCTTTGCGCAGCAGGTACCTCAACAGTTTGACCTCGCCGTCGATGCACTTCTGGGTATCGGCGCTCAACGCCCCCCAGAGGGATTGATGGCGCAGTGGCTAAGCACCCTGCAAACCACAACAACACCTGTGTTGTGCGTTGACATTCCCACAGGCTTGAACGCAGACACGGGCAAATGGCTGGGAAGTACATCCGCTCATCACGCCAACGCCCAACGTCACACCTTAAGCTTGCTGACCTTGAAGCCAGGCTTATTCACAGCAGATGGGCGCGATGCAGCGGGACAGGTGTGGTTCAACAAGCTCAGCGCGGACGCGACGCAAGAACCTACCGCCTGGCTGCAACACAACTTGACAACACATCACACTCGACCACACAACACACACAAAGGCAGCTATGGTGATGTGGCCATCCTCGGTGGCGCACCTGGCATGTCTGGTGCCGCCATATTGGCCGCAGTGGCAGCCTTGCATGGTGGCGCAGGTCGCGTATTTGTAGGTGTCATTGACGCCTCTGCGCGCCATGCCATCACAGCCGCGCATCCACCTCTGATGGTGCGTTCGCCTGAAGAGTTAAACCTGCAAACCTCCACTTTGGTTGCAGGCTGCGGCGGTGGAGATGACATCCGCGCTTTCATGCCGCAAGCTGTGTCGCTCTCCAAACAACTGGTGCTCGATGCCGATGCATTGAATGTCATTGCACGAGACACCTCATTGCAAAGCTTGCTCAAACAACGCAGCCATCGCAATAAAGCCACAGTACTGACCCCACATCCGCTCGAGGCAGCACGATTGCTCAACTGCACCGCGCGCGATGTACAACACAACCGCCTACACGCAGCACAAGCATTGGCTGATACGTTTCAATGCGTGGTGGTACTCAAGGGCTCTGGCAGCGTCATCGCAAGCCCTCACCACACACCCGTCATCAACGGCTCGGGCAATGCCATGCTTGCTACGGCAGGCACCGGTGATGTTCTGGCTGGACTGATCGGCGCCTACATCGCGCGTGATGGAGACACATTTGAAGCCACCTGCCAGGCTGTGTTCGCACATGGTCAAGTTGCGGACAGTTGGCCCAAGGATGGCCCCGCACTCGATGCAGCATCACTTGCTGCATCGGTGCGTTAAACCCAAACGCTCAAGGGCGATTTATTTGCGGGAGCGGCGGCTCTTGGCTCCAGCTTTTTTATCGCTGGATTTGCTGGATCGCCCTGAAGACGACTTCGAATCGCCGCGCCCACCCTTGCCACTGATTTTGGTGAACGCTTTTTTCACCGCAGTTTTAAAGTTCTGCATGGGTGAGCCCGAAGCATCCTTGCCATTGCGCGGCAACAGCTCATCGGCATCACGAACCAAACGGAAATCTATCTTGCGTCCATCGAGGTCCACACGGCTTACCTGAATACGAACGCGAGAGCCAATGCCATAGCGAATGCCTGTACGTTCACCACGCAGCTCTTGGCGCATTTCGTCGAAGCGGAAGTACTCACCACCGAGCTCGGTGATGTGCACCAAGCCTTCAACGTACATCGCATCCAAAGTCACGAACAAACCAAAGCCCGTGGCAGACGTGACAACGCCACTGTATTCCTCGCCCAAATGCTCACGCATGTATTTGCACTTGAGCCAAGCTTCCACATCACGACTCGCCTCATCGGCGCGGCGTTCGTTGGCGCTGCAATGCAAGCCAGCAGCTTCCCAAGCTTGCTGGTCGGGCGTAGGTTTGGTTTTGACAGCCAATTTCCCCTCTGGCTCACGCACACGTGAAGCCAAACGACGCGCCAACTTGGCATGCGCTTCACCCGGCGTGGGCAAGGCTGGCAAGGTGTATTTACGCTTGGTCAAAATTGCTTTGATGACGCGATGCACCAACAAATCGGGGTAGCGACGAATCGGGCTGGTGAAGTGGGTGTAAGCCTCGAACGCCAAGCCAAAGTGACCATTGTTGTCAGGCGTGTACACCGCTTGTGACATCGAGCGCAACAGCATGGAATGAATTTGTTGCGCGTCTGGGCGCTCTTTGGTGGCCTCTGCAATTGCTTGAAACTCAGATGGTTTCGGGTTATCGCCAACCGTCAAGCCCACGTTTGTGGCTTTGAGGTAACCACGCAGCAAATCAATCTTTTCTGGCGTTGGCCCTTCGTGCACACGGAATAAACCTGGGTGCTTGCTTTGCAAGATGAAGTCAGCGCTACACACGTTAGCAGCCAACATAGCCTCTTCAATCAACTTATGCGCATCGTTGCGCACACGCGGAACGATTTTGTCGATACGGCCACTTTCGTCACACACGATTTGGGTTTCAGTGGTTTCAAAATCCACAGCACCACGCACGCGGCGCGCTTTGAGCAACGCACCGTACACATCGTGCAAGTTGAGCAAATCATCAATGCGCTCTTTACGCTTGGCGGCTTCCGGCCCACGCGTGTTCGACAAAATTACAGCGACTTCGGTGTAAGTAAAGCGCGCATGGCTGAACATCACCGCAGGGTAAAACTGATACGCCTCCACATCGCCTGACGCGCTGATGAGCATGTCGCACACCATGCACAAGCGCTCGACATCTGGGTTCAATGAACACAAACCGTTCGAGAGCTTCTCGGGCAACATCGGAATCACTCGGCGTGGGAAGTACACACTGGTGGCGCGGTCATACGCATCCACGTCAATCGCGCTGCCGGTTTCCACATAGTTGCTCACGTCAGCAATGGCGACCAACAAACGCCAGCCTTTGCCCTTCCCTACTTTGGCAGGCTCACAATACACAGCATCATCAAAGTCACGCGCATCTTCACCGTCGATGGTGACCAAAGGCACGTCGGTTAAATCAACGCGGTCTTTTTTATCTTGCGGGCGCACTTTATCTGGCAGACCACGGGCCATCGCCAAGCAGGCATCTGAAAACTCATGCGGCACACCGTATTTGCGCACGGCAATTTCAATTTCCATGCCGGGGTCATCGACTTCGCCCAACACTTCTTTGATGCGGCCTACAGGTTGGCCATACAAACTAGGTGGCTCGGTCAGTTCAACCACCACCACTTGACCCACCATCGCTTTGGCTGTCGCACCTTTGTTGATCAAGACATCTTGGCCGTAGCGCTTGTCTTCAGGCGCGACCAACCACACACCGCTCTCTTGCAGCAAACGACCAATGATGGGTTGCTTGGAACGCTCCAAAATTTCAACCACGCGTCCCTCAGGGCGACCTTTGCGGTCTAAGCGAACAACACGTGCTTTGACGCGGTCACGGTGCAACACCGCGCGCATTTCATTCGGTGGCAAAAAGATGTCTGGCGCACCATCATCTCGTTGCACAAATCCATGTCCGTCGCGATGACCCGAGACGGTGCCGACAAACTCTTCCAGTAAACCACTGGTGTGTGCGGAATTCTTGATACAATGCCTCTCTTTCCTGAAATGCCCAGGTGGCGGAATTGGTAGACGCACTAGTTTCAGGTACTAGCGAGTAACATCGTGGGGGTTCGAGTCCCTTCCTGGGCACCAATATAAGTTAAATGAAAGCCACCTTGAAGGTGGCTTTTGTTTTTTGTGAATTTAAATCGGTAATGCGACAAGGTCATGACCTTCTGTCGCCACCACTTTGGCTCGGGTGAATTCACCCACTTTGAGCACTTTGCTGAGTTTTTCAGGCGGCAAAAGCTTCACGACACCATCAATCTCGGGCGCATCGGCGTAGCTGCGACCCACGCCACCTTTGCGGCCACCTGCAGGCGCTGAATCCACCAACACTTGGATGGTCGAACCAATGCGGCGCTTAAGCTTGGCGATGGACACCTCTTCGGCCACGGCCATGAAACGGGCTTGACGCTCTTCACGCACTTCTTGCGGCAGCATGCCAGGAATGTCATTCGCTGCAGCGCCATCCACGGGGCTGTAGGCAAAGCAACCGGCACGGTCAATCTCGGCTTCACGCACGAAGTTGAGTAAATGCTCAAACTCTTCTTCCGTCTCGCCAGGAAAGCCTGCAATGAAGGTGCTTCGAATCACAATTTGTGGACACAGCTCACGCCAGCGGGCAATACGCTCCAAGTTTTTCTCGCCACTGGCTGGACGCTTCATACGCTTCAACACATCAGGGTGGCTGTGTTGGAACGGCACATCCAAATACGGCAACACATGGCCCGTGGCCATCAATGGAATGATGTCATCCACGCTAGGGTATGGGTACACATAGTGCAAACGCACCCACGCGCCATAGGTCTCTGCGAGTTTGGCCAAAGCTTGCGCCAACTCTAAGGTTCGCGTTTTGATGGGTTGACCATCAAAGAAACCCGTGACGTACTTCACATCCACGCCATAAGCCGATGTATCTTGGCTGATGACCAACAGTTCTTTCACGCCGCCTTCAAACAAGGCGCGTGCTTCTTTGAGCACATCTCCGATGGGGCGACTTACCAAATCACCGCGCATGGACGGGATGATGCAGAACGTGCAACGGTGGTTACAGCCTTCGCTGATTTTCAAATAGGCATAGTGTTTGGGTGTGAGCTTGACGCCCGCTTCGCCAAAGCTGTTGGGCACCAAGTCGATGAAGGGGTCGTGCGGCTTGGGCAAATGCGCATGCACAGCGTCCATCACCTCTTGCGTCGCATGTGGGCCAGTAACAGCCAACACGCTCGGGTGCATTTCCATCACCAAGTTGGCACCGCCTTCGGCTTGGCGTGCGCCTAAGCAACCTGTCACGATGACCTTACCGTTTTCGGCCAAAGCTTCACCAATGGTGTCTAGACTTTCTTTCACCGCGTCATCAATGAAGCCGCAGGTGTTGACGATAACCAAGTCAGCGCCAGCAAATGTTTTAGAGGTTTGATAGCCCTCGGCGCTGAGTTGCGTGAGGATCAACTCGGAGTCGGTCAAAGCCTTGGGGCAGCCCAAGCTCACAAAGCCAACTTTTGGTGCAGTTACTTCAGTCATTTACGGTTCAGCCCCATCACATCCATCATGTGTTCGGTTTGTTTTTGCAATTGTTCGGCATAGCTGCTCATCAGTGTGGGCACGATGGGTAGCTGCGGCACGTTGTCCATGAACGTCTGCACGTTCTTCTCTAGGTAAGAGCCCATAAAGCCCTGCATCGAATGCCCATAAAAGCGAATGATGTTGGCCAAGACGTGTTCGGTCAGGATTGGCGCACCATCAGATTCATGTTCCAAGATGATTTGCAACAAGATGCTCCGCGTGAGGTCTTCACCCGATTTGGCATCCACCACTCGAAATGGGGTGTGCGTCATCACCAGTTGCTTGATATCAGACAAGGCCACATAGCTGGATGACGCGGTGTCATACAAGCGGCGATTGGGGTACTTCTTGATCACGCGGTCTTGCGTGGCGTCTGAAGTGTTTGATTTTTTGCTGCTCATGAAGTCAGCTCCCGTTGAAAGAGAAAAGCCCAGTACTGTTCAAACAGTGCCGGGCTTGACGGGGAACAATATGGTAGGCGCGATTGGAATCGAACCAACGACCCCCACCATGTCAAGGTGGTGCTCTAACCAACTGAGCTACGCGCCTACATTGTTCGAAGCTGAAAGTATAGCAGACTTCAGCGGCGTTTCGCCGTCCTCACCCCACGCACCTCTTTGACCAAGCCCAACACCTTCTGCAGACGGCGTGAATCCCCCACTTCGACAGTGAACGTCATCCATGCCAAGTCTTTCACAGATTGAGTTTGCACGCCGATCACGTTCATTTTTTCTTTGGCAAACACCTCCGAAATATCTCGCAACAGGCCCTGGCGGTCGACAGCCTCGATATTTACATCCACCGGATAGACCAAGGCTTGCGCAGATGCGGATTGCCCCCAGTCCACCTCAATCACACGATCCCCGCTGCGCAGTGCCATCTGACGGAAGTTGCCGCAATCGGCCCTGTGAATGCTCACGCCTTTGCCGCGCGTGACAAAACCACGAATCTCATCAGGCGGCGCAGGTTTGCAGCATTTGCTGAGTTGCGTGAGCAACGAGTCAATGCCCACCACCAACACACCACTCTTAGAAGCTTTGTCGTTGGGTTTGGCTTTCTTGAGGCGCACATAGTCATCCGCGACCATCACAGTGGTGGGAGGGTTCAGCAAGGTCTCAATGTTGCGCAACGAAAACTCATCCTTGCCCACCACCTCAAACAAAGCTTCGGCTGATTTAAAGCCTAATTGCGAAGCCAAGTCGTCCAGCTTCATCGCTGTTTTGCCTTCGCGTTGCAAGAGCTTTTCTACAGCCTCTCTCCCCTTAGCCGCTGTTTCTTGCATGGCTTGAGCGTTAAACCACGCCCTCACCTTTGAACGCGCACGCGAGCTGGCCAAAAAGCCCAGCTCGGGGTTGAGCCAATCACGTGAAGGGCCGCCTTCTTTGATGGCCGTCACTTCCACGGTTTGCCCATTCTTCAGCTGAGTATTGAGCGGCACCATCGCACCGTCCACGCGTGCGCCGCGGCAACGGTGACCGAGATTGGTGTGCAAGGTGTAGGCAAAGTCAATCGGCGTGCCGCCTTGCGGCAGCTCAACCACTGCAGCATCGGGCGTGAGCACATAAATGCGATCTGTCAAGGCATCGGTAGTGGCTTGGCTTTGTGCATCGGCGGACAGCTCTCGCTCCCACGCCAATAGTTGGCGCAGCACCGCTATCTTGGCGTCGTAGTCGCCAGAGGCGCTCACACCCGCATAACCCTTTGCACCTGCTTCTTTGTAAGCCCAGTGCGCGGCCACCCCGTGCTCAGCATGGTCATGCATGGCTTGCGTGCGGATTTGAATTTCAATCGGGCGACCTTGCGCATCACGCACCACCGTATGCAAGGACTGATACCCATTCGATTTGGGCTTGGCAATGTAGTCGTCAAACTCAGAATCGATCGGTGAAAACTGGGTGTGCACCATGCTGAGCGTGGCATAACAATCAGGCACAGTGGGTACCACCACGCGCAAAGCTCGCACATCAAACACGCGTGAAAAATCGAGCGATTTGCCACGCATTTTTTTCACAATGCTGTAAATGTGCTTAGGCCGCCCCGCCACTTGCGCTGTAATGCCCTGCGCTTTGAGATCTGCCTCAAGACTTTCACGCAACTGCACCATGTAGTTTTCGCGCTCCACGCGCTTTTCATCCAGCAGCTTGGCAATTTCACGGTAAGTCTCGGGCTCTAAGAAACGGAAAGACAAATCTTCCATTTCCCATTTGATTTGCCAAATCCCCAAACGATTTGCCAATGGCGCAAACACATGCAAAGACTCATAAGCCAAGCTGTGCGGCACAGGATTTTTAGTGGCTGCGTAATAGCGCAGGGTTTGCAATCGAGAAGCCAAGCGTAACAACACCACACGCAAGTCACGTGAAAACGCGAGCAACATCTTGCGCACGTTTTCGGTTTGCATCGCTGCCATTTGTGCTTCACCAGCGGTGGCACGCGCTGCACGTTGCACCTTGATGAGGCGAGAGGTCTCTATGGACAATTCTGCATAGCTTGGACCAAAGGCCTTGGCAATCACTTCATCTGGCTTTTGCAAATACTCAGCTGCGTACACCAAATAGCACGCAGCTTGCATGGCCTCGGAACCACCAATCACGCTCAAAATTTGAGCCACTGCATCGGCGTGTGCCAACACATCCTCACCCGTATCTAGGATGGCGCCCATCAGCAAAGGCTGTGCAAAAGCACGGGCGCGCGTCAACGCCTCAGGCTGATCTGGCAAGTCTTGCAACGTGGCGCTCAAGAGTGAGGCCCGCTGCGTTTCTCCGTTATGTTTCATGTAAGCCGCAAAACCGCATAATGTCTATAGGTTTCTCATCGTAATGCATGGAGTTTTCAAAAATGTCAGAACGCACACTCGTCGGTAAAACAGCTTTGGTCACCGGTTCCACCAGTGGCATTGGTTTGGGCATCGCCAAAGCCTTGGCACACCAAGGCGCCAACATCATTCTCAACGGCTTTGGTGACGTTGAAGGCCCCAAGGCCGAGGTGAGCGCCTTAGGCGTCAAAGTGGCTTACCACGGCGCAGACATGAGCAAAGCAGCTGACATCGAAGCCATGATGAAGTTTTCCACCGATACCTTTGGAGGTGTCGATATCTTGGTCAACAACGCTGGTATCCAACACGTGGCTTCTGTAGAAGACTTCCCTGTCGAGCGCTGGGATGCCATCATCGCCATCAACCTCACCAGCGCTTTCCACACCTCGCGGTTGGCATTGCCATACATGCAAAAACAAAACTGGGGCCGCATCATCAACGTTGCTTCAATTCATGGCCTAGTTGCCTCAGCCCAAAAATCAGCTTATGTAGCGGCTAAACACGGCATCGTGGGCTTGACCAAAGTCACAGCACTTGAAAACGCCACCACGGGCGTAACCTGTAACGCTATCTGCCCAGGATGGGTCTTGACACCCTTGGTTCAAAAACAAGTGGATGCCAAAGCTGCTGCTTTGAATATCAGCAATGACGAAGCCATCAAACTGCTCTTGGGGGAGAAAGAGCCCTCGATGCAATTCACAACTCCCGAGGAATTGGGCGAACTTGCGGTGTTCTTCTGCTCTAAGGCAGGCAACAATGTGCGTGGCGTTGCGTGGAATATGGACGGAGGCTGGACCGCGCAGTAAAAAATTTGTGGAGATTTGGCTAAATTTGTAGTACTTTAAGTTTAATAACGAACACTTTTTTACTTACAATTACAACGTACTAGCCAATTCTCTCTTACCTTCGAGGTATGACACAAATCTACCCCAAAGAAACAAGCAAATTTGCAGATCGTTTTCGCGCTGCACTCAAAGATGCTGGCGTACGCGTTTCTGCAACCGTCGTCGCAAATGAGTTCAACTTGCGATACTGGGGCGAGGGAATTTCTTCCCACGCTGCACGCAATTGGCTCATGGGCGTGTCCATCCCTAAACAAGACAAACTTTTGGTCTTGTCAAAATGGCTAAAGATCTCACCCGAAGGTCTGCTATTTGGCACCCCACCGCCACGTCCTGCAGACGAAGCCTTGACGGATGAGCGCATTAACTTGGTGGACCAGCAACTGATTTCTCGTTATTTTGCTTTACAGCCCGAACATCGCCGCGTGGTGCGTGAAGTGGTGGAAGGTTTGGCAGCCTTAGGGCCCAAACCTCCAAGCAATCAGTAAATCAGCGCAACAGCGCGAGCTTCCATACTTAGGCCCTGTCCCACAGGGCCTATTTTTTCGGCTGTCTTAGCCTTCACATTCACACGCGACACATCAATCTCTAAGGCCTCAGCAATCCGCTGGCACATAGCAGGCATATGCGCTGCCAACTTAGGCGCTTGCGCAACGATGGTGCTGTCGATGTTGCCAATCTGGAAACCTGCAGCACGAACCATCTCGGCCGTCTTGTGTAGCAACACCCACGAGTCGGCGCCTTTGTAGGCTGCATCTGTGTCCGAGAAATGTCGGCCGATGTCACCCAAGGCTGCAGCACCCAACAGGGCATCTGTGATGGCGTGCAGCAATACATCCGCGTCTGAGTGTCCTAGTAAGCCATGCGTGTGTTCAATCCGCACGCCGCCCAGCATCAATGGTCTACCTTCCACCAAAGCATGCACATCCCAGCCTTCACCAATTCGAAATGAGGGTACGGTCATCGTGTGTTCTTTCAAAGAATCAGTGCGTCAATGACGCGAATTCAAAATAGCAGCGGCCAAGGCAAAGTCTTCAGGGTAGGTCACCTTGAAGTTTTGAGCATTGCCAGGCACAAGCAGTGGACTCAAGCCCAAAGCCTCAATCGCGCTCGCTTCATCCGTTACCGATGCGCCTGCTTGCTCTAGTGCTTTTAGTAGTACGCCTATGCGAAACATTTGCGGCGTCTGAGCCAACCACTTGTCAGAGCGGTCCACCGTTTGGGCCACACGACCTTGAGTTTCAACTTTCAAAGTGTCTGCCAATTTATGGGCCAGCAAGCCCCCCACCGGATCGTCTTGACAGGCGTCTATCAAGGCATTGATTTGTTCAGGCGTCACCAAACAACGCGCCGCGTCATGCACCAGCACCCAATCAGTGTCATGTGCGCCCTGCTTTACTAACTCACGCAAACCAGCCCGCACACTTTCAGCCCTCGTTGCGCCGCCCGTGCGAGAGGTCGCAAACAAAGGTTGCGGATGCGCGGCCAGCACGCCATCCATGTGCACATCATCAGGGGCTAGCACCAGCACACCTTTGGCTATACGCTGCACGCCCGTAAAGGCTTTGAGTGTGTGCACCACCGTGGGCAGGCCTGCAATGTCTTGGTATTGTTTAGGTGTGGCCGTGCCCGCACGGCTACCAAACCCAGCACAGGGAATGACAGCGAAAAAACGAATAGGGGTAGGTGTGTGTAAGGGCATTGAATAGGTTTGAGCCTCATTCAGGTGAAAGCCCAGCCCCCATTCTAGAATTACCCCAATGCACCAGCCCTTTTTGAGTCCCGGCAAACGATTTGCCATGCCCCGCCCTGTCGGTTCTGCGGATGCATTGCTGCTCGCGCAACTCGGCACACGCGAAAAAGCCAAACAACAACGCGTCGCCATCATCACCGCCGATGCGGTGGATGCCCAACGTCTGCAAGACGAAATGGCATTCTTCGCCCCCGACTTGCGCTGCGTGCTCTTCCCAGACTGGGAAACACTGCCCTACGACAGCTTCTCGCCGCACCAAGACCTCATCAGCGAACGCTTGGCCACTTTGTGGCGTATCTCGCAGGGTGATGCCGATGTGGTGCTAATTCCAGCCACCACCGCGCTGTACCGCTTAGCCCCACCTGCTTTCTTGGCGGGCTACACCTTCCACTTCAAAGTCAAACAGGCACTGGACGAAGCCAAGCTCAAATCACAGCTCACGCTGGCGGGTTACACGCATGTGACGCAAGTGGTCAGCCCCGGCGAATACGCCGTGCGCGGCGGCTTGATTGACCTCTTCCCCATGGGATCGCTGGTGCCCTACCGCGTCGATTTGTTTGACAACGAAATCGACTCCATCCGCACCTTCGACCCCGACAGCCAACGCAGCCTTTACCCTGTGCCCGAAGTGCGCTTGCTGCCAGGCCGCGAGTTTCCGATGGACGATGCCGCACGCGCGTTGTTTCGCAACCGTTGGCGCGAAATGCTCGATGGCGACCCAACCAAAAGCCGCATCTACAAAGACATTGGCAACGGCGTGGCCACCGCCGGTATTGAGTACTACCTGCCGTTGTTCTTCGAAGAAACCGCCACGGTGTTTGACTACCTTGGCACCTCAGCCACGGTGGTGTTACACGGCGACTTAGAGCCCGTGTTCCAACGCTTTTGGCAAGACACGCAAGACCGCTATCGTTTGGTGCAAGGCGACCCCGAGCGCCCTGCTTTGCCACCTGCCAATTTGTTTTTAAGTGCCGAGCAGTTCTACGCTTCGGCCAACAGCTACGCGCAATTTGCGCTGCGCCCGCACGTCACCGACGTGATCGACAACGCCTTTGCCCAAACCCTGCCCGACCTCACCGTGGTGCGCGGTGCGGCAGACCCGCTGCAAAAGCTGCAAGCACACGCAGGCAAAACAGCCAACCGTTTGCTCATCTTGGCCGAGAGCGATGGCCGCCGCGAAAGCTTGCTCGACTTCTTGCGCTCGTCTAACGTCAGTCCGCCTTCGTTTGATTCGCTGGCAGAGTTCGAAGGCAGTGCCGAAAAAATCGGCATTGCCACCGCTGCATTGCAAGTGGGCTTTAGCTGGACCGAAGCTGGCCTCGACCTCATTACCGAGACCGAACTATTTGCTGTGGGCGCGACAACACGCCGACGCAAAAAGCAAGAGCAAGTCAGCGATGTCGAAGCGCTCATCAAAGACTTGTCCGAGCTAAATTTGGGCGACCCCGTGGTGCACAACGCTCACGGCATTGGCCGCTACCGTGGTCTCATCAACATGGACTTGGGCGAGAAAAACGCCGACGGCACACCCGCGCTGCAAGAGTTCTTGCACCTCGAATACGCCGACAACGCCGTACTCTATGTGCCGGTGAGCCAGCTGCATTTGATTGGCCGGTACACCGGCGTCAGCCCCGACGAAGCACCGCTGCACAAACTCGGCTCTGCCCAGTGGGACAAAGCCAAACGCCGCGCGGCCGAACAAGTGCGCGATGCTGCAGCCGAGCTGCTGAACATCTACGCACGCCGCGCCGCGCGGCTTGGCCACCCCTTCCGCTACTCGCCGCAAGACTACGAAACCTTCGCCAACGACTTTGGCTTTGAAGAAACCGCCGACCAACGCGCAGCCATCCACGCCGTCATGCAAGACATGATCAGCCCTCGCCCCATGGACCGCTTGGTGTGCGGCGATGTGGGCTTTGGTAAAACCGAGGTGGCCTTGCGTGCTGCTTTTGTGGCCGTGACGGGTGGCAAGCAAGTGGCCTTCTTGGCCCCCACCACTTTGTTGGCCGAGCAGCATTACCAAACACTGGTAGACCGCTTCAGCAAATGGCCCATCAAAATTGCCGAGATGAGCCGCTTCCGCTCGGCCAAAGAAATCACTGCTGCCGCCAAAGGTTTGGCTGAAGGTCAAGTCGACATCGTGGTGGGCACGCACAAGCTGCTCAGCGAGTCGGTCAAGTTCAAAGACCTTGGCCTGCTCATCATCGACGAAGAACACCGCTTTGGCGTGCGCCACAAAGAAGCCATGAAAGCCATGCGCGCTGAGGTGGATGTGCTCACGCTCACCGCCACGCCTATTCCACGCACCTTGGGCATGGCGCTGGAAGGCCTGCGTGATTTGAGCGTCATTGCCACCGCACCCCAACGCCGCCTCGCCATCAAAACCTTTGTGCGCAACGAAGGCAATGGCGTGATTCGTGAAGCTGTACTGCGTGAACTCAAACGTGGTGGCCAGTGCTATTTCTTGCACAACGATGTGGCCACCATTGAAAACCGCCGCGCACAACTGGAAGAGCTGCTGCCCGAAGCCCGCATCGCCGTAGCCCATGGCCAAATGCCTGAGCGCGAACTTGAACGCGTCATGCGCGACTTCGTGGCCCAGCGCTACAACATGCTGCTGTGCTCCACCATCATCGAGACCGGCATCGACGTGCCAAGCGCCAACACCATCATCATGAGCCGTGCCGACAAGTTTGGCTTAGCCCAGCTGCACCAGCTGCGTGGCCGCGTGGGCCGCAGCCACCACCAAGCCTACGCCTACCTCATGGTGCCCGACACACAAGGCCTGACCAAGCAAGCCTCGCAACGCTTGGACGCGATTCAACAAATGGAAGAGCTCGGGTCAGGCTTCTACCTTGCCATGCACGACCTTGAAATTCGTGGCGCAGGCGAGGTACTGGGCGAAAACCAAAGCGGCAACATGTTGGAAGTGGGCTTTCAGCTCTACAACGAAATGTTGTCTGAGGCCGTGCGCGCTTTGAAGAACGGCGAAGAGCCAGACTTGCTCAGCCCCTTGAGCGCCACCACAGAAATCAACCTGCACGCTCCCGCCCTGCTGCCGGATGACTACTGTGGCGATGTGCATTTGCGTTTGTCGTTCTACAAAAAATTGGCCACCGCCAAAACGGGCGACCAAATTGACGCACTGCTCGAAGAAATCGTGGACCGCTTTGGCAAACTGCCCGCGCAAGCGCAAACCCTCATCGACGTGCACCGCCTGCGCGTGCAAGCCCGCAGCTATGGCGTGACCAAGGTAGACGCTGCGCCCAGCGTGACGCACATCAGCTTTAAACCCAACCCACCGTTTGATGCCATGCGCATCATCGAGCTGGTGCAAAAAAACAAGCACATCAAACTGGCTGGCAACGACCGCCTGCGCATCGAGCGCGAACTGCCAGAGCCACAAGCCCGTGCGCAAATGGTGCGCGATGTGTTGCGCTCACTCGGCACACCCACTGTGCCCTCAGCCAAAGCCACTGAGGCGCAGTCGTAAACATGGACTTCGAGATCGCGGTCATCTTGGCTTGCCTGTGTGCATCACTGTGGCTCAAGCCATGGCGCATGCTGGTGAGCACTGAGCTGCTCACGCCCATGCTGGCCACCTTGGTGCTGCTGCCGTGGCTGTGGGCCTTGCCCACCTTGCACCACATGCCGCTGCAACTGCATTGGTCGGGGGCGCCGTTGGTCACACTCATGTTGGGTTGGCCTTTGGCAGTATTGGTACTCATTGGCGTGGGCATCATCACCACGTTGATATCGACCACCTCAGTAGATGCCGCTGCGGCCCTCATCGTGTGGCAAGGCTTGCTACCCGCCACCTTTGTGCTGCTGCTGGGTGCAGCGTTGCGCCGCTGGGTGTCGCATCACCCGTTTGTGTATGTGCTGGGTCGAGGCTTTTTGGGCTCGGTGCTGTGCATCTTCGCGGCCAGCCTGCTCGCCCAATGGACCGGCCACGAACTGCCCAACGTAAGTAGTGGTTTGTCCGTCATCGCGTTTTGGCTCATGGCGTGGGGTGACGCATTCATCACAGGCATGATGTGCGCCATCTTTGTGGCGTTCAAACCGCATTGGTTGGCCACTTGGTCTGACAATCTGTATCTCAAGTCTTAATTCGTTTTATGCAACAAGAATTCGCTCCTGGCTTAGTCATCCAAGGCTTCGCCGCACCCCTGAAACTCCAAAACTTCAAACTCATCGCGTTTGACATGGACTCAACGCTCATCAACATCGAGTGCATTGACGAAATTGCCGATGCCGCAGGCCGCAAGGCCGAGGTGGCGGCCATCACCGAAGCAGCAATGCGCGGTGAGATCACCGATTTCAAAGACAGCTTGCGCCGCCGCGTGGCGCTGCTCAAAGGCGTGCCCGAAGCAGCCTTGCACGAGGTATTTGAACAGCGCCTGCGTTTGAACCCCGGGGCCAAAACACTGGTAGACACCTGCAAAGCCCACGGCATGAAAGTGCTATTGGTCAGCGGTGGCTTTACCTTTTTTGCCGACCGCGTGTGCGAGATGCTGAACATCGACTACGCCCGCAGCAACGTGCTGGCGATTGACAATGGCCACCTCACGGGCGATGTAGTCACGCAAGACTGGGGTGATATTTGCGACGGCGCAGAAAAGCGGAAGATGCTGTTACACATCTGCACGCAAATGGGCATCAGCCCCAAACAAGCTATCGCTATGGGCGATGGCGCGAACGATTTACTGATGATGGGTGAAGCGGGCTTGTCGGTGGCGTACCACGCCAAACCCAAGGTGCGCGAGCAGGCGATGGTGGCTATCAACGAGGGTGGCTTAGACCGTTTGCTGGAAGTCGTCAAAGCCTAAAGCTATGTAGTTTGCGGCGGTACTGCTAAGTGCATGCCTGCGTGAAGTACGCCACAAGCAGTTGACTTAACGCAGCGCGTTGTAAATCGTCTGCGCCAACTCTTCCGAAATACCTTCCACGGTACACAGGTCTGCCACGCTGGCATCGCCCACGCCGCGTGCGCCGCCAAAGCGCTGCAGCAACTTGGCGCGCTTCTTCGGCCCCACACCCGGAATTTCTTCGAGCTTGCTGCCACCCACGCGCACTTTGGCGCGTGCGGCACGCATGCCGGTGATGGCAAATCGGTGGGCCTCGTCGCGAATTTGCGCCACCAACATCAAGGCTGCCGAGTCTTTGCCTAGGTAAACCTTCTCGCGGCCATCGGCAAACACCAACTCTTCTAGGCCCACTTTGCGGCCCTCGCCTTTTTCTACACCCACGATGCGTGAGAGGTCGAGCCCAAGCGACTCAAACACCTCACGCGCCATGCTCACTTGGCCTTTGCCGCCGTCAATCAGCACGAGGTCGGGCAGCTTGCCTTCGCCCGCACGCACGGCCTCGGCCAGCTTGCTGTAGCGACGCACCAGCACTTGACGCATGGCCGCGTAGTCGTCGCCGCCCGTGATGCCTTCAATGTTGTAGCGGCGGTATTCCGCGCTTTGCATTTTGTGGTGATGGAACACCACGCACGACGCTTGCGTGGACTCGCCTGAGGTGTGCGAAATGTCAAAGCACTCCACACGGAACTGTTCTAAATCCTCTGGCGCTAAATCCAGTGCATCCACCAACGCACGCGTGCGCGCTTGTTGCGAGCCCTCTTCGGCCAGCAAGCGGGCCAGTTGAATGTCGGCATTTTGTTGCGCCATTTCTAGCCATACACGGCGTTGTTCGCGTGGGTTGTGCACGGCGGTGATCTTGACGCCCGTTTGGTCGGTCAGCGCTTGCAACAGTTCTTTATCCACCGCATGGCTGGTGATGAGCGCAGGCGGCACAGGCACATCCAAATAGTGTTGGCTCAAAAATGCTTCCAACACTTCAGCAGGTTCGGCATCGTCCACATGCACAGGAAAGTAAGGCCTGTCACCCAAGTGGCGGCCTCCGCGCACCATGGCCAAGTTGACGCAGGCTTTGCCGCCTTGCACTTTGACGGCGAGGATGTCCACGTCTTGGTCGCCCACGGTGTCCACCGCTTGTTGGTGAAGCACCTTTGACAGCGCGCTCATTTGGTTGCGCAGCTCGGCGGCTTGTTCAAACTCCAGCTTCTCGGCATGCGCCATCATGCGTGCTTCGATGCTGCCCATGACCTCTTGGGTTTCGCCGCGCAGCAAACGCATGGCGCTGTCGACATCGCGCTGATAGTCGGGCACGGAAATCAGCCCCACGCACGGACCAGAACAACGCTTGATTTGAAACAGCAAACACGGGCGTGTGCGGTTGTTGAACACCGTGTCTTCACAAGTGCGCAAGCGAAACACTTTTTGCAAGAGCTGAATGGCTTCGCGCACCGCCCACACGCTGGGGTATGGGCCAAAGTAGTCGTGACGCTTGTCCACCGCGCCACGGTAGTAAACGACCCGGGGCACTTGTTGGGGCGATGGATTTACACCCAGCTTAAGAGGCTCATCAGTCTTCACTGCCACACCACGCGTCATCTTCAAATACGGGTAGCTCTTGTCATCACGAAACAAGATGTTGTACTTGGGCTTGAGCGTTTTGATGAGGTTGTTTTCAAGCAGCAGCGCCTCGGCCTCAGAGCGCACCACCGTGGTTTCCATGCGCACAATCTTGGTCACCATGTGACCAATGCGTGTGCCGCCGTGGTCTTTTTGGAAATAGCTCGAGACCCGCTTCTTCAGGTTGATGGCCTTGCCCACATACAACACCTGCTCTTGCGCATCGAAGTAGCGGTAAACACCGGGCAGCGCTGGCAAGCTGGCCACCAGCTCTAACAGCTCGGGCGGATGGCGCGGTGTTGCATTTTCTGGCGTGGCGTCTGAAGAAGTTTTGGACATGCCCGTATTGTGGACAATCTGAGGCGTGAAAACAGATACCCATTCATCACCCAGCCTGCGTTGGGATATTTTTTGTCGCGTCATCGACAACCACGGCGACCTTGGCGTGTGCTGGCGGCTATGTGCTGACTTGGCAAAACGCGGCCACACTGTGCGCCTGTGGGTGGACGATGCCTCGGCACTCGCTTGGATGGCGCCGCAAGGCTGCTATGGCGTGACTATCCATGCATGGCCCGACGATGCAACGCTCCAAGCTCTGTCGCAAAACGCCACATTCGCAGTGGGCGATGTGGTGGTTGAAGCCTTTGGCTGCGAACTACCAGAAACGTTTCAAGTACTGATGGTGCAAGACGCACCACCTACCTGGATCAACCTTGAATACCTGAGCGCAGAGGGCTATGTGGCTCGCTCGCATGGCTTGGTTTCGCCTGTGATGAGTGGCCCTGCACGCGGCATGACCAAGTGGTTTTTCTTTCCGGGCTTCACACACGGCACAGGCGGCTTGCTACGCGAGGCAGATTTAGCTGTACGGCAAGCCGCGTTTCAACGCCAAGCATGGCTAAGCGCACTGCCGCTAGACAAACCCATTGCAGCCAACGAACAACTCATCAGCCTGTTTTGCTACGAACCCGCAGCCTTGCCCGAATTGCTGACGCAACTCAGCCAAGCAGACACCCCCACCCGCCTGCTAGTCGCACAAGGCCGCCCCAGCGCCGCAGTGGCGACCGCCACACAAGCCCTAGACATGCCAAAGAGCGGTACAGGTCAATTGCATATCAGCCAGCTTCCCTACCTCAGCCAAACCGAGTTTGACCACCTCCTGTGGGCCTGTGATGTCAACTTTGTACGCGGCGAAGATTCGCTGGTACGCGCGCTATGCGCAGGTCAGCCCTTGGTATGGCACATCTACCCGCAGGACGATTTGGCCCACCATGACAAGCTACACGCCTTTGAAGATGCCCTACAAATGCCCACTGATTTAAGAAAATTTCATGCGGTATGGAACGGACTTGAAACAGGGCCGCTTCCTGCGCTATCCCGCGCCACCATTGGCGCTTGGCGGCAATGGAGTCAACAAGTGCTGCGCCATTTGCAAGTCCAAACCGACCTCACGGGCCAGTTGATCAGTTTTGTGGCTCAAAAACGCTAAAATAAGCGGCTTTGCGAACCCAAGCGCAGCCAAAGCTGCATGGGCCACATACCTCTTAGAAAACTTCACATCACTATGAAAACCGCACAAGAAATCCGCGTTGGCAACGTCATCATGCACGGCAAGGACCCTATGGTTGTCCTGCGCACCGAATACCAACGTGGCGGCCGTGGCTCTTCCACCGTTCGCATGAAATTGAAAAGCTTGATCGCTAACTTCGGTACCGAAGTGGTGTTCAAAGCCGACGACAAAATGGACCAAGTCATCTTGGATAAGAAAGAGTGCACCTACTCTTACTTCGCTGACCCAATGTATGTGTGCATGGACGCCGATTTCAACCAATACGAAGTCGAAGCCAGCAACATGGGCGACGCTCTGAACTACCTCGAAGACGGCATGGAACTCGAAGTGGTGTTCTACGACGAGAAAGCCATCTCTGTTGAATTGCCCACCAACGTGACTCGCGAAATCACTTGGACTGAGCCCGCTGTCAAAGGCGACACCTCAGGCAAAGTATTGAAGCCTGCCAAAATCGCTACTGGTTTCGAAGTGGCTGTGCCCTTGTTTGTGGCTCAAGGCGACAAAGTCGAAATCGACACACGTACTGGCGAATACCGCAAACGCGTCTAAGCTTTCACAAGCTTTAGAAATCAAGGCCTCTTCGGAGGCCTTTTTTATTGCCCATGCAACAGGCATTTCGGCCATGTAACATCAGCAGCATGGATGGAATGCTAGACCCTCACGACCGACGCCTTGCCGAAGCTTGGGAAACCCTCAAAGCACACTACGACAACGGCGACTCAATCACCCCTGAATCAAACCGTTTGGCTTTTGCCGACCCTGAATTCTTGCTGCGTCGTGAGACACGTGGCATGCGTATTCAGCTAGAAATGCTCAAGCCCGATTTGGCACAAATCGAACGTGGCATTGAGCACACCGTGGTGATTTTTGGCAGCGCACGTTTTCGCAGCGAAGAAGAGTCGCACCGCGAACTCACTCGCGCCCGTGCAAGTGGTGATGAAAAGCAAATTGCCAAAGCCGAAATCCTAGTGCGCAACGCCAAGTACTACGAACAGTCACGCGCCCTCGCGCACACCATCACCAAATTCAGTGAAGGCAAAACCAACGGACGCAAGCTATTCATCTGCACGGGTGGCGGCCCTGGCATCATGGAAGCAGCCAACCGTGGTGCGCAAGAAGCCGGTGGCATCAGTGTGGGTCTGAACATCGCTCTGCCCCACGAGCAAACGCCCAACCCCTACATCACGCCCGAACTCAGCTTCAAGTTCCACTACTTTGCGCTGCGAAAAATGCATTTCATGATGCGCGCCAAAGCGCTGGTGGCGTTTCCTGGCGGCTTTGGCACGCTGGACGAGTTGTTTGAAACCCTCACCTTGGTGCAATGTAAAAAAGCCAAACCCGTGCCCATCGTGTTGTACGGCAGCGATTATTGGAGGCGCTTATTCCACCCACACGTGCTGGTGGAAGAAGGGGTTATTTCGGAAGAAGACTTGGACTTGTTCAAATACGTCGACAGCGTGGACGACGCATGGAACTTTATCCGTGCTTTTTATGAACTCTGAGCTGGTAGGCGCTGCGTGAGCCCAAGCCCACCACCGCCGACACGCACCAAAACACCCCACTGATGCCAATGACGGTGCCTGCTGCACCGAACACCATGGGCATCAGCACGCTCGACGCGTTGATGCCCATCAAGCGCAAACCTAGCGCCTCACCATGCCGATGCTCTGGTGTGATTTGGTGCAAGGTGCTCATGATCATGGGCTGAACACCACCGAGCGACAAGCCCACCAACACTGAACATGCACCCATCAGCCAAGCCGTTTCAGTAAATGGATACACCGCCAGCATGAACGAGGTGATGAGCATTGCACCCGTCACCACTTGCCACTCATGCAAACGCGCCGCGATGAACGGCATCATCATCCGGATGAACGCAGCAGCCAGCGCAAACACACCCAAGATAGAACCAATGGCCGAAGCACTCAGGCCTCGCTCATGTCCCAAGATAGGCACAACAAAGGTGTGCACATCCCAACATGCTGACAAAAACCAATTGACCATCAACAAGCGGCGGAACATGGGCTCGTTGAGCAAATCCCACGCGCTGTTGTTTTCATGACCGTCGGGCTTTTCTACTTTGGGCAACTCATTCGCTTGACGAATCCACGCCCACGCAACCAATGGCAAGGCGGCCATGGCTGCAAACGCCCATTGAAAACCGCCATGGTCAATCAACAATCCTGCCATGAATGGGCCAATGAAGTTTGAAAATGCAGGTGCAATCGACAGCCAGCTGAAAGCTTGCTTCATCTGCGCCAAACCTTGTGCGGCTCGCCCCACATGACGCTGCAAAGCGATGATGGCAATGCCCGTAGCGCCGCCCGTCATCAAGCCGCTGAAACACAACACAGGAAAGATGGGCCACAAAGCCGCAGCGCCTGCGCCTATGGCCCCCATGAGAACGCTCCACATCACGGGGCGTTTCAAACCATGCAAATCAGCATAGCGGCCTGCCGGCAAAGCCAAGAATACTTGGGTCAAGGCAAACATGGCCAACAAGAAACCCACGGCTGCTTCGCTCTGGCCGCTGCGCAACGCCATCAGCGGTGCTGCCATGCGCATGCCCGCCATGCAGGCATGCAGGCACACTTGGCCTGCAATCAGCTTGGCGAGTTCACGTTTCAAACTTTGGCGTCCGAGTCATCCAAGGCGTCGTCAAACTTAGGCAGCAAGGCTTGCGCTTCGCCTTCGGGCAAGGCTTCGACGTTTTTCAAGGCCCGGCGCATTTGACGGCTGCGCGTGTCGGCACGGTCCAAAGTGTCTGCTGCTTTTTGCACTTGCTCGCGCACCTTCTCGACCCAATCGCCATAGCGCTCAAACTCGGTTTTGACTGCGCCCAAGACCTTCCACACCTCAGAGGCTTGTTGCTCCAGCGCCAAGGTGCGAAAGCCCATGTGCAAGCTGTTGAGCATGGCCAGCAAGGTGGTGGGGCCTGCGAGTGTGACGCGGTAATCGCGTTGCAAGCTGTCCATCAAGCCAGGGCGACGCAGCACCTCGGCATACAAACCTTCGGTGGGTAAAAACAAAATCGCAAAATCGGTGGTGTGTGGCGGCGCAAGGTAGCTCTCGGCAATGCTCTTGGCTTCCGTGCGAATGCGCACCTCAAGAGCCTTGGCTGCTATTTCAGCCGCTACTGCATCGGCACGGTCTTGGGCATCCAACAAGCGTTCGTAATCTTCGCGAGGGAACTTGGCATCGATCGGCAGCCACACGGGCTCGCCGTCTGCACCGCCTCGACCCGGGAAGCGAATGGCAAAGTCCACACGCTGGTTGCTACGAGGTTTGGTTTCCACTTGCTTGGCGTATTGCTCAATCGTGAGTACTTGTTCGAGCAAAGCTTCAAGTTGAACCTCGCCAAACATGCCGCGTGTTTTCACATTCGTCAGCACGCGCTGCAAGCTGCCCACGCCATCGGCCAGTTTTTGCATTTGGCCTAGGCCGTTGTGCACTTGCTCCAGGCGTTCCGCCACTTGTTTGAAGCTTTCGGACAAACGCTTTTCCAAAGTGGTTTGCAGTTTCTCGTCCACCGTGCGGCGCATTTCGTCCAGCTTGTCGGCATTGCTTTTTTGCAGCTGCTGCAACTGTTGGTTGAGTGTGTCGCCAATGCTTTTTTGCATGAGCGTGAGTTGCTGCACTTGGCTTTGCTGAAACAGCGCGAGGTTTTGCGTCAGCTCTTGGCGTCCACCGCGCGATGACTCGGTAATTTCAGTGCGCAGCTCGCGTTCAATGCGCTCCAGCTTTTCGTGCATGCTTTGCAGGCTCTGCTGCAAAGCAACTGCGGCATCATTGTTGCCACCTGGGCGGCGCAACAGCAGCAGAAAAAGCAAGGCGTTGAAAGCACCAACACCAACCGCAATCCAAATTTCCATCATGCCGCGACCGTGTTCAATGGTGTGATTGATTTACCTTGAGTGAAGTAGCTGATCAGGTTATCAGCCGCCAAATTGGCCATGGCCATGCGTGTGGGGATGGATGCGCTGGCAATGTGCGGTGTGAGCACCACGTTGGGCACAGTGAGCAAATCTGGGTGAACTTTGGGCTCACCTTCAAACACATCCAAGCCAGCTGCTGCAATTTGTTTGTTGCGCAAAGCTACAGCCAAAGCTGCGTCATCCACAATGCCGCCGCGCGCGATATTGATCAGCGTTGCCGTGGATTTCATCTGCGCCAACTCAGCCGCACCAATGGTGTGGTGCGATGCTGCGCTGTAGGGCACAACCAACATCACATGGTCTGCGGTTTTAAGCAACTCTTCTTTGCTCACGTAGGTGGCTTTGCATTCGGCTTCAGCTTCTGGACTCAAACGTGAACGGTTGTGATAAATCACCTTCATGCCAAAGCCGTGCGCCGCGCGACGTGCAATGCCTTGGCCAATGCGTCCCATGCCCATGATGCCAATGGTGCTGCCGTGCACTTCTGCGCCGGCAAACATGTCATAGCGCCACTGCGTCCACTCGCCGCGACGCAGATAGTGTTCGCTCTCTGCCATGCGACGGGCGGTGGCCATCAGCAAAGCAAAGCCAAAGTCAGCGGTGGTTTCAGTCAACACATCGGGGGTGTTACTGGCTTGGACGCCTAGAGCCGTCATGGCTGGCACATCAAAGTTGTTGTACCCCACGGCCATGTTGGCCACAGCCTTGAGGCTTGGGCATGCTTTGAGCACCTCGGCATCCACAGGGTCAGAGCCTGTCGTGAGCGCGCCTGTGTGTTGCGACAAGGCTTGTGTCCATGACGCTTTGGTCCACGCCACATCAGCTTGGTTATCTGTCACGTCAAAGTGTTCACGCAAACGTGCCAAGGTTTCTTCAAAGATGGGGCGAGCGATGATGATTTTGGGTTTCATAGATTTACTCAAGCATGTTCAGTTGTTTAGCCCACCAAGGGGTGATTGCGGGGAGAAAGGTCAAGGTCCAAATCACCACCCATGCAGTCAAAGGCATGAGTTGCGACATATCAGGAAACTGTGCCACTGTGACAACGGCTAAGACCACAGGGATCACACCTGTTTCTCGCACAGCACATAAAAACATTTTTTCTTGGCGCGTGATCGACGTTGGCAAGAGGGACAAAAATACCGCCACAGGCCGAGCCAACACAATGAAAACCAATGACACCAAAAGCCCCAGCAAGGCAGTGTCTGCTAGCTGCTGCAAGGCGACGAACGGTCCCACCATCATAAAAATGGTGGGCTTGGCAATGCTTTCGATTTTCACCTCATGTGTGTGCAACAAACCGTGGAAATAAGCCGTGCCGTGATTGAAATTAGCCAACAGTCCTGCAATGAACGCGGCCAAAAAACCATTGCCATGTATCAACTGCGCAAGCACAAAGGTAACGATGGGCACAGCAAGTACCAATGCAAAGTCATAAGGCACATCAAGCTTGCCCATCTCATCGCCTTTGGATTTGTAACGCTCAAAGGAATACATGCCCAACCAACCCATCACACCAGCTACGACACCAAACCCAAACTGAGCAGCGAGTAGGCGCAAGTTATCGCCACTGAATAGCCCTTGTGCCAGTGCCCCCACACTGTCGAGGTTCACGCCTCCCAAAATCATGGCGGCAATCGCACCTGTGAAGATAGCGCCGACGGCATCGTTCAACGCGCTTTCAGCCACTGACAAATTCGACACTTGCTTGTATTGAGGCTTGAACACCAAGGTCTTGAGCGTGGGAATCAATGCCGCGGGGTCAGTCGAACCAATGATGGCCGACAACAGGGCTGCTGTTTTACTATCCACCCCCAGCCAAATCAACACAGGGAACATGATGAAAAAAGTCACCAAGTAACCCATAGTGGCAATCATCAATGTGGGAAATGCGATTTTCAAAAAATCTTGGCGATCAATCTCATCCCCACCTGATTTCAAAATGATGGCCGCCAAAGCTGTGCACACCACCACCGCCAACACAAGCTGTGCGGACAAAGGCGCTAGCGCATCGTGCAACACAATTCCCACCAACAGCTGCAAGGTGAAGCTCGGGAAAATTGTGCCCTCTGCAGTCTTGCTACACACCCAACCAAACACCAAAAACAAACCCAAACACCATAGGGTGGAAGCAATAGCAGCCTCCGTGCTATCGAGGTGTGCAATGTGTTGTAACAACGTAGGTGCAACCCAATTCACAGAAAATGCCAACGCAAACACAATGGCGACTTTGAGATATTTCATGGGCGTTTCTGCTTAAACGGGCTGCGCGATGTCAAACACTTGGCGCAAATAGGCCAAATAATTTTCATCATCACACATGCCTTTACCGGGTGTATCTGACAGCTTAGCAACAGGTTGGCCATTGCACTGCGTCATCTTGATGACGATTTGCAAAGGCTCGTAACCCAAGTCGTTGGTCAAGTTAGTGCCAATGCCAAATGCCAATTGGCAACGGCCACGGAACTGTTGATAAAGCGCAATGGTTTTTTCAACGGTCAGGCCGTCTGAAAAAATCAAAGTCTTGGTCAGCGGGTCCACGCGGTTATTGCGGTAGTGCGCAATCATGCGTTCGCCCCAAGTAAAAGGGTCCCCACTGTCGTGACGTGCGCCGTCGAACAGCTTGCAAAAGTACATATCAAAGTCGCGCAAGAAGGGTTCGATGCCGTACACATCGCTCAGGGCAATGCCTAAGTCACCCCGGTATTCACGCGCCCAAGTCTCAAAGCCAAACACTTGACTGTCGCGCAAACGCGGCCCCAAAGCTTGGCAGGCTTGCAAGTATTCGTGAGCCATGGTGCCTAAGGGGGTGAGGCCCAGCTTCATGGCAAACAAAGCGTTGCTTGTGCCGGCCAATTGGCCCTTGGACCCTGTGCCTAATTTTGAAATGAGCACACGCAACAACTCTTCATGCCATGCTCTGGAAAAACGGCGACGTGTGCCGTAGTCAGCAATTTTCAAATCACTCAAGCGTTCGGCATGCAAGGCCTCAATTTTTTGATCCAAGCGGCGGCGGCCTTCTAAGAAGTCTGGCACTTTTTGCGTGTTGCGAAAGTACACCTCGTTGACGATGGCCAACACAGGAATTTCAAAAAGAATGGTGTGCAGCCAAGGGCCTTGAATGCTGATGTCAATCTCACCGTTTGCCAGCGCGTTCACTTGAATGTATTTTTCATTCAGGCGAAACAACCCCAAGAAGTCCACAAAATCACTCTTGATGAAGCGCAAGCTACGCAGCCAAGCCAGCTCTGCATCTTGAAACTGCAAGCTGCACAACGAGCGAATTTCGTCACGAATTTCTTGCACATAAGGCGCCAGCGCCACACCTGGGTTGCGGCACTTGAACTTGTACGACACCTGCGCACTTGGGAACTGATGCAGCACAGCCTGCATCATGGTGAATTTGTAAAGGTCGGTGTCGAGCAGGCTGGTGATGATCATCGCAAACTAACTTAAAAAACTCAGGCCACCCAATGGGTGAACTCATTCACAGGCACGCGAGGCGTAACGAGTGTGTTGACCTTGTCGCTCTCGTCGGCATACCCCAGAGACATGCCACACACCATCATCTCGCCCTCGCCTGCACCGATGTGCGGCAGGATGATGCTGTGAAAGCCGTTCCATGCCGCTTGTGGGCAAGTGTGCAAACCACGCGCGCGCGCAGCGAGCATGATGTTTTGCACAAACATGCCGTAATCAAACAAGGAGCCACGCCCCATGATGGGGTCGATGGTGAACATCAAGCCCACAGGGGCATCAAAGAACTTGAAGTTGCGTTGCTGTTGCGCATGCATGCGATCTTTGTCGGCTTTACCAATACCCAACAAACCATACAAGCTCCAACCGTTTTCACGACGACGGTCGATGTAGGGGCTGACCCATTGTGCAGGGTAATAGTCGTATTGCTCGGTGTATTGCTTGGCCAGTTCTGGGTTGGCACGCATGGCTTCGTGTGCAGCACACACTTTTTCAACCAGTGCGTCACGCGTCGCACCTTGCAACACATAGACCTTCCATGGCTGGGTGTTGGTGCCTGAGGGGGCGCGACTTGCCACTTGCAAAATTTCGGTGATGAGTTCGCGTGACACCTCTTGCTGCGTGAATGCACGGGCAGACATGCGTGAAGTGATGGCGTGGTCAACGGCTGCAATATTTGCTGGGTTGGTCATACAAGTGTCTCCAAGACTGTTTTTAATTTCAAAGGCAAGGCCTTCACAGGCCGACGGTTTTCTTTATCGACATACACGTGCACAAAGTGGCCGCGTGCGGCGCAGAGGTCTTCACCTTGCGCGAACAAACCTATTTCATAGCGCACGCTAGAGCTACCCAACTTCGCCACGCGAATACCAGCTTCGATGGTTTGTGGAAACGCCAGCGGTGCAAAGTAATTGCACTGAGTTTCAATCACCAAGCCAATGGTCTCGCCGTGGTGAATGTCTAATGCGCCCTGCTCAATCAGGTGTGCGTTGACGGCCGTGTCAAACCAACTGTAGTAGACGACGTTGTTCACGTGACCGTACACGTCGTTGTCCATCCAACGCGTGTCGATGCGACGAAACACCTTAAAGATGCTGCGCGATTCGGGTTGGGGGCGGGAAGTAGGTGTAGAACTCATTGAGACAGATTTTGCCAGCGTCGCCAGTACGCATAGGCGACACGGTAAGTGTTGACTTGGGCCTGAACTGTGTCTGCCATTTCTCGGCCATAGCCCCCTGCCATTGAGAAGGCCAAGGGGATGCGCTTAGACCATGCCCAGTCGAACACACGGCGGTCACGGGCCTCAAGGCCATCAAAGCTCAAGCTGAGGCGTCCTAGGCGATCTCCCTCGTGCGGGTCAGCCCCTGCAAGGTAGATCACCAGCCCAGGCTCAAAGCGGGCCTCAAGCTCGGCCAAGGCTTGCTCTAGCGCCTCTAAATACGCTGAATCGTCACAACCATCGGGCAGCTCAATGTCTAAATCGCTGGTTTCTTTCTCGAAGGGAAAGTTACGTGCCCCGTGCATCGACAAGGTGAACACCTGCTCGTCCCGCTCAAAAATGCGCGCAGTGCCGTTGCCTTGGTGCACATCCAAGTCAATGATGGCCACTTTCAAGGGCTGCTTGTGGCTGCGCCCCCACTCGGCTTGCATCAAGCGGGTAGCCACGGCGGCATCGTTGAACACGCAAAAGCCGCTGCCTTTGTCGGCATAGGCGTGGTGTGTGCCGCCTGCAAGATTAGCCGCCACGCCCTGAGCGCCAAACAAAGCCGTGCGTGCAGCCATCACGGTGGCACCTGCCGAGCGGCGCGAACGCTCGACCATCGCGGGGGTCCACGGAAAGCCGATTTCTTTTTGCTGCGCCTCACTCAATGTGCCCTGCGCCACCGCTTGTATATAGCTGGGCGCATGGACCAAAGCCAGCTCACCTTCGCTCGCAGGCGGGGCGACCTCCAGAGCCACTTCAGGCATTTCAGCACTCAACCGGTCACGCAAGAGGCGGTACTTTGCCATCGGAAAACGATGGCCTTGCGGCAAGGGCAACACAAACTGGTCCGAATAAAAAGCGCGCATAGCCCTTGGAAACCGCATGAAACAAGGCTGCATTGTGACCAATTTGCAAAAACCTTAGGGTTTAGAACCTTGCCTCTAATCAAGCGTTTCGAGGGCCTAATCCTCTTGCAAAGCTGCGGGATAACCCTAAACTTCATCCCAATGCTGCACCGCAACATTTTTTGCAAGCTCACTTAACCTTTTGGAGTATCACCATGATCAACGTTGAACAAATCGCCGCTACGAACAAAGCCAACCTCGACAACCTGTTTGGTTTGTCAAACAAAGCCTTCGCTGGCGTGGAAAAACTGGTTGAACTCAACCTCACTGCTGGCCGCGCTGCCTTGAACGAATCAGCTGCACACGCACAAGCAGTGTTGTCTGCCAAAGACGCACAAGAATTGATCGCTTTGCAAACCAGCTTCATCCAACCTTTGGCTGAGAAGTCTGCTGCATACAGCCGTCACGTGTATGACATCGCCCAAGGCGCTGGTGCTGAATTCACCAAAGGCTTTGAAGGCAAAGCTGCTGAAGGCCAACAAGCTGTTCAGGCTTACATCGAATCTGCTTTGAAAAACGCACCTGCTGGCTCTGAGCAAGCTGTGGCTTTCTTCAAGCAAGCCGTGACTGCTAGCAACACTGCTGTGGAATCTGTGCAAAAAGCCGTCAAGCAAGCTGCTGACTTGGCCGAGTCACACATCCAGTCTGCGACAGAAACAGCTGTGAAAGCTTCTAAGAGCGCTGCTAAGAAGCGTTAATTTGTAACGATTGTCTCCTCGGATTCTTCGTCACCTCAGGGTGCAGAATCCCTTCAAGGGCCCGCCGCAAGGTGGGCCCCTTTTTTTCGTCTGTCGTTATTGCGTTGCCAAAGCAGCCTTGAGTTTGGGCAAGGCTTGAAGCATGGCCGCACGGCCAGCCTCGATGGAGCGACGACGTGCTTTGAAATCGGCACTACCCACATCGTTCAAAGCGGGGCGCACCACCAGGTCAGCCTCGCGCAGCTCAAGGTTGTTGATGCTCTTGCCCATGATGGTGAAGGTCTGCATCAAGATGTCAAACATATCGCCCGTCTTACCCGACTCGGGCGGGCTAGAAATGTCAATGGCCAACACATACTCAGCCCCCATCTGACGCGCATAGCGCACAGGCACAGGCGACACCAAACCGCCATCTACAAACTCTCGGCTGCCAATGCGCACCGGCTCAAACACCGAAGGCACAGCGCTAGACGCACGCACCGCTGTGCCAATATCGCCACGCTGGAACAACACGCCCTCACCCGTTTTCAAATCAGTCGCCACGATGCCCAATGGCATTTTGAGTTCTTCTATACGGCGGCCACCCGTTTGCTTGCTGATATAACGGGCCAAGCCATCACCACGCATCATGCCCCGGCCCAACAGTGGCACGGTCCAATCGGTGATGGTGGCTTCTTCCATGGTCTCGGCAGCCTTTTGCAGCTGCGCGCCGTCCTTGCCACTGGCATAAAACGCAGCCACGACGCTACCGGCCGAAGTGCCCACCACCAAGTCGGGCTTGAGGCCCGCTTCTTCCAGTACCTGAATCACGCCCACGTGCGCAAAACCACGCGCAGCGCCGCCACCCAAGGCCAAGCCAAACTTTGGCGCACGCTTCACGACAGGCGCATCAGACCTCCCCCCCTCCACAGGCGCCAAAGGTCCGTGCGAGGTACACCCCGCCAACACCACCACACACACAGCCAAGAACCAACGCAATGCCATCAAAAACCTCAACAAAATTTCTACGCACTAGGGATTGTCCTAGATACCCATCAGACACCTTCGCGATCCCGCATAATTGACGTTTACGTAAACGTAAAGCAACCATTTCAATTCTGGAGACCCTCATGGACATCAAAGGCAAAGTTTTCATCGTCACAGGCGCAGCCTCAGGCTTGGGCGAAGGCACGGCACGTGCGCTGGCAGCCAAAGGCGGCATTGTGGTCATCGCTGACATGCAAGCCGACAAAGGCGAAGCTGTGGCCAAAGACATTGGCGGCGCTTTTGTGAAGTGCGATGTGAGCAACGAAGCCGACGGCCAAGCCGTGGTGGCCAAAGCCGTGTCACTGGGCAAGCTCATGGGCTTGGTCAACTGCGCGGGCATTGCCCCTGCCGAAAAAACTGTGGGTAAAAACGGCGCGCACGCCTTGGCCTCGTTCAGCAAAACCATCACCATCAACCTCATTGGCAGCTTCAACATGATTCGCTTGGCCTCTGAAGCCATGTGCCATAACGAACCCGAAGCCACAGGCGAGCGCGGTGTGTTGATCTCCACCGCATCAGTCGCAGCCTACGACGGCCAAATTGGCCAAGCCGCTTACAGCGCATCCAAAGGCGGCGTGGTGGGCATGACCTTGCCCATCGCCCGCGACCTAGCCCGCAACGGCATTCGCAACATGACCATCGCCCCCGGCATCATGGGTACGCCCATGCTGTTTGGCATGCCCCAAGAAGTGCAAGACGCCCTCGCCGCAGGCGTGCCCTTCCCTTCACGCTTGGGCACACCACAGGACTACGCCAAACTGGCCCTGCACATCTTTGAAAACGACTTGCTCAACGGCGAAGTGATTCGTTTGGATGGCGCGATTCGTTTGGCACCGAAGTAAGCCAAAACGTTCTTCAATCTCTTCAAAAAGGGTGAAGCCTAAAATCAGGCTTCACCCTTTTCACATATGGCCATCCCCCAGTCCTTCATCCAAGAGCTTTTAGCCCGCGTCGACCTTGTCGAGGTGGTGGGCCGCTATGTGCAGCTCAAAAAAGGCGGGGCCAATTTCATGGGGCTGTGTCCGTTCCACGGCGAGAAGTCGCCGTCGTTTTCGGTCAGCCCTGCCAAGCAGTTTTTCCATTGCTTTGGCTGCGGCAAGAACGGCAACGCCATTGGCTTCTTGATGGAGCATGCGGGCATGACCTTTGTCGAGGCGGTGAAGGACTTGGCGCAAAACATCGGCATGCAAGTGCCAGAAGATGATGCGTCCCCACAAGACCGCGCACGCGCAGCCGAGCAACGCCAAAAGCAAGCCACCCTCACCGATGTGCTGGAAAAAGCGGGCGAGGCGTATCGGAAGCATTTGCGTAACTCCCCCAAGGCGATTGAGTATTTCAAGGGCCGTGGTTTGAGCGGTCAAATTGCCAAAGACTTTGGCTTGGGCTACGCACCCGAAGGTTGGCGCAGCTTGGCCAGCGTGTTCCCCGACTACCAAGACCCGCTGCTCGCTGAAAGCGGCTTGGTCATCGTCAACCAAGAAGACGGCGAAGACGAAAAACGTTACGACCGTTTTCGCGACCGCGTGATGTTCCCCATCCGCAACGTCAAGGGCGAGTGCATTGGCTTTGGTGGACGCGTGTTGGGTGAAGGCACGCCCAAGTACCTCAACTCGCCCGAAACACCGGTGTTCAGCAAAGGCCGCGAACTGTATGGTTTGTTTGAAGCCCGTAACGCGCTGCGCGACGCCGGCTATGTGCTGGTGACCGAAGGCTACATGGACGTGGTGGCCTTGGCACAGCTGGGCTTTCCCAATGCAGTGGCCACGTTGGGCACGGCGTGTACGACCGACCATGTGCAAAAGCTGTTTCGCTTCACCGACAGTGTGGTGTTCAGCTTCGACGGCGATGGTGCGGGCCGCCGCGCCGCACGCAAAGCACTCGACGGCGCTCTGCCCTATGCCACTGATGTGCGCAGTGTGAAGTTTTTGTTCTTGCCCACCGAACACGACCCCGACAGCTACATCCGCGAATTTGGCAAAGAAGCTTTTGCCCACTGCGTGACCGAAGCCATGCCCCTGAGCCGCTTCCTCATCGAAGTGGCCCGTGAAGGTTGCGACCTGCACACTGCCGAGGGCCGCGCCCACATGGCCAGCAATGCCAAGCCCATGTGGATGGCCTTGCCTGACGGCGCTTTGAAGCGCCAACTGCTCAGCGAAATTGCCGAGCTGGCTGATCTTGGCAACCACGAATTGCAAGACCTGTGGATGCCTGCCGCACCTGCAGCAAGCGCGCCACGCACAGGCGGTGAATTTAAAAAGTCATCCAAATTCAAACCGCGTGAGTCCTACGCGCCCAAAACCTACAAACGCGGCACACGCCTGATTCCACAAGGCCGTGCCGACCATGCAGCACGCGTGCTGCTCTCGCACATGGATTTGTGGGACGACCTCTCCACCGAAGACCACAACCTTTTGTGCGAGTTGGCCCCACCGCATGGTCCCTTGTTTGTGTGGCTGGACCAGCAGCACCATGAACACGGCAACCAAGCTTGGGGCGCATTGCGCGAAGGCCTGCGCGAGCACGAGTCTGAAGACGTCGCCCTGCGGGTCATGGCGACCGCCTTCACGCCGTTGCTGGATGACGAGGGCCAGCCCATGCCAGAAAGCCTCACGCCCGAGCAGCAGCGCAAAGAAGCGGGGCTAGAGCTGCGCGGCATCTTGAACAAAATTTTGTTTGAAAGCCTGGACGCGCAAATGAAAGAGGCCATTGCCGAAGCCGCTGCCGATCCCACGGCCATGCAGCGCTACAAAGCGCTGTTTGAGCGGCGCAAACAGCTGGGCCAGATACCTCAAAAACTGGTCGAAAGCCACGATTGATGCGCCTGTGGCCAAGTTAGAGCCACTGTTTTGGGTATAATCCACACTTAGCAAGTGCGACAGCAGCACCTCCGGGCCCGGCCAACCGTGACACAAGCGCACGACTCGCCACCTCACCGCAAGGACTGCATTCCAAATGTTCGCCCAATCCGCTTGCTTCTAGAGGTTCACACTTCACCCCCTTTTTTCTTTTCCCGCGCCGGGTTTTTGTGGCGCTGTGTATTCGTTTCTTTGAAGTCTAGGAGTTTTCATGCCTGTTGACCGCAAGTCCAAGAAGCCTGCCAAACCAGTGGCCAAAAAGCCAGCCGTTGCTGCCCCAAAAGCAGCAGCCAAGCCAGCTGTGAAAGCCGCTGCCAAAGCAGTTACAAAGTCAGCCGCAAAACCCGTTGCAAAAACCGCTGCCAAACCGGCAGCAAAAGCAGCTGTTAAACCAGCCGCCAAGCCAGCAACGAAAGCCAAGTCAGTGCCCGCACCAAAAACAAAAGCTGCTGAAAAGCCAGCAACAAAAACCGCAGCCAAAACAACAACCAAAGCAAAAGCTGAGGACACCAAGAAAAAAGCTTCGGCCGTAGAAGCCCATGCCCCAAAAGCAGCAGCCAAAAAAGCGCCTGCTAAAAAGGCCACCAAGGCCAAAGGCAAAAAAGCCAGTGCTGAAGACGAAGATCTCGGCGACATCGAAGCTGACCTAGAAGGCGAACCCGTCATCGAACCCGGCGCAGAAAAGGTCAAGCCTCTGCGCATGAAAATCAGCAAGGCCAAAGAACGTGCCTTGATGAAAGAATTTGGTTTGGACGAAACCGTGCTATCTGAAGAAGACATGCAAAAGCGTCGCCAACGTCTGAAAACCCTGATCAAACTCGGTAAGACACGTGGTTACCTGACGCACGGCGAAATCTCTGACCACTTGCCCGACAAGTTGGTCGATGCTGAAACACTCGAAGTGGTGATCAGCATGTTGAACGACATGGGCGTGGCCGTTTACGAACACACACCTGACGCAGAAACTCTGCTGCTCAACAACAACACCCCCACGGCTGCCACCGAAGAAGAAGCTGAAGAAGAAGCCGAAGCGGCTTTGTCCACAGTGGACAGCGAATTTGGTCGCACCACCGATCCCGTGCGCATGTACATGCGCGAAATGGGCACGGTTGAGTTGCTGACACGCGAAGGCGAAATTGAAATTGCCAAGCGCATCGAAGGCGGCTTGATGGACATGATGGCTGCGATCAGTGGCTCACCTGCCACCATCGCGGCCGTGTTGGCCATGGCCGAAGAGATTCGTGAAAACAAAGTGGTCATCTCCACCATCGTGGACGGTTTCAACAACCTCAACGAAGCCGATGACTATGTGGCCGAAGAAGACTTCGACGAATTTGACGAAGAAGACGATGACGACGGCAAAGGCGGCTCAAAAGCTCTGACCAAGAAATTAGAAGAGTTGAAGAACGCTGCCCTCGAACGCTTTGATCGCATGATTGTGTTGTTTGACAAACTGCGCAAGACCTACGACAAAGAAGGCTACGGCACCCCTGCCTACATGAAGGCACAAACTGCGTTGACTGCCGAGTTGATGGGTATTCGCTTCACCGCCAAGACCATTGAAAAACTGTGCGAATCTGTGCGCGGCCAAGTGGACGATGTGCGCAAAAATGAACGCGAACTGCGCCGCATCATCGTGGACAAATGTGGCATGCCTCAAGCCACGTTCATCAAAGACTTCCCACCCAACTTGCTCAACCTCAAGTGGGTCGAAAAACAAGCTGCAGCGGGCAAACCATGGTCAACCACCATGGGCCGCTACATCCCACCGATTCAAGACTTGCAACAAAAATTGATCGACTTGCAAGCCCGTGTGGTGGTGCCTTTGGAGCAACTCAAAGACATCAACAAACGCATGAATGCAGGCGAGCGCAGCTCACGCGGTGCGAAAAAAGAAATGATCGAAGCCAACTTGCGTTTGGTCATTTCGATTGCGAAGAAGTACACCAATCGTGGCTTGCAGTTCCTCGACTTGATCCAGGAAGGCAACATCGGTTTGATGAAGGCCGTGGACAAGTTTGAATACCGTCGCGGCTACAAGTTCTCAACTTACGCGACTTGGTGGATTCGCCAAGCGATCACGCGTTCTATCGCCGATCAAGCGCGCACAATCCGTATCCCTGTGCACATGATCGAGACCATCAACAAGATGAACCGCATCAGCCGCCAACACTTGCAAGAGTTTGGTTTCGAGCCCGATGCCAGCGTCTTGGCCGAGAAGATGGAAATCCCAGAAGACAAGATCCGCAAGATCATGAAGATCGCCAAAGAGCCGATCTCGATGGAAACACCGATCGGTGACGATGACGACAGCCATTTGGGCGACTTCATCGAAGACAGCGTCAACACCGCGCCGATTGAAGCGGCCATGCAAGCGGGCCTACGCGATGTGGTGAAAGACATCTTGGATGGCCTCACTCCACGCGAAGCCAAAGTGCTGCGCATGCGCTTTGGTATCGAAATGGCGATGGACCACACCTTGGAAGAAGTGGGCAAGCAATTTGACGTCACGCGCGAGCGCATCCGTCAAATCGAAGCCAAGGCTTTGCGCAAGTTGAAGCACCCCAGCCGTAGCGACAAGCTGCGCAGCTTCATCGACACGGTCTAAGCACTGTCCCAACAAAAAAGCCCCGCCAGTTCACGCTGACGGGGCTTTTTTTAGTGCTCTGGATTACGCAGTTTCTAATGCCATCACACCTGTTGCAGTGTTGGAAATTGGAATGTGATAGTTCTGGTGCACTGGCTTCACATGGTCACCCAAAGCACCACGCATGGCCAACCACATGACTAGCTCCACACCTTGCGTGCCGGTCTTCTCAACCAACTCGTGGATGCTGAACTGCGTGGCCCACTCGGGGTTCTTTTGCAAGCTGTCCATGAACTCCAGATCAAACGCTTTGTTGATATGACCTGCGCGTTCGCCATCGAGCTGATGGCTCAAGCCACCCGTGCCCAAAATGGCGACATTCAAATCGCTGTCCCAGCTGCGAATGGCATCGCCCACCGCTTTGCCTAAGTTGTAGCAACGCTTGGCCGATGGCAGTGGGAACTGCACAGTGTTGATACAAATCGGCACAGTCAGCACAGGACATGTGTCGCCAGGCCAGAAAAGTTTGAGCGGCAAGGTAAAGGCGTGATCCACCAACATTTCTTGGCAAGTCACCACATCAAATTCTTTTTCCACCAGCTCATTGATGATGTGCCATGACAAATCAGGCGCACCTTTAAAGGGTGGCAAGGTCGGGATACCCCAACCTTCGTCGGCATTGTTGTATTGGGTCGCAGCGCCCACCGCAAATGTGGGCATCTTGTCGAGGAAAAAGTTCAAACCGTGGTCGTTGTAAAAGACCACTGCCACATCAGGCTTGACCTTGCCCAGCCATTCGTGAATGGGAGGAAAACCATCAAAAAAGGGTTTCCAGTAGGGGTCTTGCTGAATGCCTTTGGCGATTGCGCCACCAATGGAGGGAATATGTGATGAGGCGAGGCCGCCAACGATGTTTGCCATGGTGTATCTCCTTGATGTTTATTGATGCGCGGCAGCGCGCAGCTTGGCTTTGAACTCTTCTTTGGTCATGCCGGTTTGAGCTGCGCCCAGGTCTTGCACATCCAACCCCAAAATGCCTGCAAACTTGGCGAGGTAATACACATTGCCCCCCGCCGCAATGAGACCCAGCACATTACGTGTGCGAATGGCATCCGCTTGTTGCGCATTCAGGCCGTACTGCAGCATGTACGCCTCTTCATCGCCCTTGAAGGCGTTGCGGTTATCGGCACTGTTGAAGGAATAGCACATCTTGTTGAGGGCATAGCCTTTTTGGGCTTGGTCGCCGTCAAACAAGGTGGTGCCAAAAATGGGTTCGGACTTGTGGCTCATGGGTGTCTCCGTGATTGAAGTTGTTCAATGGAATGGAGTGTTACCCCTTTCACCCATAAAATAAACCATGCAATACTCATTTATTCCATGAAAAATTTTAATCATTTAGATTTGGACGGTCATCTGCTGCATTTGCTCTGCACAGTCATTGAGCAAGGCTCGGTCACTGCAGCGGCCAACACACTGGGCATCACGCAATCGGCAGTGAGCCATCAGCTTGACCGCTTGCGTGTCATCCTGGGGGATGCATTGTTTGTGAAATCGGGGCGTGGCATTGTGCCCACAGCGCGGGCAGAAGCCTTGGCGCTGCATGCGCAAGGACTGCTGACTGAACTGCAAGGTTTTGTACACAGCGGTGCGTTTGAACCCGCACGCCTCACCCAATGCTTCACCATTGCTGCCAACGACTTACAGCGCGACTTGCTGCTACCAAAGCTGCTCAATCGCTTGCAAGCCCAAGCACCAGGCGTCACGTTGCGGGTGGTGCCCTCGGATGTACCCAGCGCCGACATGCTGCGCGCACAAGACTGCCAACTGGTCATCAGCCCTCGCCCGCCCGATGCCACCGACATCAAACACAAACGCTTGTTTGCCGACAGCTACCGTGTGTTTTATGACCCCAAAGTGCGCAAAGCACCACGTTCATTGAAAGCGTATGAGGCCGCAGAGCACATCACCGTGGTGCACCAACCACGCCGAAGCTTGGACATTGACGATCTATTGCTGAAAAAAGGTGTGCAACGTCGCTTCACGGCCACCTTGAGCAGTTTTGCGGGGGTGGCTGCCTTTGTGACAGGGACCGAGCGCTTGGCCACCCTACCCGGCCTCTTGCGCCAAGGCCTTTTGCGTGGTTTAGCCGATGCACCTACCCCTTTTGACACGCCAGATATGCCCATGTATGCCATCTGGCACATACGACATCAGCAAGATCCTGTGCACATCTGGCTCCGAGAGTTGTTATTTTCCGATTGATGTCTAGAACAGGCTCGTAAGCGTTTTTAAATACAAACTTTGTAGGATTTCGAGTCTTCTTAAAGTTATCAACGTCCCGTGCTCGAACGACTGCTCTACCGCTCCAAAGCAACCAACACCTTGGGTAGTTTGCACCTCTTCAACATGCTCAGTGAAGCACGTGCCAAAAATGCCACGTTGGGCATCACAGGTCATTTGCTGTACACCGAAGAAGTGTTTGTGCAGTGCATCGAAGGGCCGCCTGAGTCCATCGAATCCTTGTGGCGCAGCTTGCAACGCGATGCGCGTCATCACGACATTGAGTTATTGGCTCGCGGCCCCTTAGAAAAACGCCGCTTCAGCGACTGGTCAATGGCATTTTCAAGCTACCCCAGTCTCAACCGTTTCAACATGCCCGGTTTCTTCTCGGTCGACAAAGAGGGCATGAACGCCGAGGCCGAGCGCTGCGCTCAGACCTAAACGCAGCGTTGGTCAGACAAACTCTTCGGTATCTACTTCTGACGCGTTGAGCGCGTTGTAACGCGGCCCCTTCACCGTGTGCTGGTTGATCAGCGCTTCTAGGCGCTGCATCTGCTCAGCCGACAACACCACATCAGCCGCTGCCATGTTGTCTTCGAGGTGATGGATGTTTTGTGTACCGGGAATTGGAATGAGCTTGCTATCTTTGTGCAGCAACCAAGCTAAGGCCAACTGAGCAGGTGTGCAACCCACCTCACGGGCAATGGCTTGGTAGGCATCCAGCAAAGGCAAGTTAGCCGCATATGTATCAGCGCTGAAACGCGGCATGGCGCGACGAATGTCGTTGGCCGCCAAGGTGCCTACATCACGCAAATCACCACACAAGAAACCACGCGCCACGGGGCTGAAGGCGACAAATGTAGCACCTAACTCTTCGCAAGCTTTAAGTACTGCAATTTCAGGGTTCCGCGTCCACAACGAGTATTCGGTTTGCACGGCAGCAATGGGGTGCACCGCATGCGCTTTGCGCAGTGTGTTGGCAGAGACTTCGCTCAGACCAATTTCACGGATCTTGCCTGCGCGCACGAGGTCGCTCAAGGCGCCCACGCTATCTTCGATGGGCACTTGTTTGTCCCATCGATGCAGGTAATACAAGTCAATCACATCGGTGCCCAAACGCGACAAGCTGTCTTCGCAGTTTTTGCGCAACGTTTCGGGGCGACCATCAATCACACGCTTCACGCCATCGGGAAAAGACACCCCGGCCATACCGCCTTTGCTGCACAAAGTAATTTGGCTGCGATGCGCTTTGAGCGCCCTACCCACCAACAACTCGTTGGTGCCAAAGCCGTACAAAGCCGCTGTGTCAAACATGGTCACGCCAAGGTCTAAGGCGCGATGAATGAGCGCCTCGCCCACTTCAGGCGCAGGGGGTGCGCCGTAAGCGTGGCTGAGGTTCATGCAGCCTAGGCCAATGGCGGAAACGGTGTAAGGGCCGAGTTGACGTTGTTTCATACAGAAGCTTGTGTGCGTGTCCATGCAGGCAATGGGGCTGAGCGGTGCAGCACGTTGTCGTGCAGCCATGTGGCGCTCTTGCGCGCGCGCTCGGCCACAGTGGCTAAGGGCAGTTGTTGGTAGTCGTCGTTGAACACTTCAAAGCTGTAATCGCCACGATAGCCAATGCGATCAAGGCGCAGCACCAAGTCGGCCAAGGCGTCGCTGTGCACGCCCTCGCCTGGGAACACGCGGAAAGTGCGTGCGGTGGTCATGCGGTCTTCAAACGTGGGGGTTTCGTTCCACATGAAGTCCGACAGTTGCACCAAGAAAATTTTGTCGGGATCGAGGTCTTCAATCGCATCCAGCGGTGTGTTGGCCGCAAAGATGTGAAAGGAGTCGATGCCGATGCCAAGGTTGGGACAATCGGCGCGGCACACCACATCCCAAGACGTGGTGAACTCGTTGACGGTACGACCCCATGACAAACCCTCGTAAGCCACTTTGATGCCCAAAGGCAAAGCCATCATGGCAAGCTTTTTCAAATCTCGGGCAATGTGATCTAGATCATCGCTGGCGTGGCGAGAGGTGGACGAACACGCCAACAACACCTTGCTGCCTGTCGCCGCACACATCTCCAACATTGATTTGGCGATATCGACCTTATAGCCATGCAAGTGGCCAGACAAACCTTCAAAGTCGCGCAGCACTTGAAAGCCCGTGGGGCGCAAGCCGCTGGCCTGCACCGCCGCAACGGCCGCAGGCACACCGCCTGGGTGGGTGACCAAGTCACGCGCCATCAGCATGACTTGCGAGAAGCCTGCCTCTTTCATCGCCGATAGCTTGGCCTCTAAAGAGCCTGCCATCGTGATGGTGTCCATCCCAAAACCGTCAAGTAGGTTCATACGAAGGCCTCTATTTAGTTGTCTTTGTGAACCAGCTCAAACGACACTGAGCCCAAAGCACTGCGCGTGAGTGCGCCACGGTCTTCTGGGTGTAACTGGGTGGACTCGACAAACTCAACACCACGCGCTTTGAGCGCGGTCACTGCAGCGCCTACATCCACTGCACCCAAACCAATGCGTTGCAAACATTCGGGGGATTCATCGGTGTCCATCCAAGGATCGGGCTCGATGAGTTGCCACAAGAAGTTGCCACATGGGCTCTTCATCAATTTGCCTTTGGGCAAGATGCCAAAGCGTTGGTCATCAGGCACAAAGCTGAAATCAAACATGTGTTCAAAGTACGCCAGCCAGTCCGCACTGCGGCCTGCGCCGATGTACTGAACCACGCCGAAGTAGCTCATGCCAGCCGTCGCTGCTGGGTGTTGGTCGACAGTAGGGATAGGTTTGAAGTCGATGTCGTAAATCGAGAACTCTTGCCAACGGTCCACAAAATAAAAGCGGCTGCCGCCTGGGCCATGAATGGCGGGAATATGCAGCTCCATCGCTTGCGCTTGGCTGGTTACATTCCACGCACCTAGCTCCATGCAACGGGTGTGCGCTTGCAGCGCATCGCGCACACGGAAGGCCACAGCAGAAATCACAGGTTGACCGTCCGTCGTAGCGCTCACGCGCGCATCATCGGGGCTGGCGTTGACCACCAAGTTCATGCCGCCTTGGCGGTACAAGGTCACCTCACGCGAGCGATGGCGTGCCACAGGGCGAAAGCCCATGTTCTCTAGCACTTGGCCCAGCGCCTGTGGGCGGCTGGTGGCATATTCGATGAACTCAATACCCTCAAGGCCCAAGCGGTTGGGCATGTCGGGCACGGACTCGCGGTGTGTGCTTTGCAAGGTCATCGGATACTCCAAAGAAATTAGTAACTCAGTTGTGCAACATCGCGCAGCACTTCAGCCGTTGTCGTGGGCAAGCCAAAGTATTCCAAGTACGCAGGAATTTGCTCAAACAGCATATCTGAACCCACCTGTACGCGACAACCACGATTTTTGGCAGCTTGCAAAAACGCGGTCATTTCAGTTTTCATCACCACTTCACCCACAAAAGCATCAGGCGAAATACGTGACACATCCATCGGCAAGGCATCGCCCTCGTTCATACCCATGGGGGTAGCGTTAACCACCAAGTCGTGGTCCGCAGGGTCGTTAGAGCCCGTGCGCACATCGATTTGTGGGTAATTTTGCTTCAAGCGTTGGCCCAAGGCCTCAGCAGATGCTGTGTTCACATCAAACAAACTGATCGCCGCAATGCCAGCCCCCGCGAGCGATGCTGCAATGGCACAACCCACACCACCAGAGCCCACCACCAGCACACGCTTGCCTGCGAGGTCAAAGCCCTTGCGTTGCACACCGCGCACAAAACCTGCGCCGTCAAACATGTCGCCAACCAAACGGCCATCGGCCAATTTTTTCACGGCGTTGCATGCGCCGGCCACACGCACGGTGGCAGTCACTTCGTCCAGCAAACCCACCGTCACTACCTTGTGCGGCATGGTGATGAGAGCACCGCAAATGTTGGTGAGGTTGAACACCGATTTCAAAAAGACCGGATAGTCAGGCGTTTGGCAACCCATCGGAACAACCACCGCATTGATACCCGCACTGGCGAAGTACGGGTTGTAAATCATGGGCGACTTGAATGTGTGCGTGGGAAAGCCAATGTGTGCAATCAGCTGCGTGTTGCCATTGATAACCAAACTCGGTGTACTCATGATTTATTTAGACGATTGAACAGCGGACACGGCCGCACGCAAAGCCAGCTCATAGCTGTCTGCGCCGAAGCCACAAATTTGGCCTTTCACAATTTCAGCAAATACCGATTTGTGACGGAATTCTTCACGCGCATGGATGTTGGACATGTGCAACTCGACCACAGGACAGGTCAACACAGCCAAAGCATCGCGAATCGCGTAGCTGTAATGGGTCCATGCGCCGGCGTTGATAAGCACAGCGTCTACGTTGTCGAAGTAGCCTTGATGAATGCGCTCGCACATATCGCCTTCATGATTGGTCTGGTAGCACTCAACTTCAGCGCCCAATTCTTTACCCAGTTTGTGCAAGTTGGCATTGATCTCATCCAGAGTGATGGTGCCGTATTGCTTAGGGTCGCGTTTACCGAACATGTTGTGGTTCACGCCGTGCAGCATCAAGACTTTCATACGCAACTTCCCTTAAAAATTTTTATTCGTTCGACAAAAAATGCTTCGCCGCATTCAAGCGGCGAAGCATTGTGAAGTCAATTACTTAGACTTCTTAGCAGATGCAGCTGAACGCACTTTGTCGATTTCAGCTTGCAACTCTTTCACCACGTCTTGACCCACGTTCACACCATGCTTGGCGGTCACAGGGCGCATCTTGTCGCGCAAGATAGCCATTTCAGACTCAGGCAATTGGGTCACTTGCATGCCGTTCTTCTTCAAGTTGGCCAACAAGCTGGCTTCCAAGTTACGTGCGGTGTCGCGTTGGAACTTGGCAGACTCGGTGGCGGCATTGGCCACAATCTTTTTCTCATCAGCGCTCAAGGTTTCCCAGAACTTCTTGCTGATGATCACAGACTGTGGGTTGTATTGGTGAGCCGTCAACGCCATGTGTTTTTGCACTTCGTACAACTTAGCACTGTTGATAGTGGGGATAGGGTTTTCTTGACCGTCCACAGCACCTTGTTCCAACGCTGCATACACCTCTGGCCATGGCAGGGGTGTTGGGTTGGCACCCAAAGCTTTCACCCAATCCACGTTGATGGGGTTAGGAATGACGCGCAACTTCAGGCCTTCGATGTCAGACACTTTGTTGATGGCACGCTTGCCGTTGGTCAGGTGACGGAAACCCAGCTCGTAGTAAGCCAAACCGATCAAACCTTTTTCTTCCAGCTTGGCATGCATCTTCTTACCGAAGGGGCCATCGACCACTGCATCAGCTTCTTTGGTGCTGGCAAACATGAAAGGGAAATCGTAAATGGCGAACTCTTTGACTTGGCTCGCGAAGATGCCAGAGTTCATCGATGCCATTTCCAATGAGCCGCCTTGGATGGCAGACACGTTGGCTTGGTCGCTACCCAAAGTGCCACCTGGGAACAAGTTGACTTTAAGTTTGCCGCCTGAGTTCTTCTCAACGATCTCTTTGAACTTCTCCATACCTTGAACGATGGGGTGACCCGCAGTGTTCTGGTTGGCGAACTTGATGGTTTTGACTTGTGCCGAAGCGATGCCCATGGCAGCCATGGCCACCGTAGCGATCACGGTCTTGATAAATACACGTTTCATGTCAGTGTCTCCTGAAGAACTTTGCGGTCGTACGCGAATCAAGGAACCCACTGCCAGGCGTACCCGGACTGACAGTGGGGAAAAAATCAATAGAACCAGCGCGCAGGAATCATCACCATATCTGGGAATGCCACCATGGCAAACATGATGATGAACTGAGCAATCATGAATGGCATCACGCCGCGGGTCACTTCGTCCATACTCACTTTACCCACCCCTGCTACAGCATTGAGTACCGTACCCACTGGCGGCGTGATCAAACCAATGGCGTTGTTGATGATGAACAAAACACCAAAATAAACAGGGTCGATACCAGCTGCTTTGACTACAGGCATCAGCACAGGAGTCAACAACAAAATGGTCGGTGTCATATCCAACGCCGTGCCCACCACCATGGTGATGACCATGATGGTCAACATCAACAACTTGGGACTATCGAGCAAGGGTTCCAACAAAGCCACCAACTCACCAGGCAAGTTAGCCACCGTGATCAGCCAAGCAGACACCATGGCTGCCGCTACCAAGAACATCACAATTGCGCTGGTCTTGGCTGATGCAACAAACAAGGGGTACAAGGTTTTGAGGTTGAGCTCTTTGTAGACAAACGTGGAGATGATCAAGGCATACACAGCTGCAACCACCGCCGCTTCGGTAGGTGTGAACACACCAAACTTCAAACCAAATACCACGATCACCGGCAACACCAAGGCCCAGGTGGCTTCGCGCAATGCAACACTGATTTCACCAAACGATTTACGTGGCGGCACAACAACTACCTCTTGACGAGCCAGCCACCACCAAGTGATCCACAACGAAGCGCCCAGCAACACGCCAGGGACGATACCCGCCATGAACAATTTAGAGATGGACACGTTGCCCGCCACACCAAAAATCACAAAGCCAATGCTCGGTGGAATCACGGGGGCAATGATGCCGGCAGAGGCAATCAAACCTGCAGAACGTGCGCGATCATGGCCTGCAGCCACCATCATGGGCAACAGTAATGAAGCCAAAGCCGCAGCATCTGCCACCGCTGAGCCAGACAACGCAGCCATGATGACAGCGGCCATGATGGTCACGTAGCCCAAACCACCTTTGATGTGGCCCACGCAAGCCATGGCAAAGTTCACGATGCGACGCGACAAGCCGCCCGCATTCATGATCTCACCCGCCAACATGAAAAATGGCACAGCCAACAAAGGGAAACTGTTGGAGCCTTCGATCAAGTTTTGCGCCAAGATTTGCGCATCAAACATGTTGAGGTGCCACATCAGCGCAGCACCACACATCAACAAAGAAAAGGCGATTGGAATGCCCAACGCCATCGAACCCATCAGGGAAAAAAGAAATACAGCGATCGTCATGGTCTTGTTCCTTGATTGGGTTTAGTGGCTATCGCCATGTGGGGCTTCTTCAGACTCTTGGATCATCACCAAGTCTTCGTCACGTACTTGTCCAGTCAGCAATCGAATGAACTCCACGCTCAAAATCAAGCCTCCCAAGACGGCAAACAAGATGCCGGGCAAATAAACCCAAGCCATCGATGCTTCCATCACAGCGCTGGTGCTGTCCAAATTGATCACCGCTTGCTCGTAAGCACCTTTGAACAAGAGCCAGCAAGCAAACAACATCAAGATGTACGAAGCACCCAAGCACATTTTTTTACCGAATGGGCCAAGGCGACTCACCAACATGTCCGTGCCCAAATGACCGTGCTCCTTCAGCGCCACGATTGCGCCCAAAAAAGTCATCCACACAAACGCCCAGCGTGATAGTTCTTCAGACAACGTGATGCCTGAGTTCATGGCATACCGCAAAAACACGTTGCCAAACACAAGCACCACCATCAAGGCGAGGCAAAAGGCGATCGCAGCTTCGAGCACTCGACAGCAGCGATCCAAAATCAGATTAAGCATATAAAAATCCTTGAAGAATGTGGGCTAGAACAAAATGTACAAAATAGTTACTTTGCAGCATGTTAGTGGAAACCCGCATTTAAATATGACATAGCCAACTACCTGCTATGACAAATTTGAATAACTAACAAACCGTAAAACCATATCCACCACGCTTTCACGTCGAGCAGCCAAAGCTTTCGCTGTTTGGCCATTGCGCTTAAAAATCAAATCGAAGGTGTAACGGTTGGAGACATTGAAAAATGTCAGCGCAGAAATGGACGCATGAATGTCGATGGGGTCAAGCCCTTTGCGAAACACCTTGTCTTTCACACCACGCTTGTAAAGTTCTTCGATGGACTGAATGGCCGACACATTCAACTCGTGAATGAGCTTGCTTTGCGCCAAATACGCCCCTCGCTCAATGTTCTCGTTCATCACCAAGCGAATGAAGTCTTGGTTGCTGTGGTGGTGGTCAAACGTAAAGCCGACCAAGGCCTTGAGCGCCTCGACGGGCGACAGATCGGCCAAGTGCAGCTCAGCCTCTGTCGCGCGGATGCGGCGGTAGGCATCCTCCAGTACAGCCAAGTACAAACCCTCTTTGCTACCGTAGTAGTAGTAAATCATGCGCTTGCTGGTATGCGTGGCGTCGGCGATGGCATCGATGCGCCCGCCCGCCAAACCCTTGGCAGCAAACTCAGCCGTGGCCACAGCAATGATGCCCGCCATCGTTCGCTCTGGGTCGTTGGTGCGTTTGGGTGCTTTGCGCGCAGAATGTACCGTTTCGTTCATTCTGAAAGTATAAAAGCCAAATACAGATCATGTGACCCCTGATGAACCCTAATAGATTTCAGACCAAGGGAACTGTGAGCTCTCGAATGACTTCACGGGTATCTGGGCGAATACCTCGCCACCACGCAAATGCTTCCGCAGCCTGCTCTGCCAACATACCGACGCCATCGGCCAGGTGACGCACACCTGCGCTTTGAGCGAGTCGTAAAAAAGGAGTTAATCCTTTGGCATAAGCCAACTCATAAGCCAACGATTCAGAGCCAAAGACTGTGGCGGGTATGGCTGGCAATTCATTTCGCAAACTGGCTGATGTGGCATTGAAAACGACATCAAACTGCATGCCCGTCAGCTCTGAAAATGCCAAGGCTTTGACATCTGTCCGTGCAGTTTTTTTCTTGTCGGCGATGCCTTTCAACTCTTCTGCTTTAGATGATGTTCGATTCGCGATCACCAATAGCTCAGGGCCTTGCTCTAGAAATGGCAACAACGCACCACGCGCTGCGCCGCCAGCACCAAGCAACAAAACTCTCTTACCTTCCAAGGCATGCTTCAGGTTGTGCACCACATCGCGAACCAGTCCAACGCCATCAAAGTTCTCTGCCATGACTTCATCGCCTGAAAACCATAGCGCATTGGCTGCACCTGCAAGCTCTGCAGCGGGGGAACGCTTGGTCGCATATTGAAACGCATCCAATTTAAAAGGCGCTGTGATGTTGATGCCCTGTCCACCCTCAGATCGAAACCGATCAACAGTCTCCTTAAAGCCATCTAATGGACCCAAGATTTTTGTGTATTCAATATCTTGAGCCGTGCTTTTCGCAAAGTTCATGTGGATGAACGGAGACTTCGAGAAGTCAATGGGGTTGCCAATTACTGCGTATTTGTCGGTCATCACAATCTCTTACTTGGAAAACAAAACACCATCGGCTTGCATGGCCGCGATTTGCGCAGCTGAGTAGCCGAGCTTTAGAGCGACCTCAACGTTGTGCTGCCCCATATCTGGTGCCACCTTCTTCATAGGCGCATGGGTATCGCAATCCGAGAAACGGAACGGCAAGTTTGGAAAACGCAACTTGCCAAATTTAGGATGGTCTTGCTCCAAAATCATGCCGCGCGCTTGGATTTGAGGATCACTGATAACTTCATCAATTCGCTGTACCTTGGCGCTCGGAATGTCAATGCCATCGAGCAAGGCTAAAACCTCTGACACGGTGCGAGCGGCAACCCAAGGTGTCACCACATTGAGAATTTCCACGCGTCCTTGGTTGCGACCATTGAGCGTGTGAAATCTTGCATCTTGTCCAAAACCTGCAGGCCCCCCGTGCGACTCAATCAGTTGCGCAAAACGAATCCAAGCATCATCCACTTGCGCCGCAATGACCAAGTCACCATCCTTGGCACGGAATACACCATACAAAGTGGAAGTGGGCATATCGTGCCCTGTTTGCACAGGCAAGATGGTTTCGCCTGACAAGGTGTAGCACTGAACTGCATATTCATGCATCGACACCAAAGTGTCGTAAAGGGCCATATCAATGTGCTGGCCTTTGCCAGATGTCACACGTCCCAAGAGTGCTGCATTGATTGCCGCCACAGCATGAATGCCGGTGTACATATCGCCCAATGAAACGCGCAACAACGGCGGCGCTTCACCCGGAGTGCCTACCATTTGCATGATGCCGCTTTTGGCTTCGGCAATGAGGCCAAAGCCCGCACGGTGTGAGTCTGGCCCCGTATGTCCGTAGGCAGAGATCGAGCAATACACCAACTTGGGATTGCGCTCGGACAACGCTTTGTAGCCTAGCCCCAACTTATCCAGTGCGCCTGGACGGTAGTTCTCGATGAAGACATCTGCGCTGTCGCAGAGTTTTTCCATGAACTCTTTGCCGCGTGGGTCTCTCATGTTGACGCTGACACCTTCTTTGCCCATATTGAGTTGGAGAAAGTAGCCGCTTTGTTGGTCGTCAAGCACATGCGCATGCTGACGACCTGCATCGCCAGAGCCCGGGCGCTCAACCTTGATCACTTCTGCGCCCATAGCAGCAAGACAACGTCCTACATACGGTCCAGCCAAGAAGTGGCTGTAGTCGATGACTCGAATGCCTTTGAGTGGTAAATCTTGCATCAGTAGGCTCCTGGGCGGCGTGGAATCATGAGTCGGTGTTCACCTTTGTGGACCACTTGTCCATGTTGATTGATCAACTCTGAAGGCAAGATGACAATGCCCCAACCAGGACGACTTTTACTGGCTCTCAGCCCCGTCACAGTGAATTTGACGTGCAGCACATCGTTGATCTTGATGGGCAGCAAAAAGTCCCATGTCCAACCTAATGACATGCCTGGCAGGAAACGATATTCGCTTTGCGTTTTCAAACCATCAGCAATTGAGAGGCCCAACAAACCGTGGGCCACACGCGTGCCAAAGGGCGTTGTCTTGGCGTAATCTTCATCGATATGAACGGGCGTGTAATCGCCCGTCAAGACCGCATAAGCGTTGATGCGTTCCTCTGTCACTTCATAGCTCGGGCTGATGCAAACATCGCCTTCTTTAGCGTCATCCCAATATTTTTCAGGGGTATTGAAATGAATGATGGGTGGAGTGAGTTTCATGGTTCTTATTTCGCGCGAGGGTTGACAGAAAGAGCTTGCGATACGGTGCCAGGTGCAGCTTGGATAAGTTCAACAGCTAAGCCGTCTGGCAACTGGAGCCAATTACGCCCTTGGGGTAATTGCTTAACCCCCCACTTTTTTGCTTCTTCAATGGCGGCATCAAGGTCGTCCACCATGACACCCAGATGACCTAACCAGCCCGCATCATTTGACGGCGGCGCTTCAAAATCAGGCGTTGCCATGAATTGCAAACCTCCTAGCGTCCAATATTGACGAGGGTTATCTGTGGGGCCATCAATTTCTCTGACATCCATGCCTAGAACTTCATAGAAGAACTTGATGTGCCAGTGGATGTCTTTGACACGAATGGCAACATGCTCAACATAAGCTTTATTGGTATAGGTCATGCTGCTTCTTTCATAGCTGAGACTGGAAACAAACCGCGCTCAATGCCCTTCATACAGGCCACGAGCGTTTGATTGACAGGCGTAGGCACGCCGAGCTGAGCCCCCCAGCGCACGACAGCGCCGTTCACGAAATCAATTTCAGTGATGGAGCCTTTTTCCAGGCTTTGAAGCATGGAGGCTTTGAATTCATAGGGCAGGCCCGCTGCTGCTTTAACCCAAGGCTGCTGAGGATCAGTGACAGAAAGCTGGATACCTTTGACCTTCGCGACGGCCATTGCCTCAGCAACGGCCGCAATGGCACAAGTTTCAACTTCAGGCAATTTGTAAAGCTCGCCGTAAGACAAACGGGTAATGCCACTCAAAGCTCCCGTGGCCACGTTGACCAATAGCTTGTCCCACATCGTGCCCATGATGTTTTCACTGACATAGGTCAGCAAGCCCGCTTGGTTGAACACTTCAGCAATGCGCGTCACGCGAGGTGACACCTCTCCGTTGAGTTCACCAATATGTGTATCTTTCCCTTGAGTGCCAACAATGATGTGCCCAGTACCGATCAGCACGCCACCCGCGTAGGTTTTGCCAGCCAGCACGCGCTCTTGGCCCACAACGTCAGCCAAGATGTCCTCGTGGCCCAAGCCGTTTTGCAATGACAGCACCACGGTGTCTTGGTTCAAGATGGGCTTCGCTGACTCAATCGCTTCTTTGGTATGAAACGACTTCACCAGCACGATGATCAAATCAACGGGACCAGAAGTCAGGTCTACGCCTGAACAATGCGTCGCAGCATGAACTTTGACAAAACGGTCCACGCCATCTTCGCGAACCTTTAAGCCATGTTGGTTCATCGCATCCACATGCGCCTGCCCACGGTTCACCAACCACACTTCATGCCCACCTTCGGTGAGCACACTTCCCAATGCACAACCCAATGCGCCTGCGCCAAGTACAACAATTTTCATGAGAGGGATGCTAGGCAATCATGCGAATCTTGACAATTCAATGAATGCAATAATTCACATTGCATATTTCAATATTACAAATGTAGAGCTTGCCTATGCCCAAAGCCAAATCACCTGAATCTGCAACGCCCACCTCAGACCTGTTTGATGCGAAGTTATTGAGACTCTTTGACTTGCTTCACCATACGGGGAGCGTCACCCGCGCCTCTGAAGAATTGGGCCTGAGCCAACCCACCGTCAGCATATGGCTCTCCAAGCTGCGGACACAGTTCAATGACCCTTTGTTTGTGCGCACCGCTGAAGGCATGCAACCGACACCGCGTGCAGATGCATTGATTGGCACAGTGCGCAGCGCACTTGAATCATTCCGTCTGCTCTCCACCTCTGAGCCGGTATTTAATCCCACCACGGCGAGTCGTAGCTTTCGCATCTGCATGACGGACGCCAGTCACATCACGCTGCTACCGCAGTTGCTTTCAAGGGTCAGAGTTCTAGCGCCCAATGTTCGATTGGATGCTGCGCGCATAGATGACAACATGCCCTTGGCACTGCAAACGGGTGACGCGGACATTGCCATTGGTTTGATACCGCAACTTGAAGCTGGCTTTTATCAACAAACCTTGTTTACGCAAGACTGGGTGTGTTTGGCAAACAGCGCACACCCACGGATTGGCAAGACATTTCATCTGAAACAGTACAAAGAAGAAGCCCACATTTTGATCGCGGCTGGCACAGGCGCGATGCTGCTCAGCGAAGCACTTAAACGTCAGCGCATCAACCGCCGTGTGCTTTTAGAACTGCCAGGCTTCTTGGGATTGCCCGCAATTCTGGCAACGACCGATTTGATCGTCACGCTGCCTCGCCAAATTGGCGAGTCCCTGGCACAACTAGGCAAGCTCAAAGTGTTGGACTGCCCTGTGAATATTCCTTCGTTCACGGTGAAACAACATTGGCATGCGCGTTACCACAATGACCCTGCAAACCGATGGCTGCGCAGCGTGTGTGCGGATTTATTCTTAAACTCGAAGCCACGCACACAAAAAACCACACATGACATTTGATTCTTACTTCGTCTTAGCGGGTTTGGCCGCGCTCTTGGTGGGCCTATCCAAAGGCGGCTTACCCACGGTGGGCATGCTGGCCGTTCCCCTGCTCTCGCTATTCATGTCGCCCGTCAAAGCCGCCGTGTTGTTGCTACCCATTTACATCATCTCTGATGTGGTGAGTGTGTGGCTCTACCGTAAAAACTTCAGCGCATCCAATTTAAAAATCCTCATTCCGGCCGGCGTGGTAGGCGTTTTTATCGGCTGGCTCACGGCGTCATTCACGTCGGACAGTGCAGTCAAGCTGATGATTGGCTTCATGGGCGTGGGCTTTTGCCTGAACACGTGGTTACGCAAAACACCGCAAGACAAGCAGCCAGTGGACAGCAAAAAGGGATGGTTCTGGGGCACGGTAGCGGGCTTTACCAGCTTCATCTCACATGCGGGTGGCCCACCGTTTCAAATTTACGTGTTGCCACAACGCTTGCCAAAGATTGAATTTGCAGGCACAGCCACGCTGTTGTTTGCTGTCATCAACGCTGCCAAAATTTGGCCTTACCAACTGTTGCAGCCCTATTCCTACGATGACTTGATGCGCGCTGCCGACTTGATTCCGTTTGCACTCGTGGGTACGGTGCTAGGCGCGTACATCACCAAAAAAATTGCCGACGTTTGGTTTTACCGCTTAGTGCAAGCGGGCTTATTTATGGTTTCTCTCAAACTCATTGCGGATGTTGTTCTATGACCACCTCACACGACTCACCTCTGCGCTTAGGCATTTTGGGCTGCGCCAACATTGCCAAACAATTTGTCCGCGACGTGGCCGATAGCCCGATGGTGACGATTCAAGCGGTGGCCAGTCGCGACTTGAGCAATGCACAACAGTTTGCGCAGACTTTTGGCATCGCGCGTGCGCACGGGAGCTACGAAGCGTTGCTAACAGACTCGGCACTAGACGCTGTCTACATTCCACTACCCAACAGCATGCACGCTGAATGGGCCATACGCGCCCTACAAGCAGGCAAGCATGTGCTGTGCGAGAAGCCCTTGGCACTTAACTTGGCCGAAGTCACGCGCATGTTTGATGTCGCACGCCAACAAGGGCTGATGCTCTTGGAGTCTTACCCTTATTGGTTCCAACCCCAAACCCGCGATTTGCTGGCGTGTTTGAGCCACGACAAAATTGGCGAAGTGCGCAGCATGCAAGCGAGCTTTGGATTCACACTGGGCAACCCCGAGCACAACATCCGCATGAAGCCAGACCTCGGTGGCGGCGCACTGCTTGATGCAGGCAGTTATCCACTGAGCTTGATTCGCTTGGTCATGGGATGTGCACCTGAGCACGTGATAGCCCATGCCAACTGGGCCACGACTGGCGTAGACATCAACATGATGGCGACCTTGTTTTATGCCGATGGACGCCGCGCGCAAATGTCGTGCGCCATGGACACTGCCAACCACCGCCGCGCCACCATCGTGGGCTCGCATGGCACAGTAGAGACCGAATATCTCAACCACACCAGCGACTCACACACCCACGCATGGGGCTACTTACCTAGCCAACTGCGCGTGCGACAAGGCATTGCCAACAGTGTGCCGTTTCAAGAAATGCCATCAGCTACTGGCAGCGGTTTTCGATTCGCAGCCGAGGCGTTTGCCCAAGTGGTGCGCGATGGCGACATGGCCGCTGTCGAGCGCGCAGCTGCCGCAAGCCATGACATTGCCGCGACACTGGATGCAATTCAAGCCAGCGCCAAGAGTGGACACATGGTGGTGTTGCGTAGCTGATGCTGCAGCCTCAACACACACCTAAGCGGACAGTGCGCTGACTGGCTGCTGCCTGCGCGATTGCTTCAACGACCCGCAAATTTTGCAACCCGTCGTGCGCACTCACCAAAGGTGCAGCATTGCCTTGCACCACGTCTAAAAAGTGGTCCATCTGCAACTTGAGTGGATCTTCACGCTGCAGCTCTAGTGCACTGCAGACAAAGGGTTTGAACCATGAGCGGTCATCATCATGGGCATAAGTTTTCAAGCGCATAGTCGGCACTGCCAAGCTGCCCATCGTGCCAGCGATGACGTAGCAGTCTTCATCGCCATAGCTGGCATAAGCTTTGTTTTCTTGAGTGGTTTGCTCCCAGCTACGTGCCGAGGCAGCCGTATCAGAGAGCATGAAAGACGCCAGTACACCTGACACAAAACGAAACGTGATGGACGCCGTGTCTTCAACCGCAAAGCCACGCGTCGCATTCGAGGTCATGGCTTGCACCTCTGCAATTTCGCCACACAGCATGCGCAAGTTGTGAATCTCGTGAATGAGATTGATCAACACAGGCCCGCCCCCCACCTCGCTTCGCCAAGGCGCTTCGCTGAAATAACTGTCGGGCTTGTAAAACATGGCACTACCCATGATGCTGACCAACTGACCTAGTCGACCAGAATCCACCACTGATTTGGCTTCTCGCATGATGGGGCTGTGCGCACGATGATGGCCAATCAACACTTTGGCTTGATGTGTTTGCGTGGCTTGCACCAACACCTGCGCATCGGCAACTGTGTGCGCAATGGGTTTTTCCACCAACACAGGCACACCCGCCGCAATGCACTGCAATGCTTGAGGCACGTGCAAGGCGTTAGGCGTCGCCAACACCACACCATCAACCTGCACGCTGGCAAGCAGCTCATCCAGTGTCGCAAACCAAGCAACGCCGTGTTCTTGGGCCAGTGCCTGCGCACCTTGCAACGGATCAGCCACCGCACAGAGTTGGCAGCGTGCGTTCTGTGAGATCAATGCGATATGGGCGCGACCAATCACGCCCGCCCCCGCCACCGCAATCTTGAGCAAGGACACGCTTAGGCGATCGCGGCTTGCGCAGTGGTGGTGTGTGCGCCACCCAAGAACAAACGCTCCATTTGTGGATCAGCCAAAATTTCAGCGGCTGATTTGTACAACACCAAACGGCCAGACTCCAAAGCAATGGCGTTGTCCGAGTACTTGAGTGCACTCTTCACGTTTTGCTCCACCATCAGGACTGTGGTGCCTTGATCTGCCAGTTTGCGCAAAAGCTTGAACACATCTTGCACCACCATGGGCGACAAGCCAATAGAAGGCTCGTCAATCAACAAGACCTTGGGGCGCAGCAACAAAGCACGTCCAATTTCGAGTTGCTTTTGCTCACCACCCGACAGCGACGAAGCCAACGAGTTCATGCGCTCTTTCACGCGCGGGAAAAATTCCAGCACTTCAGGAATGCGTTCATGCGTGGTCTTCATGCCGAGCGTGATACCGCCTAGCTCTAAGTTTTCATACACCGAGAGCTGGCCAAACAAATTGCGACCTTGCGGCACAAACGCAATGCCACGTGCCAGCAAATCTTTTTGTGTGGCGCCTGTGATGTCGTCACCGTTCAATCGAATCTTGCCTTGGCGTGGGTTAAGCAAGCCAAACAAAGTTTTGAGCACCGTCGATTTACCTGCACCGTTGGGTCCAATCAACAAGGTGATGGAACCCTTGGGCACTGTGAATGACAGGTTGTTCAAGATCATGAAATCTTTGTAGCCCGCCACCACATCGTCAAACTCAATGCAAGGTGTTGTGTTGTTGTGTTGTTCGCTCATGATCAACTCCCTAAGTAAGCGTCGAGCACTTGTTTGTTGGCGCGAATTTCTTCGGGTGTGCCGATGGCCATTACCTTGCCTTCGACCATCACCATGATGCGGTGGCACAGGTCCATCACAAAGTCCATGTTGTGCTCGATCACCACAAAACTGCCTTTGCGAGTTTTGTTCAAGTCTTTCAACAAAGTGCTGATACCGCCCACGAGTGAGGGGTTGACACCAGCACACGGCTCGTCGAGCAACACCAAGTCGGGTTCGCTCATGAACGCCATGGCAATGTCCACCAACTTTTGTTGGCCATAACTCAGCTCACCTGCTTTTTTGTCGGCGACGTGTTTGATGTGGAACTGGTCAATCAGCGCATCGGCCTTGGCCCCCAAATCAGAATCGCTGGGGGCAAACATGCGACTGAACATGGTGCCTTGGTGCTCTTGAGCCGCGACGATCAAGTTGTCACGCACGGTCATCTTGCCAAACACCTGCAGGGTTTGAAAGGTACGCCCCACGCCCAAACGGTTGAGCTCCAACGGACCTAACTGGGTCACGTCTTGGCCATTGAGTTCGATCTTGCCAGTGTCAGGGGTGATCTGACCTAGCATGCTGTTGAACAGGGTTGTCTTGCCAGAACCATTGGGGCCAATGACACCAAAGATTTCGCCAGGACGCACTTCAAACGACACGCCACCTACGGCTTGAATGGCGCCATAGGCTTTCTTCAGGTCGGTGACTTTGAGAACGGGTTGGTTGGTAGACATGGTCATGCTTTCACTCCCTCAGCAGAACGCTGATTCGCATTGGCCGCGCGTGCCGCTGATGCTTCACGCGACTGACGTTTCGCACGAATGCGGTCTGGAATGCTCAGCAAACCATCGGGCAAATAAATCATCAACATCACCACGGCAGTGCCGAACACAAACAAATACCAAGCCTGCGCAAAGCGCAACCACTCGGGCAAGATCACACCGACCGCTGCACCGAGCAAGGGACCCAAGAAATAACCTGGGCCACCCACCACCACCATGAGGTACATCATGATGGACGCTTCCACAGTGAACGGCGCAGGATCAATGAACTGCACCAGAGAGCCAAACAAGCCACCTGCAATACCGGCATAAGCCGCGCCAATGGCAAAGCTCAACAAGGTGTAACCGCGAATGTCGACGCCCAAGCTTTCAGCACGAATTGGGTTATCGCGCAAAGCCGTGAACGCTTTGCCCCAAGGTGAGTTGAGCAAGCCCCATAAGAGCAAACCCAACACCACAGCAAATGCCAACACCAAGTAGTAGTAAGCCAAGTTGCCGTCAAAGCTGATGCCGAAGGCTTCGGGGCGTGCAATGTTGTTGATACCAAACGTGCCGCCCGTGAGCCATTCTTCGTTGCGCATCACCAACCACACCGCAGTGTTAAAGCCGAGTGTGGCAAACGCCAAGTAAATGGTTTGCACGCGCAGCGCAGGAAAGCCCAAAGCCAAACCCACCACAAAGCAGCCCAATGCTGCGAGAGGCATACCGAGCCAAAAGCTGTAACCTGCCTGCATCATCACGGCCACGGTGTAGGCACCGATGCCAAAGAAAGCGGCGTGACCCAGTGACTTTTGACCGGCATAGCCGATGGTCAGATTCAAACCCATGGTGGCAATCACATAGATCAACCAATAGGTGAACAAATAAATGCCGTGGTTTTTGAGCAGCGTGGGCACAAAAATACAGGCCAACAGCCCCAAGAGGCCAGCCAAGAATGCGAGCTTCTTCATACTTTGCGCTCCACTTTTTTACCGAGCAAGCCTTGTGGCTTGAACAAAATCACGACCATGAAAATGATCAGCGCCACAGCGTCTTTGTACGCGGGCGAAATATAGGCCGCAGCCAAGTTCTCACACACGCCCACAATCACGCCACCCAACAACGCACCACGTGAGTTGTTGAATCCACCAATGATGGCAGCGAAGAAAGCTTTATTCCCCAAAGACGAACCCATGTCGAATTTGGCCAAGTAAGTGGGCGTCACCAAGATGGCAGCCGCCGCGGCCAATACAGCGTTGATGGCGAAGGTATAAAAAATCATGCGAGGCACATTGATGCCCAACACCGAAGCACTTTCGGTGTTTTGTGCCACCGCTTGCATGGCACGACCTGTGACAGTCTTGGCCAAGAAAGCCTGCGTAGCCAACACCAGCGCAATGGCAAAGACAAAGGTACCAATGTCGGTCGCAGAGATGGTCACACCTGCGATGTTGTAGACCTCATCTGGAAAGAGATTCGGGAAAGGTTGTGGCTCTGCGCTGTAACCCGCGCGCACCACGTTGCGCATGGCAATCGACAAGCCAATCGTCGCCACGACGATGGGCATCATGCCGAACTTGAACAATGGATCAACCACACCACGCTTGAACAACCAGCCCAGCACAAACACGGAGAGCACGCAGCTCGCAGCAAAGCTCAACACCAGCGGAAAACCCGCCGCCATAAAGCCCAACATCATGAAAGCAGGAAGCATCACAAACTCGCCTTGCGCGAAGTTGATGGTCCCTGAGGCTTGCCAAAGCAAGGTAAAGCCCAAAGCTGCCAGCGCATAAATGCTACCGGTGGCAAGGCCACTGAAGAAGAGTTGTAAAAAGTCGGTCATGTCGATTCGCTTGAAAAAAGAAAGGCACGCCCGAAGGCGTGCCTGAAACCTCAAATTACTTCTTAGCGTTCAAAGCTGGCAAAGTGGCAGTGACCACTTGGCGGCCATTCTTCACTTCGATCAAATAGCTCTCACGGTCGAGGTCACCGTTGGCATCAAAGCTCACATCCATGATCACGCCGGGATACTTCTTGGCGCTAATTTGGATACCGTGCAAGGCTTGAGCAACTGCCTTGCGATCGAGCTTGCCCACTTTTTCAATCGCAGCTTTGAGCACGTACACGCCGGTGTAGCCCTTGATACCGTTGTGATCAGAGATGCTGCCGTAGGCTTGGTAGTACTTGGCCTTGAACTTCAACATTTCTGGGTTAGGTGCGTCCACTGTCAAACCGACGTGGGCAATCGCACCGTTCGCAGCGTCACCCGCCAGCTCGATCACTTTTTGACCGACCAAAGTAGTTTCACCAATCACAGGCTTGTTCCATCCCTGCTTCTTCAACTCGCGCAACAAACGTGCTGACTCTTCTTCGTTGGTGTACGCGAAGATCGCGTCTGCATTGCTTTGCTTGGCCTTCAATACAGCAGCTGAAAAGTCGACTTGACCTGCATCCGTAGAAATATCGGCTACAACTTTGGTGGGTGAGCCATCCAACAACTTAGCCAACGTGTCACGACCGCCTTTGCCAAAGTCGTTGTTCACATAAATCACAGCCAATGTTTTGGCTTTGGTGTTGATGAACTTAGCCAGCTTAGGAAAAGACACGCTTTGACCAAATGCAGTGCGGAACACATATGGGTTGCCTTGTGCTGTGATGGAGGCGGCTTCGCCACCGGTGAAGTTAGGCACTTCACCACGCTTAGATTCGGCCATTGACACCATGATGGAGCCCGAATACACAGGTCCATAAATAGCGAACACACCATCGTCCACCGCTTTTTGTGTCAAGCCCTTGGCCACGCCTGGGTTGGTTTGTGTATCAACGGTGTAGTTCTCAATTTTCTTACCCAAGATACCGCCGTTTTCGTTGATCTCTTTCACGGCCAACTCGACGCCATTTTTGAACACGGTACCGGCAGTGGTGCCAGGACCCGACAGCTCAACGATGTTGGCAATCTTGATGGTTTGCTGTGCATGCGCCATGCCTGCCAGGGCAAAAATGGCAGCCGCTGCAACAGCTTTCAAGGTGGAACGTTTATTCATGGATGTCTCCTCTTTGGGGTTGAAATTGAGCCAATCTCAGGCGGCTCAGGGTGATGAAATCAGTAGCACGCCACCAGTGAATTGGTATGCGTGCAATTTAATGGGAAAAGCTTGATCTGTCGGGAAATTTGCCCTCACCTGCGCGATTAACGATCTCTTTTGTGCGATCATCGAACGCATCACGGGTTTCCCCCTGCACACGCTATGAACGCACTTTTGACGCATCCCACGAGCATGGACAAGAAAGACTGGATTGCCGGTCTGGACAAAGGTCTGGCCATGCTGCAATCCTTCGACGAACACAACCCGCGCTTGACGGCCACACAGGCAGCTCAACGCTGTGGGCTGACAAGAACCGCGGCGCGCCGTTACTTGTTGACGCTCTTGCATTTGGGCTTTGTAGCCACCGACGGCAAGTTGTTTTGGCTGACACCCAAAGTCATGCGCTTGGGTCAGTCGTATTTGGAGTCGGCGCGCTTGCCGCGCATCGTGCAACCCTCGTTGCAACGCTTGGCGATGGGCACACAAGAAATTTCGTTTGTCGCTGTGCTCGATGGCTACGACTTGGTTTACATCGCACGCAACGGACAAAACAGAAGCATGAACACCAGCTTTGCACTGGGTGCACGTGTGCCCTGTCACCTCACCAGTGCGGGCGTGTTGCTGCTCGCATTGTTGGGTGAAGAAACGTCCGACGCGTGGCTGGCCAACCATGAGCTCAAGGCCTTCACCTCGCACACCATCACCGACCCCAAACGCATGCGTGCTGAATTGGCTCGCATTCGCGCGCAAGACTGGGCCTTGTCCGAGCAGCAACTCGACTTGGCCTACCGCGGAGTGGCTGTGCCCTTGCGTGACCACAAAGGGAATGTGCAAGGCGCTTTGACGGTCAGCATGCCGATTCAGCATGAAACTTCTAAAGAGGCTGTCAACCGCGTGTTGCCTGTGCTGCGGGAAGTTGCGCAGAGTTTGAGACCGCTGATCTAAACAAGGCTCACGCATAGCAATGGCTAAGGCGCATTGTCTGCGTTCGTTGCACGCGGTTTGGGTAGGGACCAAGTTGGGCTGCCTGTACGCACAGCAGCTCCTCTTCGCTTTGCTCAGAATGTCGCTTGCTGCGCGCACAGGCAGCCCAACTTGGCGACTCTTGCGAGAGTGGCAAGCAGCGTTAGGCATCGCCTAGAACTTTCTTTGTTGCGTTGAGACACAGCTCGGCCCATGCTTTGTCGCCGATGAGTTTTGAGCGTTCTAGATTCACGATCTCCACGCTCACAGGCAGGTCTTGCGTCAAGGTGGCAAACAAACCCGTCACGTCGATGTTGCCTTCACCCGGCAACAAGCGTTCTTGCCGTGCGGTGTGAATCAGCTCTTCGGTCGTGAAGTTCAAGCCCGCTTGCGCGTCGCACATTTGGGCGTAGTGCAGCAACTCGCGTGGGATGGCGGCGATATCTTGCAAGGTAGTGGTTGAGCGACCAAAGTGCAGTGCATCCACCAAGATGCCCGCATTCTTAGGGTGGCCTGCAAGCTTGACCACGCGCATCGCAGCTTGTGCATCTTTCACCGCAGTCCACGGCATGAACTCTAAATCTGCAGTCAAGCCATAAGGTTGCATGGCATCACACAAGCGCGCGTAGTTATCGGCCAAGCGCAATTCATTCGTGTCGTCCGCCGCAATCAGCACAGCTTTGGCACCCAAGGTTTGGCCGATGTCCATCAACGCCGCATGATCAGCCACATTGAACTGTTCACCGATGCGGATGATTTCTAAGTCGTACACACCCACACCCGTGTCACGCATCACGGCTTGGGTTTCACGCAACACAGCGGCATCGCCGATGAGTGTTTGATATGGTGCGCCGGGTCCATTGGGTTGAACGCGCAAGCCCACATAGGCATAGCCCAACTCATCAGCAATGCGAACCGCTTGCGGCACAGTTGACGCGTTGGCTGTTAAGTACGCGAGCGAATAGGTACGCATGCTGTATTGCCTTGAAGACTTATTTCAGGGGAGATACCGCAGTGGGCAACGCGATGGTCGACACCATATTGGTGGTCAAGTTGGCAGGGCCACCTTTGGGTGGCCAAATGCCTTGGGCCACGGCATCGGCGCGTGCTTTGCTGCGTGCGTCGATCGTGGGGTACGCCCAAATATTGGTGAAACGCAGCGGACCATCCAAAGCGACCATCGCCACCACGCAAGGTGAAATTTTTTCGCGTGCGGGAATGGCTTGCTCCCACAAATCAATCGTGGGTTGTACGCCACCGGGTTTGATGCCGTAGGTGCGAATTTCATACACGGGGCCATTGATGCCGCTCTCAGCACTGGGGCGCACGGGCTTCATCCAAGGGAAGCCTTGGTAACTGTGCTGCTCCAAACTCTGGAAGATATCGCCACAGCCAAAGGGGCTGGCATTGTGTTGGGTACGGTTGCGCTCGGCTTGCAAGGTGGCCAAGTCGTCAAAGCCACGCAAGACAATCATTTGGTTCAGCACACCAATGTCGGTGAACCAGCAGCCCAGCAATTCACCTTGCCCTTGCGCTGCAAAAGTTTGCACGTTCGCAGCGGCTTGCGCAGCTGTGCCAAAGGGCAGCGTCATGGTGGCGAGTTCGTAATACATGGGAGAAGTCCTTTTCAAAAATGGATGTTCGGAAGAAGCGAAATCAGGTGACATGCGAGCAGCATGATGTGCAGCCAAATAACCAAAGGTCATGGCCGGCCCCAGGGTGATGCCACCACTCGGATAGTTGCCCCCCATCACACTAGAGAGGTCGTTGCCACCGGCATACAAACCATCAATGGGTTGGCCTTGTGCATCCAGCACTTGCGCATGTTCGTTGCAACGCAAACCTGCAAAGGTGCCCAAGCTGCCCGCCACAATACGCACCGCGTAAAACGGGCCATCTTGGATAGGTGCCATGTTCGGGTTGCGACCTTCATGGGCTGCATCGCCTTGCACACGGTTGTAGGCGGTTTGGCCTTTACCAAACTCACCGTCGTAGCCAATGTCGGCTTGGGTGTTGTATCGGGCTACGGTGTTTTGCAAAGCCACGGCATCGATGCCACACACCTGAGCTAACTCAGCTAAGGTGTTGCCACGCTTCAAATAACCATTGGCCAACATGCTGTGCATCGGCACGGGCGCAGGCTTGACAGCACCTAGACCCCAACGACGGATGAAGCGGTGATCCACCACCAGCCATGCTTGCACAGGCTCCCCCTCAGGCAAGGCTTGAATCAAACCTTGCATGAAGTCGTGGTACGAATCGGCTTCGTTCACAAAGCGTTTGCCAAAGCGCGTGACAGCCATCAAGCCTGGCTTGCCGCGTTCTATCAAATGCGGAAAGTGTGCAGTGGTGCCATCTGATCGTGGCACCAAAGACACAGGAGCCATCGCGGCAGCGTGTTTCAAATCTGTTGCCACCACAGCACCCACCGACTCGCCCATGCGCAAACCATCGCCCGTGTTGCCGCGTGAGGCGGCAGAGAAATGTTGCTCGCCTGTGGGATCGTGCGGCAAGAGTTGACGCTTGCGCTCTGGGTCATGTGGAAAGCCACCCGTGGCCAACATCACACCGCGCTTGGCGCGAACAGTTTGCTCAACGCCGTTATGCATGACCACTGCACCACGAACCTTGCCGTCTTCGGTCACCAAACGCACCGCAGGGCTGTTGACGCGAATGTCCACCCCTGCATCCAACGCCGACTTAGCCAAAGCTGCGACCAAGGCATTGCCATTGACCAACTGCATACCGCGACCGTGCAACGCCAAATCAAAGAGATGGCGCGTCACACGCTTGGCCACATGGAAGAACGAACCCAACGAACGCATCGCATTGAAGAAGTGACGAATGTCTGCGCCCGAGGCAATGCCCATGCCTAAGAAAGTGATTTCGTACAACGGACGTTTGAGCTGCTTGACATGCTTACCCAGCAAACGACCATCGAAAGGCGCTGCGCACACCGAGCGCCCACCCAAGGCGGCATCTTCGGTTTTGCCATGAAAGTCTGGAATCAAATTGCCATCGATGAACTGCAAGGCTGTGTGCTCTTGGAAGAAGCGCACCATGCGTGGGCCATGCGTTAAAAACGTGCGCGCGCGTTTTTCATCAAACTGCTCACCCAATTCGTTTTTCAAATACGACAGCGGTTTCTCAATAGGCTCTGTGATGCCAGCTTGGATGGCCAATGGGTTGCGTGGAATCCACATCCACCCACCCGACCAAGCGGTAGTACCACCGTAGTACGGATCTTTCTCGACCACGATGACTTTGAGGCCGAGGTGTGCCGCAGTAACGGCCGTGGAAAGCGCACCCGCACCCGAGCCCACCACGAGTAAATCGCAGTCCCAAGGTGTCGAGGTGCCGTGCTGCGTCATGGCTTAGGCCGCGTAAATGGGTTGCAAACGCACATGGCTGGTGCCACGCGCCAACATCGGCGATGCGCCACTGGCCGCAGCCAACTGTGCAGCGCATGACAGCAAATCTGGCGCGAGTGCCAACATGCGCTCGCGCGTCAAACGGGCAGAAGGCCCCGCCACACTGATGGTGCCCATGGGCAACTGCCCAGCCAAACCAACGGGTGCGGCAATGGCATTCAAACCTGCGGTGTAGGTTTCTTCCGTCAGACTGAAACCTTGTTTGCGGGTGTCGTGCAAGACCTTGAGAAACGCCTTCAAACTCTTCGGCGCGTTCGGACCAAAGTCTTGCGGCAAACCCAAACCCTGTTGCGACACCAAAGCCAAAGCATCGTCGTCCTTCATGGTGGACAACCAAGCCAAACCAGAAGACGAACAGCTCAAGCGGGCAATGCTGCCCATGTCTGGGTCATAGCGCAAACCTTGACGCGCGCCTTGCGCACGAGCCACCCATGTGAGGCGATCACCATCGACCACCGACAAACGCACCAACTCTCCGGTTTGCTCTGCCAAGCGGTCTAACAACGGCTGCGCCACATCGATGACACCAGTTTTGCTGAGGTAACTCAAGCCCAGTGACACGAGCTTGGTGGTCAACACATACTCACCCATGTCGCGGGTTTGGCGCACATAACCAAAGCGAACCAAGTCTGCCAACAAGCGGTGCGCAGCACTCTTGGGCATGTTGAGCTTGTCGGCCAACACAGCCAGCTCGACGCCCTGCCCTTGCTCGGACAAGAGCTCCAAGATGCCCAAAGTTCTCTCAAGTACGCCGCTCATAGTGGTGTGTGGAAATGGAAATTGAAGCGGACTTTATCACGAAAAATGAATTTGATTCAAAAGTTGAATGCAATTCCATTTTTGGATAAACTGCGCCACATTCATCCACTCAACGCTTCATTCCCATGCTTGACAACTACAGCGGCGCCACACGTGTTCATCTCATTGTTGGCGACCCCATCGCCCAAGTGAAGTCCCCTTTTGGTGTGACCCAAGCTTTTGAATCACATGGCCGCGATGCCATTTGCGTCCCCGCTCACGTCGCGCCTGCCGACTTGACCGACTGGTGGGCAGGCACCAACCGCGCACAAAACATCGACGGACTCATCGTTACCGTGCCGCACAAATTTGCGTGCACGGCGTTTTGCGACACCTTGTCAGAACGCGCCGAATTTTTAGGCACAGTCAACACCGTGCGTCGCAATGCAAAAGGCCAATGGCATGGCGACATGTTTGACGGGTTGGGTTATGTGCGCGCGATGGAGAAAAACGGTTGCGTACTTAAAAACAAACGCGCACTGCTGGTGGGTGCAGGTGGCGCAGGCTCTGCCATTGCACACAGCTTGGTGTTGGCGGGCGTGAGCGAATTGGCCATTCACGACCCCGACGACCAACGCCGTCAATCACTGATCGACCGCCTCAACAGCTTGAAGCTTGGCAAAGTCACCCAAGGTAGTCCAGACCCTAGCGGCTTTGATGTGGCCGTCAATGCCACCCCCATCGGCATGAAAGAAGCCGACCCCACACCCATCGACACCAGCAAGATTCACGGCGACATGTTTGTGGGCTGCGTCATCACTGCTCCCGCCATCACGCCACTGATTGCCGCTGCTCGCGCCAAAGGCTGCAAGACCGTGACAGGTGCCGACATGTTTGCGCAAGTGCGCGAGCTGATGGTCAATTTCTTGTTGGAGGTGTAAGCCATGAGCGAAACCTTGCACCCCCTCCATCAGCGCATCAACACCGATCTCTCACAACTGCAAGACCACGACACCGTGGACTTGGTGGTGATTGGCTCGGGTGGTGCAGGATTTTCTGCAGCACTCAATGCAGCAATTGACGGCGCACGCGTGCTGCTGGTCGAGCGCATGGCACATGTGGGCGGCACCACCGCCTTGTCTGCCGCCACCACATGGGTGCCAGGCACCAAGCGCGGCTTAGAGGTCAATCCAGACGACACGCCTGAACGTGTGGCCACGTTTTTGAACCTCGCTGTAGGCGAGCGTTCAGACGCCAAGCTGCGTCAAGCCTTCATCGACAACGGCCCACACGCCATTGCGAAGCTAGAAGCCAACAGCGCATTGCAATTTCAAGTGCGCATGCTGCACCCCGACTATCTGTCAGAGCTTGAAGGTTCGGTATTACGCGGACGCGCGATTGAGCCACAACCCTTTGATGGCAAATTGCTCGGCCCCAACCTGACGCTGGTGCGCAACCCGATCCCCGAGTTCACCGTGCTCGGCGGCATGATGGTGGACCGTGATGACATCTTCCATTTGCTGCGCTTGACCGAAACATGGAAGTCATTCAGCTACAGCGTGCGCATCATCGTTCGTCACTTCCTCGACAAACTTTTGCACCCACGCAGCACGCGCTTGGTCATGGGCAACGCCATGATTGCGCGCATGCTCTACAGCTACATTCAGCGCAAGGGTTTGCTCGTGACAAACACCGAAGCCACGCAGCTGCTGCAAGACGGCAACCGCATTCAAGGTGTCGTGTTACAACAAACCTTGCCTGATGGCAGCGTGGTCAAACGCACCTTGCACAGCAAAGGTGGTGTGGTCATGGCCAGCGGCGGATTCAACCGTCACGCCACACGTCGCGCAGACTTATTGCCCGGCGCAAAAGAGGCATGGTGCCCTGCAGGCCCCGGCCACACCGGCAAAGCACAAGACTTGGCTTTGCAAGCTGGCGGCCAACTTGGCAGTGGTGGTTTGAGCCACGCATTTTGGGCACCTGTATCGACACGCCAACGCGCCGACGGCAGCACTGCCGTGTTCCCACACTTTGTGATGGACCGCGGTAAGCCCGGCATGATCACCGTGGACAGCCAAGGCCAACGCTACTTGAACGAATCCACTTCGTACCACTTGTTTGGCATCGCTATGCAAGCCCACCACGCCACCACGCCCAGCGTGCCATCGTGGTTGGTGTGTGATGCTGGCGCGTTGAAGCGCTACGGCATCGGCATGATTCGCCCTGGAAACGACGCTCAGGGCAAAGGCCTCGAACCCTTCTTGGCCGATGGCTATCTGAAACGAGGTCACACCTTGGCTGATTTGGCACAACAGCTGAACGTGCCTACAGACAAACTCAAGGCTACGGTCGAGCGTTTCAACGCCTTTGCCGACAAAGGAGTAGATGAAGACTTCCAACGCGGCACCACCGACTACCAACGCGCCAACGGCGACGCCACATGGCACGGGCCTAACCCCTGCTTGGGCGCCTTGCGCGAAGGCCCGTTCTATGCCATTGCCCTCTACCCCGGTGACATTGGTGCAGCCACAGGCTTGGTCACTGATGGCGATGCTCGCGTGCTCAACGCACAAGGCGACGCAATTGAAGGCTTGTACGCCGCAGGCAATGACATGCACTCCATCATGGGCGGCGTGTATCCCGCGCCTGGAATCACCATTGGGCCGGGTGTGACGTTTGGTTACTTAGCGGCTAAGCATGCGTTGAAACGCATATATAAAAATTAAAAAATCTGCTGTCACACATCAATTCATACAGTCATCCAAAATTTTTTACTTACTTTGACCTCAGGGTAAAAGCTTATCAAATTTTGTATTTAAAAGTACTTTCTTTGGCAAAATTGTTCAAGACAAATTTACAAAGAAGGGCTTGTCCATGTTCAATAAAACCTTGAAGTTTGCATTGCTGCCCGCAGCAACTGCAGTATTAGTCGCCTGCGGTGGCGGTAGTGCTGGAATTTTCGACAACACCACAGCCACCGCTTTGAGTGGTACAGCCGCGACAGGTGCGCCAATTGCCAATGCAAAGGTCTATGTGATGGACAGCGCAGGCAAGGTTCCAACGGGTCAAGACGAAGCCTCAGGAACAGCTTTGGTAACCACAGACGCCAACGGTAAATACACCCTCACCTCATCCATGCTGAGCGGATTAACAGGCCCGTTCATGGTGCGCGTGGTTGGACAAATGCTGACAGAATCAGGCGACATGGGGCCGGCTGTATTTCATGCCGTTGCATTGGGTGCGGGTACCACCACAGTGAACGTCACACCTTTGACGGAAGCACACGCAGCATTGTCACTGGGCACACAACCAGCGCTGGCATATGGATCAAGCACAGCGTTGCAATCAGTCACCGCAGCAACACTCTCTGAGGCAAACACAAATTTGGCCAGCGCCTTGGGTAGTGTTGCAGACTTCAGCACAAGTCCTAACTTTGTGGGTGATGAGTTGGACGCCACGCCAGGTGCAGCGGGCACAAGTAACGCACGTAAACATGATGCAACCCTAGACCAACTCTCAGTCTCTGTTTCCAACGGCAAAATTATCTTGGCTGATCGCAACCAAGATGAATCCAACTTCGCCACTGGACCACGTGTTGAAATCTCAGCAAGCTCTCGTAAAGTCGACAAACCTGCCGGCAACATCTCAGCTAAAGGTACCCCTATCAGCGCTGAAAGAGCCAATGCTTTTGCTAAGCGTTTCACCGACCAACTATTGGCTGGTTGTGATGTAGAAACTGAACCTACGCTACCCGCAGCAGGCGCTTGCGATGCAGTCACTAATCCTGCAAGCAATATTTTTCACGCTAATTTCAAAGACAAGGGCATGAGCCCATGGCGTTGGATTCGAGGCTGGTTATCTGATGCTTTCGAAACTACAGATTTATCAGGGGTTAAGGTGTCCGTGGTGTCCACAACCCTAGGCTCTTTCCCTGTCGATGATGGAACAACGGTGAACCGTATTTTGCTAAAGTTCTCAAAAGATACAGATGTGGTCATGCGCCAAATCTTGGTGACTGATGACGGCACCAATGTCAAAGCGTATGGCAACCAAAAAGATTATTTCTTTTACATCGCCCCCCGTTTCAACCACAAGGCCGATGCCAACAACACTTACCCTTACTACCCAAAGTATGAGCAAGGTGTGTCGATGATGCTAAAGCCATGGTTTGGCGCACAAAACGACGTGATCTTCGGTGCTCACATCAAGGGTCCTGGCTTACCCAAAACACGCCAAGCCAATGGTGCAAATGTCAATGGTTTGATCGGCGGCGTTGACGTCAACCGAAATGGACTCACCGAAGGCGTCGAAGTCTTTGATCGTCGTCAATTTGGCTGCTCTGCCTACGCCATTGACCCCTCGGTTTATTCGGAGAGAAACACCAAAACTTGGTCGAACACCGGTCCAGTTGACACCTCTGGTGCCTACCGCTGGAGACCCGAATCAACGACCTGTAACCCATTATTTGACTTACTGCGCTTCGACGTCACGCGTGACGCTGGCTATGCCTTGCCCAAGAAGGGCGATGTGTACACCATCACTCTGTACCTCGATGCAGCGAAGTTCTCGCCAAACAACAGCGTTCAACCACCCAGTGGTGCAGGTGCTGCAGTGAACAAGAAAAACAGCGATGGCATCACGAAGTCTGTTTTGCCATACGAGGTCAAATACACCTTGGCTACTGATGCGTTTGCCTTGCCAGATGCCAACTTCAAACCAGACACCTTTGGTTTCCCTGGTGTGACAGACACCACAAGAAGTAACTTAGCAAAGTTAGCTGTTGGCGACGATTTGGCGATCACTTGGTCGCGCAACAAAACCACGCTATCGGATGGCTCTGTGTTCGGCAGTTTCTATGCGGGCCGTTACATGAGCACTTATGACCAGTGGGGAACTTATCAACCTACGGCCAGTCCTTTGTTCACCTACGATGATGGGACACGTAGTGAAAACTATGGCTCTAGCACCTACAACACTGCAAATGCTGCGAATTGCGGGTTGGTCAGCTCAACAAAATACCGCAATGGCTCCGTAATCACGGTCCCATACATCAAAAAAGGTAACGCCTACTTTGCTGCTACAACGTGTGCAACCAAGGAAGCCGACTTGGCTGCGGCTCAAGCTGCAGATCCTCCTGGAAACACCTACACCATCGCATACAACAACCAACGCGCACGCAAGCAATACGTGTCTGATCGCGGTCGATTGGTGGCGACCAACGACACATCACAAGTACTGAAGTTCAGCGACTTGATCAGCCGCGAAAAAGAAGGAAACCTCAACTTCTGCTCTGCCTACCAAGGCTTTGTCCAGTCGCGCCAGGTCTACGTTCAATTGAGCGATGTGAATGGCCGTCAACTGATGGAAATGCGTGAAGTTTGGTGGGATTTCCCAAATAAAACGCCATACGCAGGTGCAACTGCTTCAGACCGCCCCAACCAAGACACTGATCCTTTGTATTTAACCAATACATCGGTCGGCAAAACCAACTACGCGGGTGAACGTGGCTTTGTGCATGCGGTGCAAGCTAAGCAAGGCACCCAGTGCGTTGCCAAAGTTTGGTAAGCATGGCATACGCCTCACACCATCGTAGGTGTGAGGCGTGTCTTTGAGCTAGCCTTCTTTCAATAAAAAAACGGTCATCTCTCGATGACCGTTTTTCTTTTGTGAAAACTCGAAGCTAATTAAGCGTTGAGCTGCAACTCCAACTCATGCAGCACCTTGTAGCAAGGCAACACTTGAGCCACGCTAGAGTTTGGCTCGCGACCTTCCTTGATCGCTGCAAAGAACTCACGATCTTGCAACTCGATGCCGTTCATCGACACAGCCACTTTAGACACGTCGATTTGTTCTTCTTTGCCGGTGTACAGATCGTCGTAACGGGCCAGGTAAGTGCCTGTGTCGCCGATATAGCGGAAGTAAGTACCCAAGGGGCCATCGTTGTTGAACGACAAACTCAAGGTGCAAATCGCGCCATTGGCAGCTTGCAACTGAATGCTCATATCCATCGCAATGCCCAACGCGGGGTGAATGGGGCCTTGCACCGCATTGGCTTTCACAATGGGGCTACCTGCTTGGTATGCAAACAAGTCCACGGTGTGCGCAGCGTGGTGCCACAGCAAGTGATCGGTCCAGCTGCGAGGCTGGCCCAAAGCGTTCATGTTGGTGCGACGGAAGAAGTAGGTTTGCACATCCATTTGTTGGATGTTGAATTCGCCCGCTTTGATTTTGTTGTGCACCCATTGGTGGCTGGGGTTGAAGCGGCGGGTGTGACCGCACATGGCGACCAAACCTTTTTCTTTGGCCACGCGCACGACTTCGTCTGCATCTTTCCAGCTATCAGCCAAGGGAATTTCCACTTGGACGTGCTTGCCAGCTTTCAAGCAAGCCAAGCTTTGCGCGGCGTGCATTTGAGTGGGCGTGCACAAAATCACGGCATCGACTTCAGGCAAGGCCAAGCTGTCAGCCAACTCTGTGGTGACGTGTTTGATGCCGTATTTGTCAGCGACTTCTTTGGTTTTTTCCAAATCACGGCTGATCAACGAGACGACTTCAACGCCGTCGATGTTTTTGATGCCGTCCAAGTGTTTGATGCCGAAGGCACCTGCGCCCGCCAAGGCGACTTTGATGGTTTTGCTCATCTTGTTTTCCTCTTGATTGCTTATGCGTTTTCCAAAATTGCGTGCCCCACAGCGGTGTTCGATGCAGGCACATGGTAGAAGCGGTGCGCCAACTTCGGTGCTGCCCCCACAACTTTTCCGTCTTGAACGTCAGACATCGCACCACGTGCGATGAGCCACATCACCAACTCAATGCCCTCGCTGCCTGCTTCGCGCACGTAGTCAATGTGCGGAACTTGAGCACAAGCCACAGGGTCGTTGATCATCAAGTCGAGCCAGTTGTTGTCCCACTCGCGGTTGATCAGGCCCGCACGCGCGCCTTGCAACTGGTGACTCATGCCACCAGTGCCCCAGATGTGCACATTGATGTCTTCGTCATAGCTCTCTATGGCTTTGCGAATGGCTTGGCCGAGGTTGAAACAACGTTGACCGCTGGGCACGGGGTACTGCACCACGTTCACCGCAAAAGGAATGATCGGGCAAGGCCAAGCGCCCTTGACGGGGTCTTGCTCGCCACACATCAATGACAGCGGCACGGTCAAGCCATGGTCCACGTCCATCTTGTTAACGATGGTCAAGTCGAAGTCTTGTTGAATGACCGACTGCGCAATGTGTGACGCCAACTCAGGATGACCTTGCACCTTGGGCACGGGTCGTGCGCCGTAGCCTTCGTCAGCCGGTGTGTACTCAGCCGCGGTACCAATGGCAAATGTGGGGATCATGTCCAAACTGAACGCCGTCGCGTGATCGTTGTAGACCAAGAAGATCACGTCTGGCTTGTTGTCCTTCATCCATTGTTTGGAGAAGTCATAACCCGCAAAGAGGGGTTTCCAATAGTCTTCTTTTGTTTTACCGAGATCGAGTGCTGCGCCAATGGCGGGCACGTGAGAGGTGTAAACGGATGCGGTAATTTTTGCCATGGTTATGCTTTCTTTCCTGCTGCGCCTTGAGGTTGGTTTTGCGCTTGGGCATCGCCGTTTTCGCCAATGTAGCGATTGCCTTCTGCAGAACGACCGCCCTTCAACATCATGTTGCGATATTCCTCTTCGGTCATGCCTGTCATCGAACCTGCCATTTGTTGGAAGCTCAAACCATCGGTTGCCCCAATTTTGGCGAGGAAGTAAATATTGCCACCGGTGCGCATGCACCAGTTCAAGTCGCGAGCCAACACGGCCTGCTTTTGCTCTTCAGTCATGGCCCACTCGTCAAGGTAGGCACGCTCGTTGGCTTTGAAACGTGTGCGGTTCTCAGCCTTCATGAGCGACATGCAAAACTGGTTGAGCCAGTAGCCTTTACGTGATTGCTCGGCATCAAAAATGATGGTGCCCGGTACGTCTGTGTAGGGTTTGTCGAGTGCCATTAAAAAGTCTCCTCTGGCCAATACAGGCGCATGGGGTTGTCCACCAACAATTTCTTTTGCAACTCAGGTGTGGTTGCGATGTGGGGAATGAAGTCAACCAGCAAGCCGTCATCAGGCATGTGGTCTTTGAGGTTGGGGTGTGGCCAATCGGTGCCCCAAATCACGCGGTCTGGAAACTCATCCACGATGCGCTTGGCAAACGGAATCACGTCTTGGTAAGCGTTTTGTTCGCCGTTCAAAGCCTTGGGGCCAGACACAGACAAACGCTCTGGGCAAGTTACCTTGCTCCACACGTTTTTGTGTTCGCGCATGAACTTCACGAACAACTCAAACTCAGGACCATCGACAGGCTTGGTCACATCAGGGCGGCCCATGTGATCCACCACCACATTGGTGGGCAATGCAGTGAAGAAGTCCCACAGCTCAGGCAAGTCAACTGCTTCAAAGTAAATCACCACATGCCAGCCGTACAGCTGAATGCGTTTGGCAATTTCCAGCAATTCATCTTTGGGTGTGAAGTCAACCAAGCGCTTCACAAAGTTAAAGCGCACACCGCGCACGCCGGCGTCGTGCATGGCTTGCAACTCGTCATCTGTCACGCTGCGCTTGACCGTGGCTACGCCACGGGCTTTGCCACCAGAGCTGACCAACGCATCGACCATGGCGCGGTTGTCTGCACCGTGGCAAGTGGCTTGCACCACCACGTTGCGTGCAAAACCGAGGTGATCACGTAAGGCATAGAGCTGCGCCTTAGACGCATCGCACGGTGTGTACTTGCGCTCAGGGGCGTAAGGGAATTCGTTACCGGGGCCAAACACGTGGCAGTGGGCATCCACAGCACCTGCGGGTAATTTAAATTTGGGCTTGGCGGGGCCGTTGTACCAGTCTAGCCAGCCAGGGGTTTTTTGAAATTCCATGTTGCTCCTCTACTTCTCAATCAGGTTGGATATTGGCTTCGCGCACCAGCTTGGCATAGCGTTGGCGCTCGGAGCGAATCAGGTTGGTGAACATCTCAGCGCTGCCGGGTACCACTTCACCGCCAACCGCATTCATGCGCTCACGCACGTCTTTGGTTTGCAGCGCTTTTTGCACTTCATCGTGTAGCTTGTTCACGATCTGTTTGGGCGTAGCCGCAGGGGCCACAATGCCGTACCACACCGATGCTTCAAAGCCAGCAAAGCCTGACTCAGAAATCGTGGGTACATCCGGAAAAATGGAGCTGCGATTGGGACTGAGCACAGCCAACACCTTGAGCTTGCCACTCTTGACATGTGGCAACACTTCAAGCGCGTTCACCGCCACCAAAGGCAGTTGACCACCAATCACATCCGTAATTGCAGGCGTGCCGCCACGGTAAGGAATGTGTTGCAAGTCGATGCCCGCCGCACGTGCAAACAACTCGATCGCCATGTGGGGGGTTGAGCCATTACCAGGCGAACCAAAGGCGATGCTGTTGGGCTTACCTTTGGCTGCATCAATCAACTGTTTGATGTTGGCGTAGGGCGCGTTTGGGTTGGCAGCAATCACCACTGGCACACGACCTATCAGCGACACGGCCACCAAGTCACGCTCGGCATCAAATGGCGCGGGCTGATAGAGCGACATATTGGCCGCCAAAGCATTGGCGGCCATCATCAAGGTGTAGCCATCGGGCTCTGCCGTAACCACTGACTTCACAGCGATATTGGTACCAGCACCCGGTTTGTTTTCAACCACAACAGGCTGCCCCATGCTGTTAGACAAGCTTTGACCAATGGTGCGTGCCACCACGTCCACTGCGCCACCTGCAGCGTAGCCGACCACCACTTTGATGGGTTTGCTCGGATAGTTTTGCGCGTGCGCAGTCATCCCGCACAGCACCAAAGCACCTGCGGTAAAAACTGTCAGCCATGAACGTTTAGTGGTTTGTGCCATATGCCCCCAGAACTTTAAAAGTTGCCAAAGTTAGTCGATGTACTTGAGACCGGCAGCGGCCAAGGGCTCGCGCATTTTGTACATATCAAGGCCCAAGACACCAGAAGCCAACTTTTCGCGCTTCTCGCCTTCAAAGCTTTCACGCTTTTGTGCAGCAGCCAATGTTTCTGCAGCGCGCGCAGCAGGTACACACACCACACCATCATCATCGGCCACGATCACATCGCCCGGCGTGACCAACATGCCAGCGCACACCACAGGGATGTTGACAGAGCCAATGGTGGCCTTGATGGTGCCTTTGCTGCTAATGGCTTTGCTCCACACAGGGAAACCCATCTTTTGCAGCTCTTTCACGTCGCGCACGCCGGCGTCAATGATGAGTGCGCGCGCACCGCGTGCTTGGAAAGACGTGGCCAACAAATCGCCAAAGTAGCCATCGGTGCACTCGGCTGTGATGGCCGCCACCACGATGTCGCCCGGTTGAATTTGTTCGGCCGCCACGTGCATCATCCAGTTGTCGCCGGGGTGCAAAAGCACGGTCACTGCAGTGCCCGACACTTGCGCGCCTGGGTAGATGGGGCGCATATAAGGCTTGAGCAAGCCCACACGGCCCATGGCTTCGTGCACAGTGGCCGAGCCCAAAGCGGCCAAGCCGTCTGCTGCTGCGCGATCTGCGCGTTTGATGTTGCGGTACACAACGCCGAGTTCGTACATGATGGTGTCTCCTGAAAATTAAATTAACGGCCTTGCGACTTGAGTTTGGTGTCCAAGCGAGAGAACACACGACGTGCGTTGCCTTCATACACCTGATGACGCTCGTCCGCATTGAGGTTGAGCGTCGCCTCGATATAGCGCTTCGTGTCGTCGTAGTAATGGCCAGTTTCTGGGTCGATGCCACGCACCGCGCCAATCATCTCGGAGGCGAACATGATGTTCTTGACCGGAATCACTTTGGTCAACAAGTCAATGCCAGGCTGGTGGTACACGCAAGTGTCGAAGTAGATGTTGTTCATCAAATGCTCAGACAACAAAGGCTTCTTCAACTCTTGGGCCAAACCACGGAAACGGCCCCAGTGGTAAGGCACAGCGCCGCCGCCATGAGGAATCAAGAATTTCAAGGTGGGGAAGTCTTTGAACAAGTCAGAAGTCAAACACTGCATGAAGGCTGTTGTGTCGGCGTTCAAGTAATGCGCGCCTGTGGTGTGGAAGCAGCCGTTGCAGCTGGTTGACACGTGAATCATGGCGGGGATGTCGTACTCGACCATCTTCTCGTAAATGGGGTACCAAGACTTGTCACTCAAAGGAGGTGATGTCCAGTGGCCGCCTGAGGGATCAGGGTTGAGGTTGATACCCACATTGCCGTATTGCTCCACACACTTGACCAATTCTGGAATGCAAGTAGCGGGGTCGACGCCGGGCGACTGGGGCAACATGGCGGCAGGCACGAAGTTGTTAGGGAACAACTCAGCCACGCGAAAGCACAGCTCGTTACAGATAGCAGCCCAAGTGGATGACACTTGGAAGTCACCAATGTGGTGTGCCATGAAGCTGGCACGTGGGCTGAAGATGGTGATGTCAGAGCCGCGCTCTTTCATCTTGGCCAATTGGTTGGTTTCGATGGTCTCGCGCAACTCGTCGGCGCTGATTTTCAAATCAGACACCTTAGGCATCATGGCTGGATCTTTGATGCCAGCGATTTGCTTGTTGCGCCACTCCTCCAAGGCTTTAGGTGCGGTGGTGTAGTGACCGTGTACGTCGATGATGAGAGACATGAATACCCCTTACAGAATGAAATTTAAAAATTAAAGCCAGTCCATGCCTTGCTTGCGTTTGACGTCTTCCACGCCAGCCGAAGCCAAGAACTGTAAAAACGATTGCACCGCTGCCACTCGCGCAGCATCGCCCGCAATGACGGCAGGAATGCCAGAAGAGAACGTGGTGATGAATGCCACATCAGCAGACAAAGTGCCCAGCACATCAATGCCAGGCAAAGCAATGAGTTCGCTCAGTTGTTGAAAACCCAAAGCAGCTTGACCACTCGCCACCAAAGCACCCACTGGTGTGCCAGGTGGTGGCACGACGATACGGGCCTTCACCTCGTCAGCGATGCCCCAACGTTCGAACAATTTTTCAAGGTACACGCCACTTGGGCCTGTGGAGTAGCTGAGTGTGGGGCTGGCCAACACAGCGGCTTTGACAGCGGCTTCGTTGCTCAAGTCAGGACGAGGCGCCCCCGCTTGCACTGCCACAGCCACGGGCGAGCGCACCCAATCGCAACGTGAGCCGGTTTGCACGTGGCCAGAGGCGATCAACTTATCAATCGCGTCTGAGGCCAAAAGCACCATGTCAAACGCCTCGCCCGCTTGCACACGTTTGGCCGCATCAACACCCCCGACCGATTCGATCTGCACCAACACACCGGTTTGAGTCAAGTAGGCTTGCGTCAAATCAGCCAACAAAGCCTTGGTGGCCATGGAAGAAATACCGCGCAGCACAAGAGATGGAGAAGAAGTTTGCATGTGAATGATTCTAGAGATTTACCCCATAAAACGGTCTCAAACTGACAACTAGCTGCTATAACGTTTTTAAATAACGGACAATAGGTTATTCAAAATCGAGGATTCCATGGAACTCAAGCAAATCGAATCATTTGTACGTGTGGCCGAGCTGGGCAGTTTCACCAAAGCAGCTCTTGCTTTAGACATCCCGCAACCCCTGCTAAGCCGCCATGTGCGCCAGTTGGAAGTGGAGTTGCACCAAAACCTACTGATGCGCAATGGCCGTGGTGTGACAGTGACAGAAGCCGGCTTGGTCATGCTCGAGCACGGCCGCGGCATCTTGCACCAAGTGGCGGTGGCCCAAGAAGAACTGGGCTCGGTGCGCGGTGCATTGGCAGGCCGTGTGTCGATTGGTTTACCGCCCAGCCTGTCGAAGCTGGTGACTGTGCCCTTGACCATGTCGTTTCGCCAAGCCTTGCCGCATGCACAGTTGTCATTAACGGAAGGCTTCTCAGTCTTAATGGTGGAAAGCTTGCGCGCAGGCCGTCTCGACATGGCCGTGCTCTACAACCCTGCGCCCTCCCCTGATTTGGACATGACAGTACTGCATGAAGACACGTTGGTGCTGATTGCGGGCAAAAAAAGCAAGCCCCTCACAGGCAACAACAAGCTCAAAGCAACCGTGCAACTGGTCGACTTAGCCAATCTGCCACTCATTGCCCCGAGTCGACCCAACGCATTTCGTTTGCTGATTGACACAGAAATGCAGCGGCTCAATTGCAAGCCCAACATCATGCTGGAAATTGACGGTTTGAACGCGATTTTGGAACTGGTCAAAGAAGGCATGGGCTATGCCGTATTGCCCGCTTACACACTGAGCAACTTTGCCAAGCCAGAAGACTTCACCACCCACCGCGTGGAGAAGCCCAAACTGATGAGCCAGCTGATGCTGGTCTGGTCAGCACGCCGTCCGATGACGGCGACACACCAAGCCGCAATGAAACTCACGCAAGACGTGGTGTCTCATGCGCTGCTTTCGAACGGCTAACCATTGATCACCAGGTGTCGTCGCTGCCACCACCTGAATCAGCAGCGTCCCAATCACTGCCAGAACCTGCATCGAACGCTCCCAAATCGGGTTGAGCTGGCGTGTCAAAAGGCACATAGCCACCGTTGCCTGAACTCGGAGTTGCTGCAGCAGGTGATGCCGCATGGTGGTCACCCTCTAAGGCTTTGGACAAAGCATAGCCAGCAGCCACACCAGCCAAGCCGCCCACCACTGCCCCAGTCATCGTGGAGCCTCCCGTGTTGGGCTGTGCATAGCCTTGCGGCGCATAAGCAGTGGGTGCTGCATTGGGGGTGAACTGTGCGCCAAAACCGCGTTGTCCGGGCGCTGCGCCCATGGGTGTTGGGGCGGGTGCATACGCTGTTGGATTGACGTTGTTAGCTGCATTGGCCGCTGAGCGACGCAGCCAAAGGCCTAGCACCACCAAGCCTGCAATGGCCAGCCACACATAGCTCAAAGGTGAACCGCCTCCGCTAGCAGCTGACTCGGGTGCGGCCTTGGTTTCGGCATGCGTGCCAGGGGCAACAGAAGGCGCCATCACCACTGACGATGAAGGCGCAGCAGCCAATTCACTCACTTTGCTCAAAACGGTATTGAACTTTTCTGGGCTCATGGCGAACTTCAAAGACGGATCGATGTCTTTGGCTTTTTGCAACTCAGTTTGCGCGTCTTTGTAACGGTGCGCATGCGCCAACACTTGACCCAGCTCGTAATGGGCTTTGGCGCTTTGCGGCTTCTCTTGCAGCACCTCACGCAGCATCGTTTCAGCTTGTGTGTATTGCCCCGCAGCCACAGCGGCTTCAATGTCTTTGGGCGTTGGCAATGCCAACGCGAGGCTTGCGCCCATCACAAACACACCAGCCACCAGCAATTTCAAGAAACGAGATAACATGAAAAACCTTTCAATCCAGACTGAACACTTCACGTTAGATGGGCTTGCACAGCAGAAATACAAGAGGATCTGTGATCCAGAAACAAAAAAGGCTCCTTGCGGAACCTTTGTTTTTTGCTTTTGAGAAGCGATTGATTCAGTAAAGATGGTGGGCGATGCAAGTTTCGAACTTGCGACCCCCACAGTGTGAATGTGGTGCTCTACCCCTGAGCTAATCGCCCATCTTTGCTGTTTCCATCTCTGGAAAGACAGTGATTATGCCACAGAATTTTGCAGATTTCGCCAAACCGTTTTCCCGCCACTCGATTTATCCAGCTGAGCTAACACATCGTCGTGCTGAGCCACCTCTTGTTCAGACGCAGCAATCACCGGCAACTGATAGCTACTGAGGTCCACGCGCTCTGTCGTGCGGGTTTGTTCGTCGTTGCTCTCCACCTCCATGAGCAAGGCATCTTGGCCACGCGTCATGTTGATGTACACATCGGCCAACAGCTCAGCATCTAGCAAAGCGCCGTGCAACGTTCGGCCAGAATTGTCGACCTCTAAGCGGTCACACAAAGAGTCCAGCGAGTTGCGCTTGCCCGGAAACATTTCTTTGGCCATCACCAAGGTGTCGGTGATGCCGTCCACGTAGGTGGCGAAAGGTTTGCGCCCTTGCAGCTCTAGCTCTTTGTTCAAAAAACCCACGTCAAACGGCGCGTTGTGAATGATGATTTCGGCGCCTTCGATGTATTCCAGAAACTGATCAACCACTTCACCAAACTTGGGCTTGTCTTTCAAGAACTCATTGGTGATGCCGTGGACGCGCAAGGCGTCTTCGTGGCTGTCACGCTCTGGATTCAAGTAGAAATGCAGGTTGTTACCTGTGAGCTTGCGGTGCAGCAACTCGACGCAACCAATCTCAATGACGCGGTCGCCGTTGTCAGCCGAGAGGCCAGTGGTTTCAGTATCTAGAAAAATCTGGCGCATGGTCAGTGGTTTTCTTTGGCGTGGTTGATGGTGTATTTTGGAATTTCCACCACCAAGTTTTGTTGCGCCACGATGGCTTGGCAGCTCAGGCGTGAATTGGGCTCTAAGCCCCAAGCGCGGTCCAGCAAATCGTCTTCGTTTTCATCGGCTTCATTGAGTGACTTGAAGCCCTCGCGCACGATGACGTGGCATGTGGTGCACGCGCAGCTCATGTCGCAAGCGTGCTCGATGTGGATATGGTTTTCCAACAGCACTTCGCAGATGGTGCTACCGGCTGCAGCTTGCAGCTCTGCGCCCTGTGGGCAGAGTTCGGCGTGGGGCAAGATTTTGATGACTGGCATTTAGATGTTCTCGATGTTTTGTCCAGCCAAGGCGTGTTGAATGCCTCGGTTCATGCGTTGGGCGGCGAAAGCTTCTGTGCCTTTGGCCAGCGCTTCGGTGATGGCTTCGATCGCAGCTGCATCTTCCAGCTTTTTGGCTTCAAGTGTGGCAGTCATGAGTGCGTCGATACGTGAGCGATCTTCAGCAGACAACAAATCACCATCGGCTTGCAAGGCGCTTTGCGTGGCCAGCCACATGCGGTCAGCGTCCACGCGCGCCTCGACCAATGCACGCGCTTTGATGTCTTGCTCTGCAGTTTTGAAGCTGTCTTGCAACATGGCTGCAATTTGGTCGTCTGACAAACCATACGAGGGTTTGACCGTGATGTTGGCCGTGACGCCGCTGAGCTGCTCAACCGCGCTCACGCTCACCATGCCATCGGCATCCACTGTGAAGGTCACGCGAATGCGTGCAGCGCCTGCGGCCATCGGCGGAATACCGCGCAGCTCAAAGCGGGCCAAGCTGCGGCAGTCTGCCACCATGTCACGCTCGCCCTGCACCACATGCAAGGCCAAAGCGGTTTGACCGTCTTGGTAAGTGGTGAAGTCTTGCGCCATCGCGGTGGGAATGGTTTGGTTGCGCGGCACGATGCGCTCCACCAACCCGCCCATGGTTTCGATGCCGAGGGACAAAGGAATCACATCAAGCAACAGCAACTCACCATCAGGGTTGTTGCCTGCGAGCTGGTTGGCTTGAATGGCAGCGCCGAGGGCCACCACTTCGTCTGGGTTGAGGTTGTTCAGCGGCGCGCAGCCCAACAGGTCAGCCACGGCTTGCTGCACTTGCGGCATGCGGGTGGAGCCACCCACCATGACCACGCCTTGAATGTCGTCTTTGCTGAGCTTGGCATCGCGCAAAGCTTTGCGCACGGCAGACAAAGTGCGTTGGGTCAAAGCGGCAGTAGCAGCTTCAAACTCAGCGCGTGTGACAGTGTGGCTCAATGCGCCACTCGACAAGGTCACTTCAAACGTGGCGCTGTCCGCTGCAGACAAAGCCTCTTTGCAGGCACGTGCCGCTACCAACACATTGGATTTGTCAGCCGGTGTGGCAATGACGCAGCCGGTTTGGGCTTGCACCCAATCGACCAAAGCACGGTCATAGTCATCACCACCCAAAGCCGAATCGCCTCCGGTAGCCAACACTTCAAACACGCCACGTGTGAGGCGCAACACAGAAATATCAAACGTGCCGCCGCCGAGGTCGTACACGGCGTACACACCTTCGCTGGCTTGGTCTAAACCATAGGCAATGGCCGCAGCGGTAGGTTCATTGATGAGGCGTAGCACGTTGATGCCAGCGAGCTGTGCGGCATCTTTGGTGGCTTGGCGTTGGGCATCGTCAAAGTAAGCGGGCACGGTGATGACCGCGCCGTACAAATCGTCGTTGAAGGTATCTTCAGCGCGAAAGCGCAAGGTGGCCAAAATCTCGGCGCTCACCTCGACGGGCGACTTCTCACCCACGCGGGTGTGAATGGCCAACATGCCGGGCTTGTCGACAAACACATAGGGCAGTTGGTCGCGGTTGGCAATATCGGACACACCACGACCCATAAAGCGCTTGACCGACACGAGTGTGTTTTGTGGATCTTCGGCTTGCGAAGCCAACGCAGCACGGCCAATTTGACGGCCGTCGTTTTCAAGGTAGCGCACGGCCGACGGCAAGATGACATGCCCCTCGGCATCAGGTAAGCACTCGGCCACGCCGTTGCGCATCGCCGCCACGAGCGAGTGAGTCGTACCCAAGTCAATGCCCACCGCGATGCGTCGCTGGTGTGGGTCAGGAGCCTGGCCAGGTTCGGAAATTTGTAACAACGCCATAGGTGTGTATTGTCTCAGTCGATTCGAGCTTCGATGTCGCGCAAGAATTTCTCGATGAACATCAGCCCCCTCACCTGCTGCGCAGCTGCAGGCAAGTCGTGTGCGGTGTCAATGAGCTGCGCGCATTGCTGCAATGCGGCTTGATGTGCCTGTTGCACATCGTCATACAAGGCTTCGAGTGCTGCCACATCGGTGGCATCGTCCATGGCCTCACGCCATTCCATTTGCTGCATCAAAAACACAGCGGGCATGGCCGTGTTGTTCTCGGCTTCAATCGGTGCGCCGCCCAGCTCGCACAAATAGGCGGCACGGCGCATTGGATCTTTGAGACGCTGATACGCCTCATTGATGCGCACCGACCATTGCATGGCCACCCGTTGTGCAGCCGTGCCTTGCGAGGCAAATTTGTCTGGGTGGGCTTCACGTTGCAAGTCTTTCCAACGTGCGTCAAGCTGTGCTCGGTCTTGTGCAAATTGCACAGGCACGCCAAAAAGTTCAAAGTCGCTGACCGCGAGCTGCGCCGACAACGGCTTGGCCGGTTCGCTCACGTCACAACTCGCTTAAATACGGAACGATTCGCCGCAGCCGCAACGGTCACGTTCGTTCGGATTCAAAAACTTGAAGCCTTCGTTCAAGCCTTCGCGCACGAAGTCGAGCTGCGTGCCATCGATGTAGGCCAAACTCTTGGGGTCTACCAAGACCTTCACGCCGTGGTCTTCAAAGATCACGTCTTCTGGTTCTTGTTCATCCACGTATTCAAGCTTGTACGCTAAGCCCGAACAACCCGTGGTTTTGACACCCAAACGCACACCCACACCTTTGCCACGTTTGGCAAGATAGCGGGTCACGTGTCGTGCCGCAGCTTCAGTCAGAGTGACAGCCATGTTGTTCTTCTTGTATTAAGCCGCAGCGTGTTTCTTTTTGTAATCATCCACTGCCGCTTTGATAGCGTCTTCCGCCAAGATGGAGCAGTGAATTTTCACAGGTGGCAGCGCCAGCTCTTCAGCGATTTCGCTGTTTTTCAAAGCTGCTGCTTCGTCCAAGGTTTTGCCCTTGACCCACTCGGTCACGAGCGAACTAGAGGCAATGGCAGAGCCGCAACCATAGGTTTTGAAACGTGCATCTTCGATCACGCCCGTGGTCGGATTGACTTTGATTTGCAACTTCATCACGTCACCGCATGCGGGCGCGCCCACCATGCCGGTGCCCACAGAGTCGTCGCCCTTGTCAAAGGAGCCCACGTTGCGGGGGTTTTCGTAGTGGTCAACCACTTTTTCAGAATAAGCCATGATGAATCTCCTAAATTAGTGAGCAGCCCATTGGATGGTGCTGAGGTCGATGCCTTCTTTGTACATGTCCCACAAAGGACTCAAGTCACGCAGCTTGGCCACGTTGAGGCGAATGGTTTCGATGGCGTAGTCAATTTCTTCTTCGGTCGTGAAGCGACCAATCGTCATGCGCAAGCTGCTGTGCGCCAACTCATCGCTGCGGCCCAAGGCGCGCAACACATAGCTGGGCTCCAAGCTGGCCGAGGTACAAGCAGAACCCGACGACACCGCCAAGCCTTTGATACCCATGATGAGCGACTCGCCTTCGACATAGTTGAAGCTGATGTTCAAGTTGTGGGGCACACGGTGCTCCATGTTGCCGTTGATGAAGACTTGCTCCATGTCTTTGAAGCCGTTGAGCAAACGCTGTTGCAAGGCTTTGGTTTTGGCCAAGTCCTTGGCCATGTCTTCTTTGGCAATGCGGAACGCTTCGCCCATGCCCACACATTGGTGCGTTGGCAAGGTGCCGCTGCGCATGCCGCGCTCGTGACCACCACCGTGCATTTGCGCTTCTAAGCGCACGCGCGGTTTGCGACGCACATACAAAGCACCAATGCCTTTGGGGCCATAGGTTTTGTGTGAGGCCAAGCTCATCAAGTCGACAGGCAAGGTGGCCAAATCGATCTCAACTTTGCCCGTGGCTTGTGCAGCGTCGACGTGGAAGATGATGCCTTTTTCGCGGCACATCGCGCCGATGCCAGCGATATCTTGAATCACGCCGATTTCGTTATTGACGAACATCACGCTGATCAAAATGGTGTCGGGGCGAATGGCTGCTTTGAGCGCGTCCATGCTCAACATGCCGTCTTCTTGGACGTCGAGGTAAGTCACCTCAAAGCCTTGACGCTCCAACTCACGCATGGTGTCGAGCACGGCTTTGTGCTCGGTCTTCACGGTGATGAGATGCTTGCCTTTGGACTTGTAGAAATGCGCTGCGCCTTTGATGGCAAGGTTGTTGGACTCGGTCGCGCCAGAAGTCCACACAATTTCACGTGGGTCTGCACCAATGAGCGCAGCCACATCACCGCGCGCTTTTTCAACCGCAGCCTCGGCTTCCCAACCCCATGCATGACTGCGTGAAGCAGGGTTACCAAAGTGCTCGCGCAACCAAGGAATCATGGCGTCCACCACGCGTGGGTCGCACGGATTGGTGGCGCCGTAGTCGAGGTAAATAGGGAAATGGGGTGTCATGTCCATGATGGGTCAATCAAAAAATTAAAAAGGCGTGAAAGTCTTGCGGCTTAGGGCTTGGCAAATGCGTTACCCAAAGCAAACACCGAGTTGGGCGCATTGACGCGAATGGGTTTGACCACGGGCATGGGCTGGATGGCGCGTTTCAACGTGGGCTTGTTTTCGATTTCCACGCCTTTGGCAATTTGTTCGTCCACCAGTTTTTGCAGGGTGACCGAGTCCAAAAACTCCACCATGCGTTGGTTGAGCGAAGCCCATAGTTCATGGGTCATGCAACGGCCGGTTTCGCCCAAACAGTTTTCTTTGCCGCCGCAGTGGGTGGCGTCGATGGGCTCGTCCACCGACAAAATGATGTCTGCCACCGTGATATCTGCGGCTTTACGACCTAGCGAGTAACCACCGCCTGGGCCGCGGGTCGATTCCACCAAGTCGTGGCGACGCAGTTTGCCGAACAACTGCTCGAGGTATGACAACGAGATTTGTTGGCGCTGGCTGATGGCCGCCAAGGTGACGGGGCCGCTGTTTTGACGCAGGGCCAAATCGATCATGGCGGTGACCGCAAAACGGCCTTTGGTGGTGAGACGCATGGCAAGCTCCTTCAGGTTTGGGCTTTGTCGACTAATTAGGTCAAGTATACCTCAATCCCCACGAATTTGCTCGGGTACTCTGTCGCCGAGGTGATTTGTCGACGACTAAACCCCATCGATAACCCTTTACTTGGCGCTTTGCGCCAGCACAGCCACATTGTCGTGCCCTGCCCCGCCAAAGGCTTGCTCACGCAGAGTGGCCAGTTGGTCACGCACGCGGGCGGCGTTTTCGAACTCAAGGTTGCGGGCGTGTTCCATCATGAGCTTCTCTAGGCGTTTGATTTCTTTGGCCACATCGCGTTCGCTCATGTCTTCGATGGCGGCACGTTGGATCTCGCGTTCTTGCGCTTCTTTGCCCGCCTTCTCGCTGTAAACACCATCGATCAAATCACGCACTTGCTTGAACACACCGCGAGGCGTGATGCCATGCGCTTCGTTGTGAGCAATTTGTTTGGCACGTCGACGTTCGGTTTCGCCAATGGCCTTCTTCATGGAGTCAGTCATGCGGTCGGCATACAAAATGGCTTTACCACTCAGGTTACGCGCTGCACGGCCAATGGTTTGAATCAAGCTGCGCTCAGAACGCAAGAAGCCTTCTTTGTCAGCATCCAAAATGGCCACCAGCGACACCTCGGGCAAGTCAATGCCTTCGCGCAACAAGTTGATGCCCACCAACACATCAAACGCACCGAGGCGCAAGTCACGCAATATTTCTACGCGCTCCACCGTGTCCACGTCGCTGTGCACATAGCGAACTTTCACGCCGTTGTCGGTGAGGTAGTCGGTCAATTGCTCGGCCATACGCTTGGTCAGCGTGGTGATGAGCACACGCTCATTCATCTCCACACGGATGCGAATTTCTTGCAGCACATCATCCACTTGGTGCGTGGCGGGACGCACTTCCACAATCGGGTCCACCAAGCCTGTGGGGCGCACCAACTGCTCCACCACTTTGCTGGCGTGGGTCTTTTCATAGTCAGCCGGCGTGGCTGATACAAACACCACTTGGCGCATGCGCTTTTCAAACTCGTCCAACTTCAAAGGGCGGTTGTCCAAGGCGCTGGGCAAACGGAAACCGTATTCCACCAGCGTAGTTTTACGCGCACGGTCGCCGTTGTACATGCCGCCGAGCTGACCAATCATGACGTGGCTTTCATCCAAAAACATCACCGAGTCTTTGGGCATGTAGTCGGTCAAGGTGCTGGGCGGTGCGCCAGGAGGCGCGCCCGACAAATGGCGCGTGTAGTTCTCAATCCCTTTGCAGTGACCGACCTCACTGAGCATCTCCAAGTCAAAGCGTGTGCGTTGTTCTAAGCGCTGCGCTTCGACCAGCTTGTTCATGCCCACCAGTTCTTTCAAACGGTCGGCCAACTCCACCTTGATGGTTTCTACCGCCGCCAACACGCGGTCACGCGGCGTGACGTAGTGGCTGGATGGGTAAATGGTGAAGCGTGGAATCTTTTGGCGAATGCGGCCCGTGAGTGGGTCAAACAGTTGCAGGCTTTCGATTTCGTCATCGAACAACTCAATGCGAATCGCCAGCTCGGAGTGTTCAGCAGGGAACACATCAATCGTGTCGCCACGTACGCGGAATTTGCCGCGTGAAAAATCTTGGTCGTTGCGCTCGTACTGCATGCGCACCAGCTGGGCAATGGCGTCACGCTGCCCCACTTTGTCGCCAGCGCGCAGCGTCATGATCATCTGGTGGTAGCTCTCGGGCTCGCCGATACCGTAGATGGCAGACACCGTGGCCACCACAATCACATCACGTCGCTCCAAAATGCTCTTGGTGCAACTCAAACGCATTTGCTCGATGTGCTCGTTGATGGCACTGTCTTTCTCGATGAACAAATCGCGCTGGGGCACATAGGCCTCGGGCTGGTAGTAGTCGTAGTAACTGACGAAATACTCCACCGCGTTATTTGGGAAAAACTCACGAAACTCGCTGTACAGCTGCGCGGCCAAGGTTTTGTTGGGCGCAAAGATGATGGCGGGCCTGCCTAGCTGAGCAATCACATTGGCCATGGTGAAGGTTTTGCCCGAGCCCGTCACACCCAGCAGGGTTTGAAACACCTCGCCATCATTCACACCTTCCACCAGCTGGGCAATGGCCGTGGGCTGGTCGCCCGCAGGTGGGTATGGCTGAAACAGCTCAAACGGCGAGCCGGGGTAGCTGACCATCGTGCCCTTTGGCTGTTCTGGCGCTTCTGTGGCTGCTGGCGATGCGTCAGGAAGTGTTTCTGCGGTGTCAGACATGGTGGTGCAAACGGTATGGCTCGAAAAAAACGCATGATCTCAAAAACCATACGGGTTGACCCTTAAAATTGGGGCCGAACACGCAAGCCTACCGCAGACTGCGACTGTTTACCTAACCTCCCCTCTTTATCCGTGATCAAGGACTGACGATGTCAATGTTTACCGCTGTCGAAATGGCACCCCGCGACCCCATCTT
>Ga0213920_1000086_pt1 | contig 101805 bp, 81 predicted proteins | sample McNCre1117MG_FD_161054 | JGI IMG/M metagenome (GOLD analysis project Ga0213920, IMG submission 161054) | Freshwater microbial communities from McNutts Creek, Athens, Georgia, United States - 11-17 MG | ecosystem: Environmental > Aquatic > Freshwater > Creek | place: USA: Georgia | collected...
TTGATGGCCGCGTGAGGCGGTGCGAAGGCTGATTTGCCGCCGAAGATGGCGTCTGCATCCTCAAAAAAGATCAGCAACGCCAACTTGTTCAACGCTTCGGCACGAGTTTTTCAACAGAATTGGCCGAAACCTGAAGTACAAACTGTCCAGCCTGTTGTCCGCTCACACTGCAGACTGACCTGTTGTTAAAAGAATTTGGCAGCCATTGGAGAACGACCTGCGCGCAGCGACCGCGTCCTGGGTTGTTGCAGAAGAGGCCTTGCGCGAGCCCCCCTTCTGCTCCATCTCACTCACTTGCGTGCACGGAATTTTTTGAGTTCACCGTAGAACGACTGCACAAACTCGGTACCAATGGACTCACTGTTCTTGTCGATCACCGGCTGCACTGCCGCACGGATCTTGTCCAGCTCGGCCGCAGGCATGTCGGTCACACTCATGCCTTTGGCCTTCAGCTGGCCCACCACATCGGCCGCATCGGCCAGTTCGGCCTTGCGCTGGAATGTGCGTGCTTCTTCGGCCGCTTTTTGCACCGCGCTTTGCTGATCGGACGTGAGGCTGTTCCACCATTTGGACGACACCACCAAGGCCACCGGCGTGTACACGTGGTTGGTGATGGTCAGGTATTTTTGAACCTCGAACATCTTGTTGGCATACATGTCCACCACAGGGTGCTCATAACCATCGAGCGCCTTGCTCTCCAACGCGGGGTACACCTCGGTGAAGGCCATCGGCACCGCGTTCATGCCCATGGCATTGAAACTGGCCAGGGCCATGGGGCTTTGCATCACACGAACTTTGAGGCCTTTCATTTCGGCCATCGTTTGCAGTGGACGTTTGCTGTTGGACATGTTGCGAAAAGCGCCGCCCGACCAGACCAGTCCATGCAGGTTCATGTCGCTCAGACCATCGAGCATCTTGCGGCCCACGGGGCCATCCAGCACATAGGCGGCCTCGGCATCGCTGCCAAAGATGAACGGAAAGTCAAAAATCTGAATTTCCTTTTTACGGCCCGCAATCGGCGCCAAAGCCCCCATGTACAGCTCCTGAACACCGCCTTGCGTGGCGATCAGCATCTTGTCTTCGGAACCCAGCATCGAACCACCGAACACATCGATGACGACCTTGCCCTGGGTGGCTTTGGACACAGCGGCCGCAAACTGCTTCATGGCGACTGCACGCGGGTGCGATTCGTTGAAGGAATGGCCCAGCTTGGCTTTTTTGACTTCTTGCGCCTGGGCTGTAGACAAGCCACCGGCCAAGAAGGCCAAGCCCGCCAGGGCGATCAGGGTTTTCGAGAGATATCGGCGTGAATGGATCATCGGGGTGCGCTCCGGTTGGGTTGAAGAAAAATCACTGGGTCATCATGCGCAAGGGCCACATGACAATTTCGGGAAAGACCACCAGCAAGAACATCACAATCGTCTGGGCAATCATGAAGGGCATCACGCCCTTGATGGCCCCCGACATCGGAATGCGGGCGATGCTGCACACCACGTTGAGTACCGTGCCCACCGGCGGGGTGACCAAACCAATGGCGTTGTTGATGATGAACAGCACGCCGAAATACACCGGATCAATGCCCGCCTGACGCACCACCGGCATCAGCACCGGCGTCATGATCAGCACTGTAGGCGTGAAGTCCAACGCCGTGCCAATGATGAACACCATGACCATCAGAATGAAGGTCAACAGCATCTTGTTGTCCATGAAGGGGGCTACCAGATCGGCCACTTGCTGCGGAATGCTGGCGGTGGTGATGAGCCAGGCAGACACACCAGCTGCGGCCACCAGGAACATCACGATGGCCGTGGTCTCGGCGGCGCGGTAGAACAGGTGGAACAGTTCCTTGTACTGGATCTCGCGGTAAACGAACAAGCCCACGATCAGGGAATAAGCCGCAGCGATCACCGCCGCTTCGGTGGGGGTGAAGAAGCCGACTTTCAGGCCGCCGATGATGACCAGGGGCAAGGTCAAGGCCCACAGAGACTTGCGGGTTTCAGACCAACGCTCTGGCATCGTGCGCTTGGGCTCGACCGTGATCTTGTCGCGCTTGATGGACCAACGCCACGCGATCATGATGGCCACACCCATCAAGATGCCGGGCACGATGCCTGCGATGAACAGCTTGGTGATGCTCACGCCACCGGCCACGCCAAAAATGATCATGCCAATCGATGGTGGGATCACCGGCGCGATGATGCCGCCGCAGGCGATCAGACCGCAAGAACGGTTCACGTCGTAACCCGCCTTGCGCATCATGGGCACCAGCACCGAAGCCAGTGCCGCGGTATCGGCCACGGCCGAACCCGACAGCGACGCCATGATGACGGCCGCTGCCACGGCCACATAGCCCAGACCACCGGGAATGTGCCCGATCCAAGCCATGGCCATGTTGATGATGCGGCGGGTCATGCCGCCCGCATTCATGAACTCGCCGGCCAGCATGAAAAACGGCACGGCCAGCAAAGGGAAGCTGTTGGAGCCGTCCCACATGTTCTGGATCACGATCTGCGGATCGGTCACCCCCATGTGGAACATCATCGCCAGACCGCAACCGATCAAGGCAAACGCAATCGGCATGCCCAGGGCCATCAGGCCCAGCAGGGAACCAATGAAAACAAGAATGGTCATGGCTGGCCCTTACGCTTTCTGGCCGACTTCGGCCGCAATCTCATTGACTTCGGACATGCCCTCTTCCATCACGTCGGTCAGCTCGGATTCTTCGACCTGCCCGGTGAGCAAACGGTAGAGGTTGAACAGACACATGACACCAATGAAGCTGCCCGAGAGGTAGCTCACGCCAAACACCCAGATCATGCTGATCTGGGCCACCGGCGATGAATTGCCCTCCAGAATGTCGTGCTGCAAATACGTGCCATACACGATGTAGCCACAGCACACGGCCATGATGAACTGGCTGATGCCCCAGCAGACTTTTTTGCCCGCCAACGGCAGCAACTGGGTGATGACATCCACCCCCAGGTGGGCGTGCTTGCGCATGCCCACAATCGCCCCGATGAAGGTCATCCAGACAAAGGCAAAGCGCGGAATCTCCTCCGACAGGTCAATGCCGGTGTTGAAGAAAATGCGCAACATCACGTTGCCGAACACCATCACCAGCATGACGGCGATGCAGATCACCATGACGGTTTCAAAAATTTTGAAAACGCCGTCGATGACGGGTTGGATTGCTTTGATCATGGATGCCTCCTTGGGACGATCAGGGCTGAGGCTTTACTTGGCCGAACGGGCTTTGTCGATTTCGGCGTAGAACTGCTTGACGAAGTCTTCACCGATGACAGGGGCGAACTTGGTCACGACCGACTTGACCTTGTCCTGGATGCGGGCGAGTTCTGCCGCAGGCACGGCACTGACGGTCACACCGGCTTTGGCAAACTTGCCGACCACATCCTTGTCACCTTCTTCCAGGTATTTGCGCTGCAACAAACCGGCTTCGGTCGCGGCTTTTTGCACACCCGCCTTGTCGGTGGCCGACAAGCTGTCCCAGAACTTCTTGGAAGCCACCAGCGCCACAGGCGTGTAGACGTGGTTGGTCAAGGAGATGTACTTCTGAACTTCCTGCATCTTGTTGGAATACATGTGCACCAGCGGGTTTTCCTGACCGTCCAGGGCCTTGGTTTCCAGAGCGGGGAAGACTTCAGAGAACGCCATGGGCACCGCATTGGCGCCAATGGTTTTCCAGGTTTCCAGGGCCACGGGGTTGGCCATCACGCGCACCTTCAGGCCGCTGACATCTTCCAGTTTGGTCACAGCGCGCTTGCTGTTGGACAGGTTGCGAAAGCCCATGCCTGTCCAGGTCAGGCCCACCAGGCCGCTGGGTTCGATCTTCTGGAAGATCTGCTTGGAGGAAGCCCCGTCCAGCACGGCATAGACCTCTTTCTCGTTGGCGAACATGAAAGGCAGGTCCCAGATCTGGACTTCCTTCACTTTGGACGACAGCGGGGCCAAGGTGCCGATGTACAGCTCCTGTGTACCGGCCTGCACGGCTTGCAGCTGCTTTTCGTCGCTGCCCAACACAGCGTTGTGGAAGACCTGAATCTTCACATCGTTGTTGGTGTATTTGGCCGCCAGTTCGGCGAACTTGTTCATGGCCATGGCCTGGGGATGGGTGTCGGGCATGGCGTGGCCGATCTTGGCCTTGACCTCGGCCAAAGCCGCACCAGAGCAAAGGGCCAGACAAGCCGCCGTCAGCAGTGTGGCGCGGCGCAAAAAGGAAGTCTTTGGGATCATGGTGTGTCTCCGTCTTGGTGGGTTGAAAGGGATCAGCAGCTGTGGCCCAAGCGCCCAACTGCCAAAACAACTGCTGCGACAAAAATCAAGGGGTGTGCAAACTGCCATCGATCAGGCGTGTCTGGGTCCAGGTGGTCACGCCGCTGTCACAGGGGTAAAGCGCCGCCTGTGCCTCGTCAATGTCCACGCCCAGACCGGGCAAGTCGTTGGCATAGACGTAGCCCTGCTTGAATTGCGGCAAGCCCGGAAACACATCCAGCAAAGCCTCACGCGGGCCCTTGAGTTCCTGGATGACGAAGTTCGGCGGCTCGGTGCCCGACCATTCCTGCACCCCGAAATTGCGGGACGCCAGATCGATGTGGATGTTGGCTGCATGGGCCAGCGGCGACATGTCGCCCGGACCATGCCAGGCGGTGCGCACGCCGTACTGCTCGGCAAACAATTGCAGCTTGCGTGCGGGTGTGATGCCGCCCACCTGGCTCAGGTGCACGCGGATGTAATCGATCAGCCGCTCGGCGATCAGCTTGCGCCATTCAAAGGGGTGGTTGAACAACTCGCCCTGCGCCAGCGGGATGTTGGTCTTGTCCCGCAACTGGCGAATCCACTCGCCCTCTTCCAGCGGGATGGCGTCTTCCAGAAAGAACAGATCAAACGGCTCCAGGGCTTGCGCCAAGCGGATCGCATCGATGGGCTTGAGGCGTTCGTGCACGTCGTGGCACAGCTCCACGTCAAAACCCACGCGGCTGCGGATGCCGTCAAACATCTTGACGGTTTCGCGCATGTACTTGCGCGCATCGAGGTACACCCCGTCCGGCGCATGGCTGGGGGCGTGGGCCGGTGCTGCGCCATAGCCGCCACCGCCATAACCACCGCTTTGGCAGCGGATGTGGGTGATGCCCTGCTCGCGGTACTTCTGGATGTTGTCGCACAGCTCGCTCAGGTCTTTGCCGTCGGCGTGGCGGTAGATCGGCACGCCTTCGCGCACTTTGCCGCCCAACAGCTGGTACAGCGGCATGTTGGCCAGCTTGCCCTTGATGTCCCACAAGGCCATGTCGATGCCCGAGATCGCGTTGTTCTCGATGGGGCCGTTGCGCCAGTAGGCGTTCTGGTGCATCAGCTGCCATAGCTCTTCGATGGCGTGCACATCGCGCCCCACCACCAGAGGCCGCAGGTACTCTTCAATCAGGCACTTGACCGCCAGATGGCGGTAGGCAAAAGTGCCGCAGCCCAGGCCATACAGGCCGGGCTGGTTGGTCTCGATCTTGACCACCAGCAGGTTGATGCCCTCGGGGGCGGTCAGGATGACTTTGACGTCGGTGATCAGGGTGCTCATGGAATCTGTCCGATGAAATACGTTGCAAAAAAATCAGAGCACCGACAACCAGCCGCCATCGACATAGATGATCTGGCCGTTGACATAGTTGGATGCGCATGAAGCCAGGTAGATGGCGGTGCCCACGAGTTCATCAGGGCGGCCCCAGCGCTGTGCGGGGTTGCTGCTTTTGACCCAGGCGTCAAACGACGGGTTGTTGACCAGCGCCTCGTTCATGTCGGTCAGGATGTAGCCCGGGCCAATCGAGTTGGCCTGGATGTTGTGCTGCGCCCACTCGGCCGCCATGGCTTTGGACAGCATCTTGATGCCGCCCTTGGCCACCGTGTAAGGCGCCACCGTGGCGCGCGCGGCTTCGCTGCTGAGCGAGCCGATGTTGATGATCTTGCCGCCGGTGCCCCGTTCGATCATGCGGCGCGCCGCTGCGCGACCGACCATGAAGGCCGCTGTGAGGTTGGTGTTGATGACACGGTTCCAGTCTTCCAGCGACACCTCCAGCATGGGTTGGCGGTGCTGGATGCCCGCGTTGTTGATGACGATGTCGATCGCCAAACCGGCACGGTCAAAGCCTGCAAAAGCCGCCTCGACCGAGGCCTGATCGGCCACATCAAAAGCTGCTCCTTTCGCATTCAAGCCCAGCGCCTGCAGCTGGGCCACGGCCGCGTCCACCGCGCTGGTCTGACGGCTGTTGAGGATGACGCTGGCACCCGACTCGGCCAGACCTTGCGCCAGGGCCAGGCCAATGCCGCGTGTGGAGCCCGTGATCAGGGCCGTGCGGCCACGGAGGTCAAACAAGGTGGGGGCAGTGCTGGATTTCATGCCCGGGAATATATATGACGTATGATGAATGAGGCCCCATGGAAAACCCTAGGAAAGACGGCCTCGATTCTTCGTGGATACTGTTGTCAAGATGAGAATTCACCCGAATCCATTGGTCATACCTTGAAAATCATGAATCCCAAACCCTCGCCGCCACGCACCACCTTTCAGCAACAGGTTCTGGACACGCTGGGCAGGGACATTTGCAGCGGACGCGTCAAACCCGGGCAATTGCTGCCGCCAGAGGCCGAGCTGTGCGAACGCTTTGGCTTCAGCCGCATCGTCATCCGCGAAGCCATCAAATCACTGGCGGCCAAAGGCCTGCTGGAAGTCACCCGCCGTGTGGGCACCTTGGTGCTGGAGCCCACCCGCTGGAACCTGTTTGACACGGACATCATCGTCTGGCGTGCCGAATCCACCGTGTTCGACCCGACCTTGTCGCGCGACCTGATGGAGATGCGCCGCATCATCGAACCGGCTGCCGTGCGCCTGGCCGCGCAACGCGCCAGCGACGAAGACCGGCGCAACCTGCGCTCGGCCTACATGGCCATGGCGCGTGCGGTGGCGGGCAAAGGCGATTACGTCAAGGCCGACCTGGCCTTTCACACCACCATCCTGTCGGCCTGCGGCAACCAGTTTGTGCGCCAGATGCAAGACGCCATGGGCGCCCTGCTGCGCGTGAGTTTTGAAGTCATCACCACCAAGCCCGGCGGCCCGGCCCATTCCTTGCCTCTGCACGAAGCCGTGTGCGAAGCCATTGAACGGGGTGATGCAGATGCCGCCGAACGCGCCGCGATGATCCTGATCGAGGGCGCCGAAGAAGACCTGCGCGAGCTGATCCCGCAGCGCACGCCGACTACCCAGACGTCTGCGCGCTGAGCGCAAGGCCCACAGCGCTCAGCGGCTCACGCGCACCACCGCATCGGCCCGCTTGTGCAAGTCGGGCAGCAGCTCCAGACCCAGGCCGGGTTTGTCGTTCAAGCTGATCATGCCGTTTTTGACCTGTGGCAATTCGGTCACCAGTTCCTTGTACCAGCCGGTGTAGAAGGCGCGCACGCTCTCCTGAATCAAGGCATTGGGCGCGTGCAATGACAAATGCGTGGACGCCGCCCACACCACCGGCCCGGTGCAGTCGTGGGGCGCCACGGGCAGCTGCCAGGCATCGGCCATGGCGGCGATCTTGCGCGCTTCGGTCAGGCCACCGCACCAGCTCAAGTCCAGCATGGCCACACCGGCCACGCCGGTTTGCAAATAGTCCTTGAAACCCCATTTGTAGCTGAGCGTTTCGCTTGCACAGATCAAGGCCTTGCAATCCACCGCGTACTGTTTGAGCAGATCGAGGCTGTCCATGCGGATGGCGTCTTCGTGCCAGAAGGTGTCGAACTCTTGCAGGGCACGGGCAATCTTTTGCGCCATGGGCACACGCCACAGGCTGTGGAACTCGACCATGATGTCCATCTTGTCGCCCACCGCTTTGCGGATCTTGCGAAAAGGCTCCAGTGCGGTGTTCAGGTCTTGCGGGCTGATGTACTGGCCATGCGATTTTTCGGCGGCCATGTCGAAGGGCCATATCTTCATACCGGTGATGCCCTCACTCAACAGCGACTCAGCCAATTCGTCGGCGCGGTGCAAAAAGCCCTGCAGGTCTTCGTAGGGCCCGGCGCCCTGCCCCAGGCCCCAGTTGCTGCTGGTCTGGTTGACGTTGCTGCGGATGTACTGATAACCCGCACAGGTGTTGTAGACACGGATTTCGTCGCGGCTCTTGCCGCCCAGCGCCGTGTACACCGGCATGCCAGCGGCCTTGCCAAAAATGTCCCACAGCGCAATGTCCACCGCCGAGTTGCCACGCGTTTCCACGCCGGACCCACGCCAGCCCAGGTAGCCCGTGATGTCGCGCTGGCGTGACTCGATGGCCAGCGGGTCTTGTCCGATCAGCTTGGGCGCCACCCATTCGTGCAAATAGGCTTCGACCGCTTGCGCGCCCATGAAGGTTTCGCCCAGGCCCACCAGGCCTTCATCGGTGTGCAATCGCACCCAGATGATGTTGGGAAATTCGTCCAGGCGGATGGTTTCGAGTTGCGTGATTTTCATGGCGAATCCAATTTCAGACGTTAAAAAAGCCCCACAGCTTTGGACTGTGGGGCTTGACGCGAAGGATCAACCGCCGCGTGCTTTCTTGAGCTCGTCTTGCACCACCTTGATGGCGTCTGCGCCAATCGAGTCCTTGTGCTTTTCATACACCGAAGCCACTTTGCCACGGATGCGGCTTTGCTCGGCCGCGCTGACTTCGTTGATCAGCATGCCCTTGGTTTTGAGCGAAGTCAGGGACTTTTCGTTCAAGGTGCGGTTAGCGGCGCGCTCGACCTTCTGGCCTTCGATGGCCGCTTCACGCAGCAAGGCCTGCTCTTGCGGGTTCAACTGGTCCCACAGCTTCTTGCTGTACAGGATCAGGAACGGTGTGTAGGCGTGGCGTGTCACGCTCAGGTACTTTTGCACTTCATTGAACTTGGAGGTTTCAATGGTCACAAAGGGGTTTTCTTGACCGTCGATGGCGCGGCTTTCCAGAGCCGAGAACACTTCAGGGAAGGCCATGGGCACAGCGTTGGTGCCCAAAGTCTTGAAGGTGTCCAGGAAGATGTTGTTTTGCATCACGCGCACCTTGACGCCGTCAAAGTCTTCCAGCTTGGTCACGGGGCGCTTGCTGTTGGTCAGGTTGCGGAAACCGTTTTCCCAATAAGCCAGATTCACGAGACCAGCCGCTTCGAGCTTGGCATTGAAATACTTGCCAGCCGGGCCGTCCAGCACGGTGTCGGCTTCTTTTTCGTTGGCAAAGAGGAAAGGCAGATCGAACACGCCCAACTCTTTGACAATGCCCACCAGCGGCGAGCTGGAGGTGCACACCATCTCTTGTGTGCCGGCGCGTAGAGCCTGTGTGGCCTGCAGGTCACCGCCTGCCATGCCGCCCCAATAGGCGGTGATCTTCATCTTGCCGCCCGATTTGGCGCTGATGATTTCCTGCATCTTTTTCACGCCAGCGCCGACCGGGTGGTCTTCGGTGATGCCGTTGGTGAATTTGATGTTGCGCTCGGCAAACTGCGCCATGGCGCCGCTGGCCACCAAGAAGGTGCCCGCCAACAGGGTCACCAGATTTCTGCGTTTGAACATGCTTGTCTCCTTTTATAAAACACAGGGTTGAAAACTCAGACTTTCCTCAAGCGTGTGGGCGTACCGGCCACACGGGGTAATTTGCGGCGCGACAACAAGACATGCTCCATGTCGTCTCTGGCGCCATTGATCAGCACCATCAAGGCCCGCTCGGCTTTGGCCGGTGCATGGGCGATCACCGCGTCCAGCACGGCCCGGTGCAGGGGCAAAGAGCTGCGCGGACCGTCTTTGATGCGGGTGGAAATTTCAAAACTGGTGCGCAGCAAGGCGGCCAGGGCCTTGCCCATCTGGATCAGCATGCGGTTGTGCGAGGCGTGCAACAAGCCCTGGTGAAAGCGCAAATCGTGCACCACATAATCGCCGCCTTGCTCGATGGTGGTTTTCATGCCCAGATAAGCGTCTTCCAGCTCAGCAATGTCGGCGGCACTGGCTTTTTCGGCGGCCATGCGCACGGCAGCGGGCTCCACCACCAGGCGCAGCTCCTGCAAGTCGCGCAGAAACTCGGGCGTCAGACCCGCCTGGACTTGCCAGCGGATCACGTCCGGGTCAAACCAGTTCCATTGCTCGTCGCTCAGCACGCGGGTGCCCAGTTTGGGTCCGGTGATCAGCAAGCCTTTGGCAATCAGCGATTTGATCGCTTCGCGCACCACAGTGCGGCTCACGCTCAGTTCTTCGCACAGCAAGGGCTCGGGGGGCAAACTGGCCCCCACGGCATAGCGCCCGGACAGGATCGCCTGACCGAGTGTGTCCAATGTGTGACCGAGGATGTTTTTGACCATGTTCCGTGAAAATGAATACCGACAATCATATGATGAATGAATTCACTTGATGCCCTGCGGAAAACCCTGCATTGGCTGGTTTCAAGTTGAGGGTTTTCACGGGTGTCACAGGGTTTACATGGAGGCCAGAAATTTTCAATCATCATATGATTAAACCCTTCTGCAACCTGTCCACTCTTTCATCCCATGTCTTCCAACCCACGCAAAAAACCCGAAGAACTCCGCAGCCAGCAATGGTTTGGCCGACAAGACCGCGATGGCTTTGCCTACCGCAGCTGGGTCAAGGGCAAGGGCGTTCCGCATGACCAGTTCGACGGTCGCCCCGTGATCGGCATCTGCAACACCTTCAGCGAACTCACACCCTGCAACTCGCACTTCCGCACCCTGGCCGAGCAGGTCAAGATCGGCGTGTACGAAGCCGGTGGCTTCCCGCTCGAGTTCCCGGTCATGTCGCTGGGCGAAACGCTGCTGCGCCCCACCGCCATGCTGTACCGCAACCTGGCCAGCATGGACGTGGAAGAAAGCATCCGTGGCAACCCGATCGACGGCGTGGTGCTGCTGATGGGTTGCGACAAGACCACCCCCAGCTTGCTGATGGGCGCGTCCAGCGCGGGCCTGCCCACCATTGGCGTCTCGGGCGGCCCCATGCTGAACGGCAAATGGCGCGGCCAAGAATTGGGCTCGGGCACCGGCGTGTGGAGCATGAGCGAACAGGTGCGCGCAGGCACCCTCAAGCTGCAGGACTTTTTTGAAGCCGAAAGCTGCATGCACCGCAGCCACGGCCACTGCATGACCATGGGCACCGCCAGCACCATGGCGAGCATGGTCGAGGCCCTGGGCATCGGTCTGCCGGGCAACGCCGCCTACCCCGCCGTGGACGGCCGCCGCAATGTGCTGGCTCGCGAAGCGGGTCGGCGCATCGTCGAGATGGTGCACACCGACCAGACCATCAGCAAGGTGCTCACGCGCGAAGCGTTTGAGAATGCCATCCGCACACTGGCCGCCATTGGCGGCTCGACGAATGCGGTGATCCACCTGATCGCGATTGCAGGTCGTCTGGGCCTCAAGCTCACCGTGGACGATTTCGAGCGCCTGGGCAGCGAACTGCCTTGCCTCTTGAATTTGCAACCGTCTGGCGAGCACCTGATGGAGGACTTCTGCTACGCCGGTGGCCTGCCGGTGGTGATGAAGGAGATCGAGCACCTGCTGCACAAAGACATCGTCACCGTGAGCGGCAAGACCGTGAGCGAAAACATCGCGGGTGCCGTCAACTACGACCCGCGTGTGATCAAAAAATTCGACGAGCCCTTCAAGGAAAAAGCGGGCATCGCCATCCTGCGTGGCAACCTGGCCCCGCGTGGCGCCGTCATCAAACCCAGCGCCGCCACGCCCGCGCTGATGGTGCACACCGGCCGCGCCGTGGTGTTTGAGGACAGCACCGATTTCCACAAACGCATCGACGACGAGAGCCTGGACGTGGACGAAAACTGCATCCTGGTGCTCAAGAACTGCGGCCCCAAAGGCTACCCCGGCATGGCCGAAGTGGGCAATATGCCGCTGCCGCCCAAGGTGCTGCGCAAAGGCATCACCGACATGGTGCGCATCTCGGATGCCCGCATGAGCGGCACGGCCTATGGCACCGTGGTGCTGCACACCACGCCCGAAGCGGCTGCCGGTGGCCCGCTGGCCGTGGTGCAAAACGGCGACATGATCGAACTCAATGTGCCCGAGCGCAAACTGCAGCTGCTCATCAGCGACGAAGAGCTGGCCAAGCGTCTGGCCCTGTGGGAAAAGCCTGCCCCAGCCATGCAGTCGGGTTACTGGAAGCTCTACATCGACCACGTGCTGCAAGCCGACGAAGGCGCGGACATGGACTTTCTGGTCGGCCAGCGCGGCGCGGCCGTACCCAAAGACAACCACTGATGGACCACTTCGATTTTGTAGGAGCCCACCCTGTGGGCGATTCTGCGTGGACCCCGAAGGTCCGCATCGCCCACGGGGTGGGCTCCTACAAAAAACCAAATCGCCCACGGGGTGGCCTCCTGCAAGAATGCACATCCCTCTGAATCGACAAAGGAAAAAATCATGCGTATTTTGATCACCGGCGGTGCCGGATTTTTGGGCGCTCGCCTCGCCCGCGAAGTGCTCCAACGTGGCCAACTGGGTGGCCAGGCCATCACCGAACTGGTCATTGCCGACCTGTTCCCGGCACCGGCCGATTTGCTGGCCGATCCGCGTGTCAAAAGCCATGCGGGCCCCATGCTGGAACAAGGCGACTTGTTCAAGAGCGGCTTTGACGGCGTGTTCCATCTGGCTTCGGCCGTCTCGGGCGAGTGCGAACTCGACTTTGACCTAGGCCTGCGCTCCAACGTGGACAGCACGCGCTTGCTGCTGGACAGCATCCGCGCTTCGGGCCAAGTGCCTCGCATGGTGTTTGCCAGCTCGGTGGCGGTGTTCGGCCCTGATGCGGCCAACCCCATGCCTGCCCTGGTGGCCGACAACACCTTGCCCACACCGCAAACCTCTTACGGCACGCACAAGCTGATGATCGAGCACATGGTGGCCGACTACACCCGCAAGGGCTACATCGATGGCCGCTCGGCCCGCCTGATGACGGTGACCGTGCGCCCCGGCAAGCCCAATGGCGCAGCGTCTTCGTTTTTCAGCGGCATCATCCGCGAGCCTCTGGCCGGTGTGGAAACCACCTGCCCGGTAGACGCCACGGTGTCGCACCCCATGTCGTCGCCCGGCAACACCATCCATGGCCTGATCACCGTGTTCGAAGCCAGCCGCGAAGCCATCGGTGGCCGCATGGCGCTGAACCTGGCCGGTCTGAACGTGACCGTCAGTCAGATGCTGGCTGCACTGGAAAAAGTCGCAGGCCCTGCCGTGCGTGCACGCGTGAAGTTCGAAAGAGACGACCGCATCGCGGGCATCGTCGACAACTGGGCCAAAGGCTGCACCTTCGAGCGTGCGAACGCCCTGGGACTGCGCGCCGATGCCAGCTTTGAAGCCATCATCGAGCAGTACATCGAAGACTGCAAAACGCGTCCTGGGTACCCGGTCGACGCCTTGAAGGGTTTGGGCTGATCGCATCAGCCCGCAGGTCAAGGCGCATTCATCAACGACTCACAGGCCATCGCGCACAGGGTGCGGCTCCTACACATGAAGACCCTCAAAACACATGACATCGTCGCCTTGGGCGAGGCCATGGTCGAGTTCAACCAGACCCAAGCTGAGCCGCCGTTGTACCTGCAAGGCTTTGGCGGCGACACCAGCAATGCCGCCATTGCCGCTGCCCGTGCAGGCGCGCAGGTCGCCTACCTGACGCGCCTGGGCACCGACCGCTGGGGCGATCGGCTGATGGATTTGTGGCAGTGCGAAAACGTGAACACCCAAGCGGTGCAGCGCGATGCCCACGCCGCGACCGGCATGTACTTTGTCAGCCATGATGCGCAAGGCCACCACTTCAGCTATGCACGCGCAGGCTCGGCGGCCAGCCGCATGCAGCCTGCCGACGTGCCGAGCTGGCAAGCCGCCATCGAGCGCAGCCGCTGGCTGCACCTGTCAGGCATCAGCCTGGCGATTTCGGCATCGGCCTGCGACACCGCTTTCGCGGCCATGCAAGTGGCCCGCGCTGCAGGCACGCGGGTGGCCCTCGACTCGAATTTGCGCTTGTCGCTGTGGCCGCTGGCCCGGGCGCAAGCATGCATCACCCACGCCATCGGCTTGTGCGATCTGTTCCTGCCCAGCCTGGAGGACATCACGGCATTGACCGGTCTGACCGACCCGCAGGCCATCATCGCCTGGAGCCATGCGCAGGGCGCACAGCAGGTGGTGCTCAAGCTGGGTGCCGAAGGCGCACTGGCCTCGGATGGCCAGACGCAGCGGCGCGTGCCCGGCCTGACGGTCCCAGCGGTGGACGCCACAGGCGCGGGTGACTGCTTTGCAGGCAACTTGCTGGCACGCCTGGCCCTGAGTGATGACCTCTGGATAGCCACCGCCTATGCCAACGCGGCGGCGGCCTTGTCGGTCCAGGGCTATGGCGCGGTGGCGCCCTTGCCCCGCCGCGATGCGGTGCTCCAAAGCCTTCAGCCATGAGCCTTCGCCCCTTGATCGCCGTGGACTGGGGCACCAGCAGCTTGCGCGGTGCACAGCTCGATGCGGCAGGCCGTGTCGTCGAATCACGGCAGTTCCCGCGCGGCATCATGACCGTGGCCCCTGGCCAGTTTGAGGCCGTGTTTGAAGCATGCTTTGGCGACTGGATGCAAGCGCCAGACGCCTTGTGCCTGATCTCGGGCATGGCGGGCAGCCAGCAAGGCTGGCAAGAAGCGCCCTACTGCCCCTGTCCTGCAGGCTTTGAGGAACTGGCCAGTGCCCTGCACTGGCTGCAGCCGGGCTGCATCGCCATCGTGCCGGGCCTGAGCTGCCTGCACAGCGATGGCCTGCCGGTGCCGCAGCACGATGTGATGCGCGGCGAAGAAATTCAGATTTTTGGTGCGCTGGCGTTGACGGGGCGGCGTGATGCCACCGTGGTCTTGCCCGGCACGCACAGCAAATGGGCGCAAGTTGAAGCAGGCCGCGTGCAGGGTTTTCGCAGCTTCATGACCGGCGAGGTGTTTGCGCTGCTGAGCCAACACTCCATCCTGTCGCGCACCTTGGCCACCGATGCCCCCTGGCATGAAGGCGCTTTTGTGCACGGCGTGCAACTGGCGCAGCGCACGCCCAGCGTGCTCTCCAGCATTTTTGCCACCCGCACCCTGGCGCTGTTTGGCAGCCTGCCAGCAGTGCAGCACCCTTCTTTTTTATCGGGCTTGCTGATCGGCGAAGAACTGCGCGCCATGCACCCTGCGGCCCACGACGTGCTGCTGGTCGGCAATGCCTTGCTGACCGGACGCTACGCCTTGGCACTGAGCGGCCTGGGTGTGGCCAGCCAAAGCCTGGGCGACGAAGCCACCTGGGCCGGCCACGCCGCGTTGGCCCAAAAACTGCAAGCCTGACTGAACACCACCCCATGACCACGACCGCCATTCCCGAACAATTCACACAAGCGCTCGCGCAACTGCCGCTGGTCGCCATCTTGCGGGGCTTGACACCCGAAGAAGCCCCGGCCATCGGTCAGGCCCTGGTGGACAGCGGCTTTGCGCTGATCGAAGTGCCGCTCAATTCGCCGCGCCCGCTGGACAGCATCGCCGCTTTGGCGGCACAGCACCCCGGTCACCTGATGGGCGCGGGCACGGTGCTCAGCGCTGCGCAAGTGCGCGAGGTGCAGGCCGCAGGCGGTCGCATCATCATCTCGCCGCACTTTGACCCGGACGTGGTGCGCGAAGCCGTGCGCCTGGGCCTGGCCTGCGTGCCCGGCGTGGCCACACCCAGCGAAGCCTTTGCCGCCTTGAACGCAGGTGCACATGCCCTCAAGCTGTTTCCGGCCGAGTTGATCACGCCGACTGTGCTCAAGGCCATGCGCGCGGTGCTGCCTGCGGCCACGCCATTGCTGCCTGTGGGCGGCATCACGCCGGACAACATGACCGCCTACCTGAGCGCAGGTGCCAATGGCTTTGGTTTGGGCTCGGCTTTGTACAAGCCAGGAAACGCTGCGCAGCAGGTGCGCGAGGCCGCACAACGCTTTACTCAGGCCCTGCGGGGCTGATCAAAAACGCTTGGCTAAAACCCGCAAAGATCAAACGCCGAGGTAAGCCTTGCGGATTTCGTCACGGCGGCTCAGCTCGGACGAGACACCCGAGGTGACCACACGACCATTTTCGAGCACGTAGGTGCGCTGCGAGATCGCCAGCGCGCGGCTGACGTTTTGCTCCACCAGCATCACGGCCGTGCCACTTTGGTGAATGGCTTCGATGGCCCGGAACATCTCGCCCACAATGCTGGGTGCCAGGCCCAAAGAGGGCTCGTCCAGCAAGAGCAGACGCGGCAAGGCCATCATGGCCCGGCCGATGGCCACCATTTGTTGCTGACCGCCCGACAAGGTGCCGGACACCTGGCCCAGCTTGGCACGCACGGCGGGAAAGAGTTCACACACCTTCTCAAACGTTTGATCGCGCACGGCTCGGGCAGCCGGGTGCATGGCGCCCAGCTCCAGGTTCTCGCGCACCGTCATGCCGGTGAACAGCCTGCGGCTTTCGGGCACCAGGGCCAGGCCTTTTTCACACAGCCGGTGCGCGGGCAGCACCGAGACGGTCTCGCCCTCCCAGACGATCCGACCGGACTTCAGCGGGCTCAAGCCCATGATGGCATTGATCAAGGTGGTCTTGCCCGCACCGTTGGGGCCGATGACCGAGACCAGCTCACCGGGCTGCACCTGCAAGGACACATCCCACAGCGCTGGGGCTGCACCGTAATTGACTTGAATTTGTTCTATTTGGAGCATGTTTACACCGCCGCCTCATCACCCAGATAAGCCCGCACCACCTCGGGGCGGGACATCACATCCTGCGGGTGGCCTTCGGCAATGACTTCGCCCTGGTTGAGCACCACCAGCCGGTCTGACAAGGCCAGCACGGCACTCATGACGTGTTCGACAAACACAATGGAGGTGCCACGCTCGCGGATGCGGCGGATGGTCTGCACCGCAGCGCCGATCTCAGAGGGCGTCAAACCCGACAAAACTTCATCGAGCAAGAGCACTTGGGGCCGTGCCGCCAGCGCACGGGCCAACTCCAGGAACTTGCGTTGGTGCAAATTGAGTTCATCCGGAAAATGATCGCCCTTGTCTTGCAGGCCGGTGAACAGCATCCACTCCCGGGCCTCGGCCAGAGCCTGTGCATCCGTCAAGCGGGCGCCGCCGTAATGCGCGGCCAAGGTGACGTTTTGCAACACCGTCAGGCCATTGAATGGGCGCGGAATCTGGTAAGTGCGCGACAAGCCCTGCCGGCGAATGCGGTGAGCAGGCCAGCCCGCGCACGACTGGCCACGCAGCAGCACCGAGCCCGCGGTGGGCCGGTAATGGCCCGTGACCACGTTGATGAAGGTCGACTTGCCCGAGCCGTTGGGGCCCAGCAGGCCCAAAATTTCGCCCTGGTACAAATCGAGGTCGACCTGGTTCAAAGCGCGGATGCCCGAGAAATGTTTGCTCAGGCCGCGCACCTCCAGCACTTTTTGCCGGTCTGGCGCGTCGGCTGGGCGCGTCAAGGGGCGCTCCAACACCAACTCGTCTTCACTGCCGTGATCTGAGGCATGCGCATCGCCCGCCAAGTCTTTGCTGCGTTGAATCAGGCGTTTGTGCTGACGCAACTGCCATGTGCCCAAAATGCCGCGCGGCATGACCAACACCGCGCCTGCCAGCACCAGGCCAATGATGATCTTGCCGACCAGGGCGCTTTCACCGGCGGTGAAGGCATTGAGCAAGAGCGTGATCAGGATGCCGCCGAGCATGGGGCCCGCCCAATGGCGGCTGCCGCCCAGCACGCTCATGAGCACCACGGTCAAAGGCACGGTGATGTTGAAGGTCTCCCCCACCGTGACATAAGACACGTACAAAGCATGGATGGCCCCCATGACCCCGGCAAAGAAACTCGACAAGGCGAAGGCGCCCATCTTGAGCCAGAAGGTGGGCACGCCATTGACCTCGGCGGCGTCTTCGTCGTCGTGGATGGCCAGCAAGCCCAGACCCGCGCGGGCATGGAACAGCCACCATGCAGCCGCCACACACAAGACCGTCAACACCAAACTGGCGTAGTAAAACGTGGACGCAGGTTTGGGGCCCCACTGCGGCAAATTGACCCCCATCAGGTAGACACCGGGGCCACCATCGATGGGCGTGTTGACCACCACCGTGGCCAACACAAAGCCCACCGCCAAGGTGATCAGGGCAAAGGATTCGCCACGGATCTTGCGCACATTGAAGACCAGCGCCCCGATGGCCAGCGCCAACAGTGCCGCCAGCACACCACTGCCCAGCGCAGCGGGCACCACAGGCCAGTCGGCCTTGGCGGCCAGTGTGGCCATGCCGTACATGCCCACCCCAAAAAACGCCCCGTGGCCAAATGAGAAATAGCCGGAGTAGCCCGAGAGCATGTTCCAGGAGGTGGCCAGCGTCATCCAGAAAAAGATCACGTACAGCAAAGACTGCAGATGAACCGGGAGGCCCAGATAAGGCGCTGCAAACAGCAGCGCCAGCACCACGAGCAAGAGGGAATATCGCTGAATCTTATTCATCACCACGCCTGAGCAAAAGAATCAGGATCAACACCGTGAACGCCACCAAAGGCGCCCAGGTGGGCGCAATCAAGGCCTGGGTCATGGACTCGCTGATGCCAATGGCCAGGCCACCCAGCAAGGGGGTCAAAGCCGATCCCAGCCGTCCAATCATCACCACCGCAAACACCACACCCACCCAGGAAAAGATCTGGGAAGGCGCCAAGGTGAAGGTCAGGGCCACACAAACGCCGGCACACGCGGCCAGTGCCGCACACAAGCCCGCCAAAGCAATGGCCAGGCGCTTGGCATTGATGCCAAAGGCCGTGGCTATCGCCGGGTCCTCGGCACTGGCGCGCACGGACTTGCCCATGTCGGTGCGGTGCAGCATCCACCAGACCAGCCCCACAGCGGCCAAGGACATGCCCAAGGTCAGGGCTTCGGAGTAGGTCACCACCACGCTGCCCAGGCGGAATTTGTGCTCGTCGTAGAAAGAGCTCATGCGGCGGAAATCGGCACTCCAGATCCACTGCAGCAAAGCCTCCACAGACACTGTGATGCCAAACGTCACCAGCAAGGAGTTGAAAGGTGTGATGGCAAATCGGGCGAACACCGCCTGCAAAGCCATGCCCAGTGCGGCAAACAGCGGCACCAGCACCAGCAGCGAGATCAAAGGGTCCACACCCAGCCGGGTCTTGAGCTCGTAGGTGATGTAGGCCGACAAAAACACCCAGGCGAAGTGCGCCAGATTGATTTGCCGCAGCAAGCCCCAGCCCAAGCCGATGCCCAGGCCGATGAGGCCATACAGGGCACCGAGAAAGACGCCAGAAGCGAGCGCTTGGAGTAAAAGCCCTGCGCTGGGCATGTCAGAACTGCATCTTGCTGCCGGGCAGCGCGACGTCTTTGGGATGGATCACCACCCACTTGCCGCCTTGCAGTTGCTTGATGCGGTTCAGGTCATCGCCGTAGTTGTTGGGGCCATCGAAGCGGACTTTGCCCACGATGGTGTCCACGCGGTTTTTCTTCAGCCATGCGGCAATCTTGGCGTCTTCCAGGCTGCCTGCGCCTTTGACGCCCGCCTCCAGGAATTGCCAGCCTGCAAAGGCATTGGCCGCTTGCAACTCGAACACGGTGTCGGGCAAATTGGCTTTGGCTGCGCGCTCGTTGTAGAGCTTGATCGCTTCGGCATAAGCCGGGTTGTTGGTGAAAGGCGCATGCTGCTCGAAGGTGGTCAAGGTCAGAGCATTGGCGGCCAGAGGCGATTGCGCCAGAGGACCGGGTGTGGGGTACACATGGAAATGGATTTTGGGCTTGTAGTCGATCTTGTTCATCGCTTCGAGCAGTTGCAGGCTTTCTGCGCCGATCGAGCCGATCCAGACCACATCGGCATTGGCCTCTTTCAAGCGCGAGGCGATGGGGCCAAAGTCGCGGTTGCCGAACTCCCACTCCAGCCACAAGGCTTCGCGCAGGCCGCGTTTCTTGAAGACCTCGCGCGCGCCCACCGACAAGAACACCACCGAGGGGAATTTGCTGGTCACGATGGCCACCGACTGCGGCTTGGCGCCACTGGCAGCGATCGCATCGAGCAAGGTGTTGGGCACCGTGGTGCCCGGGTCGATGCCCATGACATACGCGGGAAAGTGCATGTCGTATTTGGCCAGCGATGGGATGCCAAAGGAGTTGGTGATCAACACTTTGCCGTTGCGCTGGGCCACGCCCATGGCCGCCAGGGAGTTGGCTGTCGCATAAGGGCCCATCAACAAGTCCACGTTCTCACCCGAGATCAACTGCTCGTACAAGGTGCGTGCAAGGTCGGGTTTGGACTGGTCGTCCTTGACCACCCACTCCACCGGACGGCCCAGCAAGCCGCCACGTTTGTTCAGTTGCTCGATGAAGATGTCACCCGCGATCTTGTGCATCACCGCCGTGCCTGCCAAAGGGCCCGTCAAGGACAAGGTGCTGCCCACCCGGATCGGTTTGGTCTGCGCATGCAGCCATGTCGACGTCGAAGTGAGCAACAAGGACGAGCCCAGTGCTTTCAGGAAAGGCCGCTTTTGCATGTTTGATTCCTCAGATCGTTGTTGATGAAAATCGCAAAACTTGAAAATCCATTATGGAAGCCAAGGAACATCCGCCCATTGGGAGTAACCCGTTGAAGCGCTGTCGCCAACGCGCTTGCGAATTTGCGCTGATGCGATTCACAGTGCATCGAGCCGTGTCGTCATCACACCACGCCACATCGTTTTTTGATTTTCACAAGAGTCCGACCACCCATGAGCACCACACCCGCCTCCAGCGCCTTCACGCCTTCGGGCTCCACGCACATGGCGATGGCCGAAGTGGACCGGATCGTCGTGCGTGGCAAAGACCTTTGCCGCGATGTGATTGGCCAGCAATCGTTCACTGCCTATTTTTTGTTTTTGTTGACGGGTGAAACACCGAGCGACAACCTGGTGCGCGTGGCCGATGCCACCATGGTGTCGCTGGCCGAGCATGGCCTGGTGCCTTCGGTTCAGGCCGCGCGCATGACCCTGGCGGCAGCACCCGACTCGGTGCAAGGCGCCGTGGCTGCTGGCCTGCTGGGCTGCGGCCCCGTGATTTTGGGGGCCTCTGAAACAGCCGGGCACCTGTTGATCGACATGCTCGCCCAGTCGGCGCAACAAGGCCAGGCGCTGGAAGACGTGGCACGCGAACGCCTGCAAGCCTTTCGCGCCGCCAAGCAAGCCCTGCCCGGCTTTGGTCACCCGGTGCACAAACTCGGTGATCCACGCGCCACCAAACTGATCGACCTGGCCAAGCAATGGGGCGTGGCAGGAGAGCATGTGCGGGCCTTGCAGGCTTTGGCTTCACAAGTGGAGGGCGTGTACGGTCGGCCCTTCCCCATGAACGTGTCAGCGGCCATTCCCGCTGTGTTGCTGGATGCAGGCTACCCGGCCGGTGCGCTCAAGGGCATTCCCTTGCTGGCCCGCACCGCATCGCTGGTGGCGCACATTCTGGAAGAACAAACCCGACCCATCGGCTTCAAACTCGCCAGTGCGGCCGAGCACGCCATGACCTACGACGGTCCCCCCGTGGCCCGTTGAACCTTGCGAGCGCACACCATGGCCACACCCACACTCTTGTCTCCACTGGAAGTCTTGCGCCAGTTCGATGCGCATGACTTCTCGATCGATCAATTTTTTCAGGCCCGCCTTCGCCGATTGAGCGATCAGCCCATGGTGGAGTACCAGGGCACCGTCATGAGCTGGCAAGCATGCGCCGAGCAAGCCGACCGCGCCGTGGCCTGGCTGCTGGCAAAGGGCGTGCAAGCGGGCGACCGCATCGGGCTCATGGCCTACAACCACCCGGCGACGGTGGTCTTGCTCATCGCCTGCGCACGTGTGGGCGCCATCCTGGTGCCCTGCAACCCCGAATTTGAAGCACGCGAAGCCCAATACATTTTTGAGCATGCAGGCGTGCGCGGTGTGATCTGCTCGCCCGAAGCGCTGGGCAAAGTGCAAGAAGCCACCCGCCAGATGAACCCCCTGCCCTGGCTAGTGGTGATCGAGCAGGACCAGCCCGGTGGCGAAATATCCTTGCTCCAGCAGTGGCAGAACAGCCCACCCGACCTCAACACGCGCACAGGCTCGGCCGACAGCACCTGCATGATCATCTACACCTCGGGGACCACGGGCTTTCCCAAAGGTGTGATGCACAGCCAGCGCAGCTATTTGCTCACCGCCGAAGCGTTTGTGCACCGCATGTACCTGCAGCCCGATGAGCGCCTGATGTGTGTGCTGCCGCTGTTCCACATCAATGCCTTGATGTATTCGCTGGGTGGTGCCATGGCGTGCGGCGGCACTTTGATTCTGATCCGCCGCTTTTCGGCATCCACCTTCTGGCAGCAGGCGGCCGAGACCCGTGCCACCGAAGTCAATGTGATCATGTCCGCGGCGGCCATTCTGGCGCGCAGGCCCATTGAAGAATTCGCCCCCCAACACAGCATCCGCAAGATGTTTTTGGCGCCTTTGAACCGGGATTTGCTGGACACCTTCCAGCAACGCTTTCATGTGCCGGTGCTGATCGAGTGCTACGGCATGACCGAAATCCCCGGCGTGCTGAGCAACCCCTTCATAGGCCCGCACAAATTGGGCAGCATGGGCTGCATTTCTGCGCATCCCGACCCGGCCATTGAACGCCCCGTGGTCCGGGTGATCGATGAGGACGGCCAGGACTTGCCCATGGGCGAAGTGGGCGAGCTGGCGGTCAAGACGCCCACCCTGATGCAGGGCTACTTCAAAGACCCCGAGCAGACAGCGGCCAGCTTCAAGGACGGCTGGTTCCTCACCGGCGATCTGGTGCGCCGGGATGCCGACGATTTCCTGTTTTTCTTCACCCGCAAAAAAGACATCATCCGCCGCCGCGGCGAAAACATCTCGGGCGCAGAAATCGATTCGGCCATCGGCAGCCACCCCGACATCCTCGAATGCGCATCGGTTGGTGTGGCATCCGACCTGGGCGAAGAAGAAATCCTGCTGGCCGTGGTGCCGCGCCCCGGCACCACCATCACGCCCGAGGTGGTGCATGCCTATGCCCTGTTGCACCTTTCGCCCATCAAGCGCCCGCGCTACATCGTCATGGTCGACAGCTTGCCGCACACCGGCTCCATGAAGATAGCCAAGTTCAGACTCAAACCCGCAGACAACTTGCGCCGCCAGGCCACCGATTTTTCATCCAAGGAAGTTCAACCATGAGCGAGACACCCAACACCACCGAACACCGCTACGACGCCTTACACCTGATCACCGAAGAGGTGCTGGCGCGTTACTCGAAAACGCCCGATCCACGGCTTCGTGAGCTGATGCTGTCCTTGATCAAGCACATCCACAGCTTTGCCAAAGAGGTCAAACTCACCGCCGAAGAATGGGCTTTCGCGATGAGCTTTCTGGAGGAAACTGGCAAATGGTGCTCGCCGGGCCGCAACGAGTTCATGATCTTCTCGGACGCGTTTGGCCTGTCCATGCTGACCGTGACACAAGACTACCCCCGCCCTGAACACGCCACGGAACCCACCCTGGTCGGGCCTTTCCTTCTGGAAAATGCACCGCATTTCGCGATGGGCGCAGACATCAGCGCAGGCGCGGCGGGCACACCCATGTATGCACAAGGCCAGATCCTGGACATCCACGGCCAGCCCGTGGCCAATGCCGTGATCGATGTGTGGCACTCGGACGACCGGGGGCTGTACGACGTGCAGGACGGCATCGAAGAAAACGGCCCTTGGGCCCGTGCGGTGCTCACCACAGGCGCCGATGGTCGCTACAGCTTCTGGTCTGTTTTGCCCGTGGACTACCCCGTCCCGCAAGACGGCACCGCCATCCAGATGCTCCAGGCCACCACCGGCAGAAGCTGGCGCCCTGCGCATTTGCACTTCCGCATTCAGGCCCCCGGCCAGCGCCCGCTGATTACCCACATCTTTGACCGCACCAGCAAGAACCTTTACAGCGATGCCGTCTTTGGCGTTCGCCCCTCCTTGATCGCAGACTTCAAGCCTCAAACACCGGGTCAAGCACCGGACGGCAAAGTCATGGACCGGGACTTCTTCACGCTGGAATACAACTTCATCATGACCGATGCCTTGAAATGATCGAGGCGACATGGGCATCCTGGTGAAGCCCTAAAATCAGCACTCCGCTTCACCTGCCATGCCCATGTCCCTGCCCGACTTCAGATCCAGCCCCCATTACAAAACCAAGGATCTGATCAAGATACAGGTCGGTCGATGGGTCTACCCCCGAGCCACGGCCCGCTGGTTGAACTACATCGCTGAGCATCCGTTTTTGACAACGGGTCTGATGCGCCAGCCCAAACTGTTCACCAAGATATTGCGCCCTTACCTGGTCGACACGCTCAGCTGCGGCCAGCGGGTGGACGCCTTGATCGAGCACTACGAACTGGTGCAAGCGCTGGGCCTGACCCAGCTGGTGGCACAAGGCATGGCCGACAAGGTCTCGATCTACGAAGGCCCCACCAAAAGCGGCGAGCGTTTTGGCATCGACCTGAGTGCCACCTGGCAAGGGCAACGCGAGGGCGAGTTTTGCCTGAGCCTGATGTACAAGCAAGAATCTCTGTTTGAAATCAACATGACCTTGCAAACGCACCAGGGGCAACGGGTGCTGGTGATCGGTCGTCTGCAAGGCACCTCACGCGACGATGCCCAGCAGTGGGTGCGCCAGGCCACCACCGACCTGCACGCCCTGCGCCCTGTGAACGTGATGCTGCATGCCGCACGCAATGTGGCCTTCTTGCTGGGTTGCCAATCGGTGCGCATGGTGTCCAACAAAAACCGTGTGGCACTGAACCTGTGGCGCCGTTGGCGCATCACCGCCAACTACGACAAAACCTGGACCGAGGCTGGCGCACATTTGGCCAGCGATGGTTTTTACGAGATCGAGCCCCTGGCCGAAAAAGAAATCGACCTGAGCGAGATCGCCTCCAAAAAGCGGGCCGAGGCCAAACGCAAACAGGCCTTGCTCAACGACATGTACGCCGGACTGAAAACTTTCTTTGAGGAACACCGAGATGACACAACCGTCTGAACTTGAACGCTGGCTTGAAGAAGAACGCATCGTTCGCGCCCGCCTGGATGCAGGCATTGGCCCCGGTGTGGCCACACGCGAGCAGATTGCAGGCAAGACCGGCCTGCAAGTCATGCAAGGTTTGCTCTCGGGTGAACTGCCTTTTGCCAGCATTGCCAAGACGCTGGACTTTTTGCTGATCGATGTCTCACCCGGTCAGGCCATTTTTCAGGGCACACCCGGCCTGCAGCACATGAACCCGCTGGGCACCGTGCACGGCGGCTGGTTTGCCACCCTGCTCGACTCGGCCCTGGGATGCGCCGTGCACACCATGATGCCGCCTGGCCGTGGCTACACCACGGCCGATCTGAGCGTGAAACTGGTCAAGGCCATCACCCCCAAAGTGCAGCGTGTGCGCGCCATTGGCAAAGTGGTGCATTGCGGCCGCCAACTGGCCACCGCCGAAGCACAGCTGGTGGGCCCCGACGGCACGCTGTACGCCCATGCCAGCACGGCCTGCCTGGTTTTTGAAATGCCCACACAATCCAAGCCATGAGACTTCTACACACCATGCTGCGCGTGGGCAACTTGCAACGCGCGATCGACTTCTACACCCAGGTGCTGGGCATGCAATTGCTGCGCACCTCCGAAAACCCCGAGTACAAATACTCGCTGGCCTTTTTGGGCTATGGCAAAAACCCCGAGCACGCCGAGCTGGAGCTGACCTACAACTGGGGCGTGGAAAGCTACGAGCTGGGCACGGCTTACGGCCACATCGCCTTGGGCGTGCCCGATGCGTATGCGGCCTGCGAAAAGATCAAGGCCGCAGGCGGCAACGTGACGCGTCAGCCTGGCCCCGTCAAAGGCGGCACCACCGTGATCGCTTTCGTGACCGATCCGGATGGCTACAAGATTGAGTTGATTCAGCGGGCCGAATACGCGAGCGGTCAGGGTCTGCGCTGAGTTTTGACATGCCCTAAAACAAAAACCGCGAGACGCAAGCCTTGCGGTTTTTTTCATGGCCTTGCACGCCCTGATCAGCGCGGCAGCTGACTCGCCTCGCGCGCCAGCGCTTCGATGCGTGCCCAATCGCCTTGGGCCAGCGCGTCGGCAGGCACCAGCCAAGAGCCCCCCACGCAAGCCACGTTGGGCAGGCTCAGCAGGTCATTGGCATTTTGTTGCGTGACGCCGCCTGTGGGGCAGAACTTCACATCAAAGAACGGACCGCTCCAGGCCTTGAGCATGTTGGGACCGCCTGCCTGCATGGCCGGGAAGAACTTGAGTTCGGTGTAGCCGTCTTCCTGCGCCATCATGATTTCGCTGCCCGTGGCCACGCCGGGGAGCAATGACAAACCGTTGTCGCGGCAGGCCTGGCCCACCGCTTTCGTGTAACCGGGGCTGACCGCAAAACGGGCACCCGCTTTGGCAGCAACAGCGGCGTCGGCCGGGCTGCGCACGGTGCCCGCACCGACCACGGCGCCGGGCACTTCTTTGGCAATGGCTTCCATGCAGGCCAGCGCCTGCGGTGTGCGCAGGGTGACTTCGAGCATACGGATGCCGCCCGCCACCAGAGCGCGGGCCATGGGCACGGCGTGGGCCACGTCGTTCAACACGATCACGGGGATCACGGGGGCGTCCTGCATCACTTGCAGGGCAGAGAGATTTACAGCCATGTGCAGGCTCCTTCTTCGGCTTTGAGCGCGTTGCGGCGCATGTTGGCAAACAGTTCACGGCCCATGCCCACGCCATTGGCGGCGCGCAGGTTGGCGGGCATTTGGGCCAGCGGGCGAGCGGCCCATTCGGCCTCGCTCACCAGCACTTGCAAGGTACCCGCCACGCCGTCGAGGCGGATCAGGTCACCGTCTTGCACCTTGGCCAGCGGGCCGCCGGCAGCGGCTTCGGGCGAGACATGGATGGCCGCCGGCACTTTGCCCGAGGCACCGCTCATGCGGCCATCGGTGACCAGCGCCACCTTGAAGCCCTTGCCTTGCAGCACGGCCAGCGGTGGCGTGAGCTTGTGCAGCTCGGGCATGCCGTTGGCCTGCGGGCCTTGCCAGCGGACCACGCAGACCACGTCACGGTCCAGCTCACCGGCTTTGAACGCGGCATGCAACTCGTCTTGCGAGCTGAACACGCGGGCCGGAGCTTCGATGGTGTGCAGTTCTTCAGGCACAGCAGAAATCTTGATCACGCTGCGACCCAGATTGCCTTGCAGCAGCTTGAGGCCACCTGTGGCGCTGAACGGGCTGCTGGCCGGACGCACCACAGTCTCGTCCTTGCTGGCTCCGGCATCGGTCCAGACCAGTTGGCCGTTTTGAGCAGAAGGGATGCGGGTGAATTCACGAAGACCGCCCGGACGCACCGTGAGCACATCGGCGTGCATCAGGCCAGCGTCCAGCAGTTCGCAGATCACGTAGCCTGGGCCGCCAGCGGCCTGGAACTGGTTCACGTCGGCGCTGCCGTTGGGGTAGACGCGGGTCAGCAGCGGCACCACATCCGACAGGGCCGAGAAGTCGTCCCAGTCGATCACGATGCCCGCGGCACGCGCCACCGCCACCCAGTGGATCAGGTGGTTGGTCGAGCCGCCAGTGGCCAGCAGGGCCACCATGGCGTTGACGATGCAGCGCTCATCGACCAGACGGCCGATCGGCGTGAAGTGCTTGTCCTTGACCAGCGCCAGCACCGTGCGGGCCGCTTCGCGGGTCAGTTCCTGGCGCACGCCCTCACCCGGGTTGATGAAAGCCGTGCCCGGCACATGCAGGCCCATGGCTTCGAGCAGCATCTGGTTGCTGTTGGCCGTGCCATAGAAGGTGCAGGTGCCTTCGCCGTGGTAAGCCTTGGACTCGGCCTCCAACAACTCGGGGCGGCCCACCAGGCCCACCGCCGCTTGCTCGCGCACCTTGGATTTTTCGCTGTTGGACAGGCCGCTGGTCATGGGGCCAGCGGGCACAAACACTGTGGGCAAATGGCCAAACTGCAAAGCACCGATCAAGAGGCCCGGCACGATCTTGTCGCACACGCCCAGCATCAGGGCCGCATCAAACACGTCGTGGCTGAGCGACACGGCAGTGGCCATGGCGATCACGTCGCGGCTGAACAAGCTCAGCTCCATGCCGGGCGTGCCCTGGGTCACGCCATCGCACATGGCGGGCACACCGCCCGCCACCTGCGCGGTGGCGCCCAGCTTGCGGGCTTCGTCTTTGATGACATCGGGATAGTGCTGCAAGGGCGCATGGGCCGACAACAGGTCGTTGTAGGCGTTGACGATGCCGATGTTGGGCGCACGCGGGCCCACCACCTTGATTTTGTCGAGCGCGGTGGCGCGGCCCTTGTCGTCCTCGGGCATGGCCGCAAAGGCGTGGGCCACGTTGGCGCAACCCAGGCGCCGCGCACCAGCTTCGCGCTGGGCAGCGGCATCGACCTGCTGCAAATAGGCCTGGCGGGTCGGGCGGCTGCGTTCAATGATGCGGGCTGTGACGGCCGCCAATGTCGGGTGAAGTGTCATGAACTTGGGCCTTGGAAGGCTTGGTAACAAAATTACATCACCAATGGTAACCGGGAACACCCTCTTGCGGTACGGTTAAAGTTACCAACCGGTTCCGAACGCAAGACAACCCCTCCCGGGCTCGGCTTCCAAAACAGTACCCCCTCTTATCTGAGCCGCATCTGCAACTGACGCTGCCATGAAAAAAGGACCCGAAGGTCCTTTTGGGGAGTTTCTGCAGCTCAAAGCACGATCACTCGATCGAGACCTCGACGCGACGCGCCTGTGCATCTGCACCGGCTGAGGTCACCACGCTTTCAGCGTTTTTCAAGGTCATCTGCGCATCTTTCACACCCAGACCCGTCAAAGCGGCCTTGACGGACAGGGCGCGCTGCTTGGCCAGCTGAGCATTCATCTCAGGAGACCCGGTGCTGTCATGGAAACCACTGAGCACCAGTTTTTTGCCTTGTGCGGCCGCCTGAACCACTTCTGCCAAAGCTTCTTTGGCCCCAGCGGCCAGGGTCGCTTTGCCAGAGGCAAAGTAGAACTTGACCACCCCATTTTCAACGCGCACGGCGCTCTCGTTGGCGGCCAGCACAGGGGCCACGGAAGGGACAGAGGACTCAACCGCAGGTGCCGATGCCTGGGCTACGGCTTCAGATGCGGCTTCGGCGGGTGCCGCTGCAGTCACCACAGGGGCCGTCGAAGGGGCTTTTTTGCTTTTGGCGATACCGAAACCGATGGCCAGACTCACGGCCAGCACGACCACAGAAACCAAAACAGCCCAAACCACGGTTTGGTTGTCATCTTTATCATCAGACATTGGTATTTACTACTAAAAAAGTATGCGTATTGTAACGGTGCACCTTCGCACCAGACTGACGCCCATCAAGACGCGCCCACTGGCCACTGCCTATACTTGAACGCATGAACATCGCCGACCTGCGCAAGAGCTACGAAAAAGCCGAACTCAACGAAAACGCCTCGCACGCCGACCCGTTGAAACAATTTGAGCAATGGCTGCAAGAAGCCATTGCGTCTGAAGTGCCCGAACCCAACGCCATGACCGTGGCCACCGTGGGCAGCGACATGCGCCCCAGCACCCGTGTCGTCCTGATCAAGGGTTACGACGAGCGCGGCATCGTCTGGTACACCAACTACGAGAGCCAAAAAGGCCGCGAGCTGGCGGGCAACCCGTTTGCAGCGCTGCAGTTTCACTGGGTCGAGCTCGAACGCGTGGTGCGCATCGAAGGCCGGGTGGAAAAAGTCAGCGACGCAGAAAGCGATGCCTATTTCAACAGCCGCCCGCTGGACTCACGCATCGGGGCCTGGGCCTCACCCCAAAGCCAGGTGATCGACAGCCGCACCGTGCTGGTGACCAATGCCGCCAAATACGCGGCGCAGTTCATGCTCAAGCCCCCTCGCCCACCGCACTGGGGCGGCTACCGGCTGGTGCCTGATGAATGGCAGTTCTGGCAAGGCCGCAAAAGCCGCTTGCATGACCGTTTGCGTTACACACAGACGGGCGAGCAGTGGCTGCGCGAGCGGCTGGCGCCCTGAAGACGGGACTGCCGAAGCTCGCCTGATAAAGAAGACATCAAGCCGGTAACAAAGGCAGCACCGCCATCACCACGGTCACGCTGACCAGGGCCATGGCGGTCGAGACCGCCACTGCTGCGGTGACGGTGTCTTCTTCCTTGCGGTAACGCTGAGAGAACAAAAACACATTCGCACCAATGGGCAAGGCGGCGACCACCACCATGACCGACAGGTGCAAGCCGCGCATGCCCAGCGCCCAACCCACGCCCGCCATGAGCAGCGGGTGCACCACCGTCTTGACCAGCGACAGGCGCAGCGCCTCCTTGAGCTTGGCGCCGATCTCGGTTTGCGACAACGTCACCCCCACCAGCACCAGGGCCACCGGGCCAAAGGCACTGCCCAGCAACTGCAAGGGTTTGTCCACCACGGGGTGCAGACCCCAATCGGTTTGGGCATACAGCAAACCGGCAATGATGGGCATCGGCACCGGGTGCACGATGGCGCTGCGCACCGCCTGCCACACGGTCCGCAGCATGTGCCGCTGTTCCCCCGTTTCAGCGGCTTGCTCGTGCGCCATCTGCAGCTCCAGCACCAAAGTGGCCAGAGTCAACAACACCAGCGCGTGCAAGGAAATCAAGGTGAACAACAAGACCAGCCCCTCTTGCCCATAGGCCAGCCCGATCAGGGGCACACCGATCATCAAGGTGTTGCTGAAAATGCCCGCCAGCGCCAGCACCGAGGCCCGTGAATCGCGGCCATACGCCAGGAGCATGGCAAAGAACAGCGCGGCGCCCACGGCAAAGTATTGAAACACCGGACGCAACTCCAGCCGCTCCAGATGCACCGAGCTCATGGTGCGAAACAGCATGGCCTGCGTGAGCACCAGAAACACCAGATTGGACAAGTCGCGCACGGCTTCGGGACGCACCAGCTTGGCTCGCCCGGCGATGAAACCGATGAAGATCAGCAACACTACCGGCAGCAAGGAGGAAACAACGGGATGGTCAAGGTTCATGCAGGGCATTATCCCGGGCGCTCATGCCTGTTGCGCCACGGATACCACGTAGAGCCCTCGCCCACAGCACCGCCGAACCCACGCCCCTGCACTGCTGCGCTCAAAAGCTCGCTTGCACGCCCAACTTGAGTGAACGTCCCGGCAAAGGCGACTTGCCAAACGCGGTGCTGGTCAAGATGGATGTGGCGCTGTAGGCCAGCTGGTCGGTCAGGTTGTCGAGCCGAACAAACCAGTGCAGCACCGTGGCGTCCAGCTTTTGGCGGTAAGACACGCTGGCATTGACCAGGGTGTAGGCCCCGGTGGCCACGCTGCCTGTGGGCACACGGTTTTGTGCGGCATGCCAGTCGGCACCGAGCTTGGCGCTCCAGGGACCTTGGGCATAGGCCAGCGTCGAGCCCAAACGCAGCGGTGCAATGCGGGGCAAGGGCTCGCCGGTGAGGTCATTCACCGCCCGCACGCTGTCGGCGCGCCAGTCCAGATCGAGCGTCGAGGCGCCCTGCCACAGGCGTTGGCGGCCATTGAGCTCCAGCCCGCGAAAGCTGGCCGGGACACCTTGGTACATTTGCTCCGGCAAGCCGCCTTGCGTCTGCGCTGTGCCCATCAAGCCGATGTAGTTGGCAAACTGGCTGGCAAAGGCGGTCACGGTCATGCGGTGGGGCCCGGCCTTCCAGTCCAGGCCCAGGTCCAGACTCTTGGATTTCTCAAGCCCCAAGCCACTGTTGCCCAGCTCCCACGCATGGGTGGCCAAATGTGGGCCATTGGCAAACAGCTCGTAGTCTTTGGGCGCACGCTCTGTCAGCGCGGCATTGCCCGTCAGACGCCAAGTCGGCGACAAATTGAATGCGGCTCCTGCGGCAGCGCTGAAAGGCGTGAAATTCTTTGAGCCAATGCCGTCATCAAAACGCGGCAATTGAGGATTGCCCAAAGACTGCACGCGCACCGACTCCCAGCGCGCGCCCGCATTGACCTGTCCCCAGGCGGTGGGCAACTCTTCGTGCACAAACAGCGCCTGACTGCGGGTGCGGCTGAACGGCGCGAAGGCCTCATCGCCCACCGCAGAAAAACGCCCCGACTCCACTTGAGCACCCAGCACACCTTGCCAACCGGCCAGTGCGCGGTGACGGGCCTCCACCCGCAGGTCTTGCCCCTGGCTGGCGAACACCGTGCCCGGATTGCCATTATCAAATTCGGTGTGCCGGTAATCGGTGTGGCTCACGCGGGCCTTGACGCTGTCCCACACCCCGGGCAAATGGCGCACCTGGCCTTCGAGCGCATAGCGCGTGGTCTTCATGCCGATCGTGACCCGATCTTCGGCCACGGTGCCGTAGTCGCTTTGGTAGGTATTGACCGAGGCGCCCAGGTAGCCGTCGTCCCAGAACGTGCTGGCACCGAGGGCACCGCCTTGCGATTGGCTGGCCGAATTGCAGATGCTGCGGGCATAACGCGTTTCACCCGTTTTCTCACAAGCCAGCGACACCGGCACGCGCACATCGCCCGTGCGGCGGTCAAAACCGTCCACATGCACAGCCCAGCGTTCGCTGCCCGCTTCCACCAGCCCTGCCACGCTGCGCTCGTCGTTGCCGGTGCCCGCCTGCAACTGGGCCTTGCCCGACACGCCAGGCAGGGCCTCGCGCGGGATGCGGTTGTCGATCACATTGACCACACCGCCCACCGCGCTGCCGCCGTATTGCAAGGCGGCCGAGCCGCGCAAGACCTCAATGCGCTCGGTAGACAACACATCCAGCGGCACCGCATGGTCGTAACTGAGCGCCGACACATCGACGCTGGAGGCGCTGTTGCTCAGCACCCGGATGCGGTCACCGTCCAGCCCCCGGATGATGGGGCGGCTGGCGTTGGGCCCGAAGTAGGTGCTGGAGACACCGGGCAAACCGTTCAGCGTCTCGCCCAAGCTGCTTTGTCCGCGTTCGAGCAAATCGGTGCGGCCCATGGCGCTGACGGGGGCCGTGGCTTGCTCACGCCCCAAAGGGTTGCCGGTGATGACGATTTCAGTGGGCGCACTTTGCGCCATGGCCGAGCACAGGGCGCAAGCCCCTGCGAGTGCCGACATTTTGAAAATGGGATGCATGGTCTGAACATGAAAAACAGGAACTCGTCTGAAGTTCCTGTCAGGCACTTCAGACAACGGTCAGTGGTTCCAGTCCCGAAGGGGGCGCTCGCGCCCGTGTGGGCCACCATGGCCGCAAGGCGCTGTCGCTGCCGGTCTGCCACACGGGCAGGGCCAGAGGAAACTGCACCAGGCTGGCAACCACAGGCCGAGAAGCCAGCGCGCTGGCATGGCCCAAATGGTCCAGCACCTGGCACAGCGCCGAGCCCAGAGCATGGCCATCGTCCTGATCAGCGGCAGTGTCGCCTGAAGGGGCCACCACCGCTTGCTGCACTTGGTGGGCAATCCCGTGCCACTGCCCCCAGATGGGCGCCCACAGCAAAGCCACGACCAAGCAAAAGGTCAGTGCGGCGCGGCTGCGAAAGTGGGAGCCAAACGGGAAACGAAAGGACATGGCGCTTATTGGAACATCAAAACCATGACGGCACCGTGAACCAGAACACGGCGGGTCAATCGCGCACCAGGCGTGCAAAGGTCTGGCGGAACTTGGCCACCTTGGGCGCGGCCACGGCCAGGCAATAGCCTTGGTACGGGTTGCGCTCAAAGAAATCCTGGTGGTAGTCCTCCGCAGCGCTGTAGTTCGTCAACGGCTGCACCTCGGTGACGATGGGCTGGCCAAAGGCTTGCGCCGCAGTCAGCTCGGCGATCAAGGCCTGCGCCACCGCCGCCTGCTCGGGCGTGGTGAAGTAAATGCCGCTGCGGTATTGCGTGCCCACATCGTGGCCCTGGCGGTTGAGCGTGGTCGGGTCGTGGATCACAAAGAAGATTTCCAGCAGCTCGCGGGTGCTGATCTGCGCCGGGTCGTACACCAGCTTGACCACCTCGTTGTGGCCGGTACGACCGGTGCACACCTGCTCGTAAGTGGGCGCCACGGTCTGGCCATTGCTGTAGCCCGACTCGACATCGCTCACGCCACGCACTTTCACGTAAACGGCCTCGGTGCACCAAAAGCAACCTCCGCCCAGTACCAATGTTTCTGTCATGTTGGTCCTTCAAAGAATCAGGCTGGAAGCCTGTACCGCCTGCACAAAGTCCTGCAAGGCGGTCTGGTCACGGTCACTGCGCCACAAGCAGCGGGTGTCGTAACGCACATCCACATCCTGCAAGGGCACAAACACCGCCCCGGCGAGGGCCGATTGCTGCAGGGCCTGGGGCACCAGCGCAGCACCCTGCCCTTGTGACACCAATGACACCACGCTCAACCAGTGCCGCAACTCGTGCACCACCTGCGGCATCCAGCCCGCATGCTCGCAGCACTGCAAGATGCGCTCATGGTAATCGGGCGAGACGGTGCGCGAGACCACCACCAGCGATTGCCCCTGCAAATCCTGCAGCCGCAAACTGGTCGCCTGGGCCAAGGGGTGCTTGTCCGGCAGGCATGCCACCAAGGGCTGGCTGGCCACCAGGATTTGCTCAAAGCCCGGCGGCACACGCGGCGTGTGCACAAAACCCACATCCAGCCGATCGCGCAGCAATTCCGACAGCTGCTCTGACGAGCTCAACTCGCGCAACACCAGACGCAAACGCGGGTGGCTGAGCTGAAAACGGCTCAGGATTTGCGGCAAGCCGCAGTACAGCATCGTCCCGGCAAAACCAATCTGCAATTGGCCCGACTGCCCCTCGGCCACATCCCGCGCCTCTCGGGCTGCCGCGCTGGCCTGCGCCAGCAAGGCACGCGCTGCCGGAACAAACGCCTGCCCCGCAGCGGTCAGCTGCACGCCACGGCTGTTGCGGGTGAACAAAGTGGCGCCCACCGAGGCCTCCAGTTGCTGGATGTTCAGGCTCAAGGGCGGCTGCGAGATGGCCAGGCGCTGCGCAGCCCGGCCAAAGTGCAACTCTTCGGCCAGCATGAGGAAATAGCGCAGGTGACGGAATTCCATGGATTTAAAAAATGTATTGATGAATCGATAATCAATATTAGACAACTATTCATCTCACCCTGACAATCGGGCTCAGGACATTTTTACGGAGACACCCTCATGGCCACAAGCAAGAACACCTTCAACTGGGAAGACCCCTTTCACCTGATCGCCCAGCTGACCGAGGACGAGCGTCAGGTGCAAGAAGCCGCCCGCGCCTACTGCCAGGAAAAGCTGCTGCCCCGCGTGAAAGACGCATTCCTGAACGAAACCACCGACGTGGCCATCTTCCGCGAGATGGGCGAGCTGGGCCTGCTGGGCCCCACCATCCCCGAGCAGTACGGCGGCGCAGGCCTGAACTACGTCTGCTACGGCCTGGTGGCACGCGAAGTCGAGCGCGTGGACAGCGGCTACCGCTCCATGATGAGCGTGCAGTCGTCTTTGGTGATGGTGCCCATCAATGAATTCGGCACCGAAGCACAGAAACAGAAATACCTGCCCAAGTTGGCCCGCGGTGAGTGGATCGGCTGCTTTGGCCTGACCGAACCCAACCACGGCTCCGACCCCGGCAGCATGATCACCCGCGCCAAGAAAGTGGACGGCGGCTACAGCCTGACCGGTGCCAAGATGTGGATCACCAACAGCCCCATCGCCGACGTGTTCGTGGTGTGGGCCAAGGACGATGGCGGCCAGATCCGTGGCTTCATCCTGGAAAAAGGCTGGAAAGGCCTGTCGGCACCGGCCGTGCATGGCAAGGTGGGCCTGCGCGCCTCCATCACCGGCGAGATCGTGATGGACGAAGTGTTTGTGCCCGAAGAAAACGCCTTCCCCGAAGTGCGTGGCTTGAAGGGCCCCTTCACTTGCCTCAACAGCGCACGCTACGGCATCGCCTGGGGCGCATTGGGCGCAGCCGAAGACTGCTATTTCCGCGCCCGCCAGTACGTGATGGACCGCCAGCAGTTTGGCCGCCCCCTGGCTGCCAACCAGCTGATCCAGAAAAAACTGGCCGACATGCTGACCGAAATCAGCCTGGGTCTGCAGGGCTGCCTGCAGCTCGGCCGCATGAAGGACGCGGGCAACGCCCCGGTGGAAGTGACCTCCATCCTCAAGCGCAACAGCTGCGGCAAGGCGCTCGACATCGCCCGCATGGCGCGCGACATGATGGGCGGCAACGGCATCAGCGCCGAATACGGCGTGGCGCGCCACTTGGTGAACCTGGAAGTGGTCAACACCTACGAAGGCACGCACGATGTGCACGCCCTGATTTTGGGACGCGCCATCACGGGGATTGCGGCGTTCTCCAACTGATGGTTTCGCACTTGCCGCAAGAAAGGCTGCCCATGGCAGCCTTTTTTGTGGGATCACCGAAAGCGATCTGTGGATGCGCTGCGCTGACACACGCCCAAGGGCTTCGGCCCTTGTGGCTTTACCTGCGCTTGACGTTCTGATGTGCACCACCGGCTTGACGCACATCAGGTCAGCCACTACATTACTAACCAGTCAGTCATTAGCCATCTGGTTTGTGTGAACACCGAAGCATCCGCCCCCCATAAACGCGAACGCCGCAAACAAGACCGCCCCGGAGAACTCCTGGAGGCGGCTTTGGATTTGTTCGTCGAAAAAGGCTTTGCGGCCACCCGCGTTGAAGAGGTGGCCGCTCGGGCTGGCGTGTCCAAAGGCACACTGTTCTTGTACTTTCCCAGCAAAGAAGACCTGTTCAAGGCCGTGGTCCGCGAGAACGTGGTGGCCCCCGTGGCGCAAGGCGCCGCCGAGGTGGCGCAGTTCCAAGGGCCCACGGCTGAACTGCTCGAATGGATGCTGCTCCAGTGGTGGCGCAGGTATGGCGCCACCAAGGCTTCCGGCATTTCCAAGCTGGTGATGAGCGAGGCCAGCAACTTTCCGGATTTGGCCACTTTTTACCAAAAGGAAGTGATCGAACCAGGGCAGGCACTGATCCGTTTTGCATTGCAACGGGGCATTGACCGCGGTGATCTGCGTCCCATGAACATCGAAATGGTGCTGCATTCCGTCATGGCGCCGCTTCTGTTTCTGGTCATGTGGAAACATTCCATGGCCCCCTGCTGTCCGGCGAACGAACACATCGATCCCGAACAATTCATTTCCCAACACGCCCAGCTGCTGGTGCGTGGTTTGTCTACTTCTTGATCTGCCATGAAAAAATCAAAAATCTGGATCTTGTCGGGTGTGGCCATCGCGGTGCTGGTGGTCGGAGGCGCCCGTCTGCTGAGTCAGCGCAAAGCGGCCAGCGTCACTGCCACCACAGCGTCGGCTTCTCCTGTGATGGAGCTGGCCAGCACCGATGTGCTAACCGTCAAAACCCAGGCCCTGGCCTTGGGTCTGCCCGTGTCCGGCGCGCTCAAAGCCACGCAAAGCGCTTTCATCAAGGCCCGCGTAGCCGGTGAACTGGTCGCCCTGAACGTGCGCGAAGGCGATACCGTGCAAGGCGGCCAAGTCGTGGCCCGGGTGGACCCGGTGGAATACCAAGCCCGCCAACGCCAAGCCCAACAGCAAGCCGATTCGGCCAAAGCGCAAGTGGACATTGCGCAGCGCCAGCACGACAACAACAAAGCCTTGGTGGACCAAGGCTTCATCTCGCAGACCGCGCTGATCACCTCGCAAGCCACGTTGAACGGCGCCAAAGCCACCTACATGGCTGCTGTGGCGGCGCTGGATGTGGCCAATAAGGCCATGGACGACGCCAATTTGAAAGCCCCGTTCTCTGGGCAAATTGCGCAACGCTTGGTGCCGCAAGGTGAACGGGTGGCGGTTGACGCCCGCATTGTGGAAATCGTGAACCTCTCGCAGCTCGAGCTGGAAGCCGCTTTGCCGGCCAGCGACGCGGCCCAGGTGCGCGTGGGCATGAAGGCGCAACTGCAAGTCGAAGGCCTGAGCACCCCGGTGGAAGCCCGCGTCCTGCGCATCAACCCCAGCGCCCAGGCGGGCAGCCGAAGTGTGCTGGTGTACCTGGGCATAACTGGCCGCGATGGCTTGCGCCAAGGCCTGTTTGCCGAAGGTGCCCTGGGCACCCAGACCGTGCAGGCCATGGCCGTGCCGCTCAGCAGCGTGCGCACCGACAAGCCGCAACCTTATGTGCAGGTGCTGGAGAACAATGCGGTGCGCCATGTCCAGGTCAAAACCGGTGCGCGCACCGAAGTCCAGGGCCAGACCTTGGTGGCCATCGAAGGCCTGAGCGAAGGCGCGCAAGTGCTGGCCGGCAGCGCGGGCGCTGTGCGCGAAGGCGTTCAGGTCAAATTCACGGCTGCGGCCCGCTAAAAGGTCAAGAGCATGTGGTTCACCCGTGTCAGTCTGAAAAACCCCGTCTTCGCTACCATGGTCATGCTGGCCTTGGTGGTGCTGGGCGTGTTTGCCTACCAGCGCCTCAAAGTTGACCAGTTCCCCAACATCGACTTTCCGGTGGTGGTGATCAGCACCGAATACCCCGGCGCATCGCCCGAAATTGTCGAAAGCGAAGTCTCCAAAAAAATTGAAGAAGGCGTCAACTCGATCGCGGGCATCAACGCCCTGACCTCGCGCAGCTACGAAAACCAGTCGGTCGTGGTGATCGAGTTCCAGCTGCACATCGACGGTCGCAAGGCCGCCGAAGACGTGCGAGAAAAAGTCGCATCCATCCGCCCCAACCTGCGCACCGAAGTCAAGGAACCCAAGGTTTTGCGCTTTGACCCTTCCAGCAAAGCCATCTGGTCGCTGGCGGTGGTGCCAGACAGCACCCAGCCCATGGCCCCTTCAGCGGTGGAGATGACCAACTGGTCCGAGCAAGTCCTGAAAAAACGCCTCGAAAACGTGCGCGGCGTGGGCTCGGTCACCCTGGTGGGCGGCACGCGCCGCGAGATCAACCTGTATTTGCAGCCCTCGGCCATGGAAGCGCTGGGCATCACTGCCGACCAGGTGGTCGCCGCCGTGCGCAACGAAAACCAAGACTTGCCCGTGGGTGCAATCCGCTCGCTCGAGCAAGAGCGCATGGTGCAGGTCGAATCGCGCATGAAGCGTCCCGAAGACTTTGGCCAGATCATCGTAGCCCGCAAGGGCGGCTCGCCCGTGCGCCTGTCGCAAGTGGCCACTGTCCAAGACGGCGCACAAGAAATCGACTCGCTGGCGCTCTACAACGGCCAGCGCACCTTGCTGCTCTCGGTACAAAAGTCGCAAGATGAAAACACCATCCAGGTGATCGACGGTCTGGTCAAAACCGTGGCCGAGCTGCAAAACCAGCTGCCCCCCGGCTTGCGTCTGGAGCCCATCACCGACAGCTCGCGCCCCATCCGCGTGGCGGTGGATAACGTGCGCCGCACCCTGATCGAAGGTGCCATCTTGACGGTGCTGATCGTGTTCCTGTTCCTGAACTCCTGGCGCTCCACCGTGATCACCGGGCTGACGCTGCCGATCTCGCTGATCGGCACCTTCATGTTCATGAACATGTTTGGCTTCACCATCAACATGATCACCCTGATGGCCTTGTCACTGTGCGTGGGCCTGCTGATCGACGACGCCATCGTGGTGCGCGAGAACATCGTGCGCCATGTGCAGATGGGCAAAAATGCCTACGACGCCTCGATGGAAGGCACCTCGGAAATCGGCCTGGCCGTGCTGGCCACCACCTTGTCCATCGTGGCGGTGTTTTTGCCGATCGGCTTCATGGAAGGCATCATCGGCAAGTTCTTCCACGAGTTCGGCATCACCATCGTGGCGGCAGTGGGCATCTCGATGTTTGTGAGCTTCACGCTCGACCCCATGCTGTCGAGCGTCTGGCACGACCCGAGCATCGAAGCCCATGGCCAACACCACGCCCCCGTGACGCTGTACGACAAAACCATTGGCCGCGTGACGCACTGGTTTGACACCAGCACCGACAAGCTGTCCGACGGTTACCAGAAGATCCTGGCCTGGTCGCTGGTGCACAAGCGCAAGACCGTGCTCATGGCCATCGGCGTGTTCGTGACCAGCATCTTCATGGTGCCGCTCTTGGGCACCGAGTTTGTGCCCAAGGCTGATTTTTCAGAAACCTCGGTGAACTTCCAGACGCCCGTGGGCAGCTCGCTGGAAGCGACCGAAGCCAAAGCGCGTCAGGTCGAAAGCATCATCCGCGAGTTCCCCGAAGTGCGCTACACCGTGGCCACGCTCAACACCGGCAACGCGCTGGGCAAGAACAACGCCAGCATCTATGTGCGCCTGGTCAACCGCAAAGACCGCCAGCGCAGCGTGGACGAGATGTCGGCCGCCCTGCGTGAACGCCTGCAACAAGTGCCGGGCATCACCGTCACGCACGCAGGCTTGCTTGACAGCGTGGGCGGCAACAAGCAAATCGAGTTTTCCATCCAAGGCCCCGACCAGCGCGAGCTGGAACGCCTGACCCTGCAAGCCATGGACAAGCTGCGCGCCATCCCCGGTCTGGTCGATCTGGACTCCAGCGTCAAGGCCAACAAACCGACCATTGGCGTGCAGGTGCTCAGCACCTCGGCGTCTGACCTGGGCTTGGGCACCGGCCAGCTGGCTGGGCCGCTGCGCACCTTGGTGGCCGGTGAGACGGTAGGCAACTGGCGCGCGCCCGACGACCAGACATACGATGTGAACGTGCGCCTGTCGCCCGACGCCCGCAACAACCTGCAAGACCTGGAACGCCTGCCCTTTGCCCTGACCGCCGCTGACGGCAGCAGCCGCATCGTGCGCCTAGGCCAGGTGGCCAAGGTCACTGAAAGCACCGGCTCCAACCAGATCAACCGCCGCGATTTGACACGTGAAGTGGCGATCAATGCCAACGTCTACAACCGCGCCGCAGGCCAGGTCTCGGGCGACATCAAGACCGTCATGGAAGGCCTGAACCTGCCACCGGGCTACCGCTTCCAGTTTGGCGGTTCCACCAAAAACATGGCCGAATCCTTTGGCTATGCCCTGTCGGCCCTGGCGCTGGCGGTGATCTTCATCTACATGATTCTGGCCAGCCAGTTCAAGAGCTTCCTGCAGCCGCTGGCCCTGATGACCGCCCTGCCCCTGACCCTGATCGGCGTGGTGCTGGCCCTGATGGTGTTCCGCTCGACCTTGTCGATGTTCTCCATCATCGGTGTGATCATGTTGATGGGCCTGGTCACCAAGAACGCGATCTTGCTTGTGGACTTCGCCATCCGCGCCCGTGAGGATCAGACAGACACGGACGGCCGCCGCATCCCCGGCATGGAACGCAGCGAAGCCTTGCTGATGGCTGCCAAAGTGCGTTTGCGACCGATTTTGATGACCACGCTGGCCATGATTTTTGGCATGGTGCCACTGGCCTTTGCCATGACCGAAGGGTCAGAGCAACGCGCCCCCATGGGCCAGGCGGTCATTGGCGGGGTCATCACCTCGTCCCTGCTGACGCTGGTGGTCGTGCCGGTGGTGTATTGCTACATGGACGACCTGGCCCAGTGGCTGCGCCGCAAAGCGGGATTGGACCCTGCGCGTCAGGGCTCGGCCGGGTCAGACAAGTAAAATCGAACCCATATTGAAAAACCCCTCAGGAGTAAGAAAAATGGATCTGAACCAGGCCCGCTTCAACATGATCGAACAGCAAATCCGCCCCTGGGAAGTGCTGGACCCGCAAGTGCTGGACTTGTTGTCGGTGGTTCGCCGCGAAGACTTCGCCCCTCTGGCCCACAAGGCCCTGGCTTTTGTGGACATGGAAATCCCTCTGGGCGCTGCCGCCAACCAGGTCATGCTGGCGCCCCGCGTGCAAGCCCGCTTGCTGCAAGAGCTGGCCCTGAAGAAAACAGACCAAGTGCTCGACATTGGCACCGGCTCTGGTTTCATGGCCGCCCTGATGGCCCACCAGGCGGCCAGCGTGCTGAGCCTCGAAACCGATGCCAGCCTGGCTGCACAGGCCCAGGCCAATCTGCAAAAAGCCGGAGTGACCAACGTCAGCGTGCGTGTGGCCGATGGCAGCCAGGGTGCTGCCGCCGACGGTCCTTTTGACGCCATCTTGCTCAACGGCTCGGTGGCCCAGGTGCCCACGGCTTTGCTGCAACAACTCAAGGTCGGCGGCCGTCTGGTGGCCATCGTGGGCGACGAGCCCATGATGCGCGCCACCGTGGTCACCCGCAACAGCGACAACACCTTCACCACCACCGAGCCCTGGGACTGCAACGCCCCGCGCTTGAACGGCTTCACCGAGCCCTCACGCTTCGCCTTTTGAACCCCATGCAACAGATCACGCCTGCACAACTGAACGACTGGGCTGCACAGCAATCGAGCCGCCCTGTGCTGCTGGACGTGCGCGAGGCCTGGGAGCTTCAAACCGCCAGTGCCAAGCCTGACAGCCTGGACCTGGTGCACATGCCCATGCAGACCATCCCGGCACGCTTGGATGAGCTGGACCGGTCACGCCCCATGGCCTGTTTGTGCCACCACGGCGCGCGCAGCCAGCAAGTGGCCCACTTTCTGGCCCAGCAAGGCTTTGAGGTGGTCAACGTGGCCGGTGGCATACACGCCTGGTCTTTGCAAATCGACCCCACAGTGCCTGTGTATTGATAACAGTTCATTGCGCTTTGCCCATTCATCGGATTTTCAGAAAGCACCCCATGCAGCACAAAAACTCCACTTCCACCTTGTTCCAACGCTTGCCATTGGCAATGCTCGTGTCACTGGCTTTTGCCAGCACCAGCCAGGCCCAAAGTCTGGTCGATATGTACGAGATGGCCAAGGGTTATGACGCGGGATACCAGGCGGCCAAGTCGCAGTACGAGGCGAACTTGGCCAAGGCCGATCAGGGCAAGGCGGCTTTGCTGCCGACCTTGAACTTGGGTGGGGGTGCAACACGGTCCAATTTGGAAATTCACGGCATCAATGGTGCAAATGTGACGCCTCAAGACCGCTACTACACGACGCAAACCGCCGGTCTCAATGCCAGCCAGCCTTTGTATCGCCCAGCGAACCTGGCGGCTTACCAGCAAAGTCAAAAAGCACTCGAAATTGCCCAAGCAACGCTGAACCAAGCCGAGCAGGACTTGATCGTGCGCACCACGCAGGCTTACTTCGAAGTGCTGGCCGCCCAGCAAAGCCTGACCTTTGTGCAAGCGCAAAAAGCAGCCGTGGCCGAGCAACTGGCCAGTGCCAAGCGCAACTTTGAAGTGGGCACCTCCACCATCACCGACACCCGCGAAGCCCAGGCCCGTTATGACCTGGTCATCGCGCAGGAAATTGCCGCCGACAACGACCTGCGTGTGAAAAAGGTGGCTCTTGAATTGCTGGTGGGCAAAGCCGGTGCTGCGCCTTTGAGCCTGAGCGCACAAGCCAAGCTGCCTCCCGTCACTGGGGCGAATGCCGAGGAATGGATTGCGCAAGGCGAACAATCGCACCCGGCCATCCAGCAGGCCCGTGTCAACCTGGACATTGCCAAACTCGAAACCAGCAAGGCCGAAGCCGGTCACAAACCCACGGTGGATTTCACTTTGGGCTACAACGTTCAGAAAAACATCAACGGTGCCGCCACATTCGCCGCCAACGCACAAAACCAGGCCACGGTCACCAGCGCTGGCATCACTGCCAACCTGCCCATCTTTGCGGGCTTTGCCACCCAAAACCGCATCCGCGAAACCCTGGCCCTGGAAGACAAGGCCCGCAACGATCTGGACAGCGCGCAGCGCCAAGTGGCACAAGCCACCCGCACCGCCTATCTGGGCCTGCAATCGGGTCTGAGCCAAGTCCAAGCCCTGGAAGCGGCCGAGGCCTCCAGCCAAGCGGCTTTGGATGCCAACAAGCTGGGTTACCAAGTCGGTGTGCGCATCAACATCGACGTGCTCAACAGCCAAAGCCAGCTGTACCAGACCAAGCGCGATCTATCGAAAGCCCGCTACGACGTCTTGCTCGGTCAGCTCAAGCTGCGCCAAGCCAGCGGCACCCTCAAGGCCGAAGACCTGCAAAGCATCAACGCCCTGCTGCAAAAGTGATGCGCTGAACTGGCGCCCGCGCCAGCAGCATGACCAGAAGGCCTGGGTCGAAAGACCCAGGCCTTTTTTACAAACGATTCAGGATGGCCTGTGCGTAACGCTCTACGGCACCTCGCCCCTGCGCCACCATGTCCAGTCCCGCTTGTTGCGCTCGCGCCAACGCAGCGCGATCGTTCAGCCAGGCCAAGGCCTGGTCCAAAGCACCGTCCATGTCGGCCACGCGTTGCGCAGCGCCAGCCGCCTCGGCCTGTGCTGACGCCTCGGCAAAATTGAAGGTGTGCGGTCCCATGACGATGGGGCAGCCAAAGGCGGCGGCCTCGATCAGGTTTTGGCCGCCCAGCGGCATGAAGCTGCCCCCCAGCAGGACCATGTCGGCCGCGTGAAAGTACTGCGGCATCTCGCCCAGGCTGTCGCCCAGCCAGACCTGCACCGCCGAGGCCTCGGGCGGCCAGGCTTGTCCCGCCGCAGGCAAGGCGCTGCGCCGAAAAACCGACCAGCCACGACCTTGCACCAGTTGGTGCACTTCGTCAAAACGCTGCGGGTGACGCGGCACCAGCAGCCACAAAACGCCCGCATCGGCAAAGGCTTGGGCACGCCAGGCATTGGACGCCAGCGCATTCAGCCACAAAGCCTCTTCGCCCTCACGGGTGCTGGCCAGCATGATGACTGGCCGACTCTGGCCTTGGCGCGTCCATTGCGCACGCCATTGCTGCGCACGTGCCTGCGCTTGCGGCTGCGGCTTCACATCGAATTTGAGGTTGCCCAGCACGGCATCGACCCGAGCGCCCAAAGCGCTCAAGCGCTGGGCATCGGCATCGGACTGCGCCAGCACGCCCGTCAGGCCCCGGTAGGCGGGCCCGGACAGCCAAGCCCACCGCTGGGCCGAACGCAGCGACTTGTCATTGAGCCGCGCATTGACCAGATACAAAGGCACCACTTGCTGCTGGCAAGCCTGCACCAGCGAAGGCCAGACTTCGGTTTCCATCAACAAACCACAACGCGGGAGATGGTGTTGCAAGAAGCGGCGCGTGGCCTCGGGCGTGTCCCAGGGCAGCCAGGCTTGCACATCGCCCGGCTGCAGCAGGCTCTGGCCCTGCGCCCAGCCAGTGGCCGTGCTGTGCGTCAACAACAGACGCATGCCCGGCAAGCGTGCACGCAAGGCGTCGATCAACAGGCCCGCCGCACGGGTCTCGCCCAGCGACACGGCATGCACCCAGACACAGCCAGGTGCCAAAGCCGCCGTGTCATACAGGCCAAAGCGCTGCGGCACTTGGTGCAAATAGCCGGGCTCTTGCTGGCCACGGCGCTGCAGTTTGCGGCGCAGCAGGGGTTGCAAGCCACGCATCAACAAGCCATAGGCCGCAAGCGAAAAACGCTCAGCCCAGGACATGACCGGCTGGAGCGGTTGAGGCATGGCGCTCAACGTTCAAGCACCCGCAAACAGCTGCGCATACACGCGGCCAATGCCTTCGGCCTCTTTGGCCAAAGAGAAGTTCTCCACCACACGCTGACGCGCTGCCTGGCCCATGCGCAGGGCTTGTTCACGGTCGCTCAAAACCTTGAGCACGGCTTGCGCCAGACCCGGTGCATCGCCCGTATCCACCATTTCGCCGGTCAAGCCGGGAATGGCCAATTGGTCAAACGCACCGGTGCGCGAGCACACGAGCGCGCACTCGGTGGCCGCCGCCTCAAAGGGCGTGAGGCCAAAGGGCTCGTAGCGCGGACAGGCCACGCACAGCAAGCAGCGCTGGTACCAGCGGTGCACTTCGCCTGCGGGTACTTCACCCAAAAAGACGATGCGATCGGCCAGGCCTGCGGCAGCAATTCTGGTTTTGAGTTCATCCTGGTAGGCTTGGTGCTTGGGCTGAGCCAGACCGGCGATCACGGCCGTGGCGCTTGGCAGGTACGGCAGAGCTTGGATCATCGCGTCCACAAACACATCGCTGCCTTTGTCGGGCCGCACACGGCCAAACACCCCGATGCCGTACTCGCCGGGCAGGCCCGAATCTTTCCAGGCCGTGCGCTTGTCGGTCGGTGGCGAAAAGCGTGACAGGTCAATGCCGTGCGGCACCACCGCTGTGGTGTTGGGCACAAATGAGGCAGCCAGGGGCGTGGTGGAGATCACCGCGTCCATTTTGGAAATCAACCAACGCGGAAACGCGCCGTGCAGATGCTGGGCCGCCGAGGTGAACACCAGCTTGATGGGCAGGCGCAGCACATCGCGCGCAAAGATCGCGGCCATCATTTCCGGGTCACGGCGCACATGCCAGATGCGAAACGCACGGCCTTCAGGTGGTTTGCGCGAAAGCTTGATGGCCTCGCGCAAGGTCATGCCGTCGATGCCGTTGGACATGCGCGTGCCGCAAAAGCCCAGGCGCCACTGGTGCGCCTGCAAAGGCACCAGCGCGTTGATGGTGGCCGACACGCCGGTGTAGCGCTCTTTCAGGTTAAAGACGATGACCTCGGGGTCCTGGCTGAGCACGGCGTTGGCTGGATTCATCGGGGGCTTTCGGTCAAACGTTTTCAGTGGGCAGCAGCGCCGATCTGTGCGTCGGGCTTGACCGAGCGCAGCAAGGCCAGCATGTCGGCCTCGATGCGGTGCAGCGCGGCTTCGGTCTGGCCTTCAAAGCGCAGCACCAGCACGGGCGTGGTGTTCGACGCCCGGATCAGGCCAAAACCATCGGGCCAGTCCACGCGCAGGCCGTCGATGTCGGACACTTTGGCGGGCGCGCTGAACGTGCTGCCCGCCTTGGCTTGCAAGGCACAGGTCACGCTGTGCGGCTCGCCTTCGGCGCAGGCCACGTTCAACTCGGGGGTGCTGAAGCTGCTGGGCAGCGCATTGAGCACCACGTTGGCATCGGGACTCTTGCTCACGATTTCCAGCAAACGGCAACCCGCATAGGTGCCATCGTCAAAACCGTACCAGCGCTCCTTGAAGAAAATGTGGCCGCTCATCTCGCCGCCCAGGGGGGCTTGGCCGCCAGCGGCCTCGATGGCTTTCATCTTGGCCTTGATCAACGAGTGGCCGGTTTTGTACATGAGGGCTTGGCCACCGGCCGCTTCAATGGCGGGCGCCAGGCGCTGCGAGCACTTGACATCAAACAGGATGGTGCCGCCGGGCACGCGCTGGAGCACGTCCTCGGCAAACAGTTGCATCTGGCGGTCGGGGTAAATGTTGTTGCTGTCTTTCGTGACGATGCCCAGGCGGTCGCCGTCGCCGTCAAAAGCCAAGCCGAGCTCAGCACCTGTGGTCTTCAAGGCGTTCATCAGGTCTTGCAGGTTTTCGGGCTTGCTGGGGTCGGGGTGGTGGTTGGGGAACTCGCCATCGACCTCGCTGAACAGCTCGATCACTTCGCAGCCCAGGGCGCGGAAGATGCCGGGCGCCGATGCCCCGGCAATGCCATTGCCTGAATCGACCACGATCTTCATGGGGCGGGCCAAGCGGATGTCGCCCACGATGCGCTGGGTGTAGTCGGCCAGCACGTCCAGGTGCGAGACGCTGCCACCGGCCTTGAGCTGCCAAGTCTCGGTCTCGATCATCTGGCGCAGGGCCTGGATCTCGTCGCCATAAATGGCGCGCCCCGCCAAGACCATCTTGAAGCCGTTGTAGTCCTTGGGGTTGTGGCTGCCCGTGACCTGGATGCCGCTTTGGCAGGCGGTGTTGGCCGCAAAGTAGAGCATGGGCGTGGTCGCCATGCCAATGTCGACCACGCGGATGCCCGCAGCCACCAGACCGCGAATGAGCGCGGCCGACAAAGACGGGCCGCTCAAACGGCCATCGCGCCCCACCGCCACCGTGGTTTGCCCCTCGGCCAGCGCCACTGTGCCAAAAGCCTTGCCCAGGCCTTCTGCGACCAGCTCGTTCAGGGTGCTGGGCACAAGGCCCCGGATGTCATAGGCTTTGAAAATCGAAGGGGTGACTTGCATAGGGCAGAGAATTCAAAAGGCTTAAAAGGAAATCCATCCCTGACGGGAAAGACCGACTCGCAGATTCTGCCCGCATTGTAGGCGGCACCGGTTCGAAACCGGCCCGAAACCGCCAGGTGTGCACACCCGGCGGCATGTCCAGCGCCAGCCCAGAGCGCTGCGGTGGTCCCGCACTGGATACAGACCTCATAACCGCCACCCGCTTGCCGTTAACATGAGGGCCCACCGCGCGCAACCGCCCTGAACTGGGAAGCTCACCATGACCACCTGGAACCGCCTTCACACCGACAGCCCTTTGGGCCGCATGACGCTGGCCGCCAGTGAGCTTGGGCTGTGCGGCGTGTGGTTTGACGGTCAGCGCCACGGCCCCAGCCTTGAGCAAACTGAGCGCTGGACCCACGCCCCCGACAACCCCCTGCTGCTGCAAGCGGCCGAGCAACTGCAAGCCTACTTTGCAGGCCAGCGCCAAAGCTTTGACCTGCCCCTGGACTTGTCGCACGGCACAGCGTTTCAGCAATCGGTCTGGCACGCCTTGCTGCAGGTGGGCTGCGGACAACACCAAAGCTATGGCGACTTGGCCAGACAACTGAACAACGCAAAAGCAGTGCGCGCGGTGGGCGCCGCCGTGGGCCGCAACCCGATCACGATCATCGTGCCTTGCCACCGCATCCTCGGTGCGAACGGCCAACTGACGGGCTATGCAGGCGGCCTGTGGCGCAAAGAGGCCCTCTTGCGTCTGGAAGGCCACCCATTGGCCATGCCCGCCCCCACGACTTCCTCGCTTTTTTCTGAATGAACACCTCTCATGCCAAAGGCTGGCTGGCCGATTTTCTGGTGCTGGCCGCCATCTGGGGCTCGTCCTTTTTGTTCATGCGCCTGGCGGCGGTAGAGCTGGGGGCCTTGCCCACAGCGGCGATTCGGGTAGCCATTGCCTCGACCTTTTTGTTGCCCCTGATGCTGGCCAAAGGCCACTGGGCCGCCCTGCGACAACACTGGAAGCCGGTGCTGTTTGTCGGCGTGCTCAACAGCGGCATCCCCTTTGCCCTGTACTCCTTTGCGGTGATGCACATCACCACCGGGTTTTCGTCCATTCTGAATGCCACGGTGCCGCTGTTTGGCGCGCTGGTGGCCTGGGTCTGGCTTGGTGACAAGCCCAGCCTGTCACGCAGTGTGGGGCTTGCGATTGGCTTTGGCGGCGTGGTGCTGCTGGCGGGTGGACAGGCGAGCTTCAAGCCCAACGCCTCGGGCATTGCCCCGGCCTGGGCGGTGCTGGCCTGCCTGGCGGCCACCACCTGTTATGCGCTGTCGGCCAGCTTCACCAAAAAGCACATCCCCAGCCTGCCGCCGCTGGTCACCGCCACCGGCAGCCAGATCGGCGCCACCCTGGCACTGGCGCTGCCGGCGCTGTGGTTTCGTCCCGAGCACTGGCCCAGCGCCTCGGTCTGGTGGTCCTTGATCACCGTGGGCGTGCTGTGCACCGGGGTGGCCTACATCCTGTATTTCAAGCTGATTGAAAGCGCCGGACCTGCGCGCGCGCTGACGGTCACCTTTTTGGTGCCGGTCTTTGCCATCGCCTATGGCGTGCTGTTTCTGGGCGAAAGCGTCACCGCCTGGATGCTGCTGTGCGGCGCGGTGATTCTGGCGGGCACGGCCCTGTCCAGCGGGCTGGTCAAGCTGCCGGGGCGTTGACCTTTCGGTGGATCTGCACGCGCTGCACCACATCCCGCGCCCGCAATTGGCCACACCCACCGTCCACATCCTGCCCCGCTGACTGGCGCAGTTTGGTCAGCACGCCGCGCTGGTGCAAAGTGCGGGCAATCTCGGCGGCGCGCTCCCAGCTGGGCCGCGCATAAGGCAGATCAGGCACCGCGTTGTAGGGGATCATGTTCATCAGCGCGTATTTGCCCTGGAGCAGACGCACGATGCCTTCGATTTCTTCGGCGCTGTCGTTCACGCCCTCGATCAGCGTCCACTGGTACTGGATTGGGTAGCCGGTGGCGCGGGCGTAGACCTCACCGGCCTCGACCAAATCTTGCGGGTCAAAGCGCGGGGCACGCGGCAGCAGCTGGGCACGCAGATCGGCCCGCGTGGTGTGCAGTGACAAGGCCAAGGCAGGCTTGACGCGGCCTTGTGGCAAACGCTCAAACACCCGCTCGTCGCCCACCGTGGAAAACACCAAATTCTTGTGCCCGATGTTGCCCACCGTGCCCAGCAAATCAATGGCCTCCATCACCTGGTCCAGGTTGTGCGAGGGCTCGCCCATGCCCATGAAGACCACCTTTTTGACGGGCCGCAGCGTGCGGGCCAGCGCGACCTGCGCCACGATTTCGGCACTGCCGACCTGACGGATCAAGCCTTCGCGCCCGGTCATGCAAAACACACAGCCGACCGCGCAGCCCACTTGGCTGGACACACACAGGCCATCGCGTGGCAGCAACACGCTCTCGACGGTCTGGCCGTCGTTCAGGCCCACCAGCAAGCGGGCCGAGCCGTCTTGCCCGGGGTGTTGCTCCCGCAGTGTGGCCAGACCCGCCAAGGTGTCGCTGAGCGCTGGCAAGGCCTCGCGCACGGCCGAGGGCATGAAGCTCTCCAACGGTCTGCGCCCACTGCCCTGCGGCTTGGCCTGCGCCCAAAGGCGCAACACGCGCTGCTCGTGACGCTCGTTCGCGCCCAAGGCGCGCAAATGGTCACGGATGTCCTGAATGCTCCACATGGCAGGGCTCAGTAATGCGGCGGGATCTCGTCACGCAAATTGCGCACCTCGGCCCCACTGCCGGACTCGGGCAAGCGGTAACGCATTTGGCGCAGCTCCTGAATGAGCGCGTCAATCTGTTGCTGCTGGCGGTACACCTGCGCATTGAGCTGGTCGAGCAGGTCTTCGGTGAAACCGGCCTTGATCTCCAGATCAACCAGGCGGTTTTCAATAGGGGTTGGAATGTCCATGGGCTGTATTGGACATGATTTTTGCAAGGCTCTGCGGCCAAGGATAATCACGCCCCATGATCAAACTCTTAGTTGGCCTGGGCAATCCCGGCCCTGAATACGAAGACACCCGCCACAACGCCGGTTTCTGGTGGATCGATGCCGTGGCCCGTGAACTCAAGGTCTCACTGGTGCCCGAGCGCAGCTACCACGGCTTGATGGCCCGCACCACCGTCAAGGGACAGACGGTGTGGTTGCTGGAACCACAGACCTTCATGAACCTGTCGGGCAAGTCGGTCAGCGCCTTGGCGCGTTTCTTCAAGATCCAGCCACAGGAAATCTTGGTGGCGCACGACGAGCTGGACATCGTGCCCGGCGAAGCCAAACTCAAGCTGGGCGGCAGCCATGCCGGTCACAACGGTTTGCGCGACATCCACGCCCAGTTGGGCACGGCCGACTATTGGCGCCTGCGCATTGGCGTGGGTCACCCGGGCGTCAAATCCGAAGTCGTCAGCTGGGTGCTCAAAAAACCGATGGCCGAGCACCGCAACGCCATCGAAGACAGCATTGCGCGTTCTGTGAAAGCACTGCCCTTGCTGCTGGACGGCGAGATGGAAAAAGCAATGGCCCTGATCCACACCAGCAAGCCGCCACGCCCGAAACCGCCCAAGCCGCCTAAAACGATGCCGCCTGAGGCCACGGACCAGGCCTGAGCACTCACTGTCCCTGCAAGCGGCGGTACTTCGCCCACAAGGACTCTTGCGTCTCGACGTATTGGGGGTTGACCGGGATGCACGCTACAGGGCAGACCTGCACACATTGGGGTTCGTCAAAGTGTCCGACGCACTCGGTGCATTTGGACGGGTCGATTTCGTAAATTTCCGGGCCCAGATAAATCGCCTGATTGGGGCACTCGGGCTCACACACATCGCAGTTGATGCATTCGTCGGTGATCATCAGAGCCATGTGGAGGGCTCCGCAAAAGTCGCAATCAGGTTCATGCGCCCCATTATCGGTGAGTGGCAACAACCGGCTCCCTGGCAGGGCTGTTGCCGAATCATTGAATTCCACAATATCACAAGGGTTCACACGCTCTGAGCCTAAAATACCCTCGTGGAATACATCATGAACGCCGACCTGCACTGCCATTCCGTTGTCTCTGACGGCACCCTCACCCCCGAAGTCCTGGCCGAACGCGCCAAAGCCAATGGGGTCGAACTCTGGGCCTTGACCGACCACGACGAAGTGGGGGGACAAGACCGCGCACTGGCAGCGGCCCGCGCTTGTGGCATGCCCTACCTGACTGGCACTGAAATCTCGGTCACCTTCGCCAACCAGACGGTGCACATTGTGGGTTTGGGCTTTGACGCCCACAACAGCGCCCTGGTTGAAGGCCTCCAACGCACCCGAGGTGGGCGCAGCGAGCGTGCACAGGAAATGTCCGATGGCCTGGCCAAAGTCGGTATTCTCAACGCCTACGAAGGCGCCTTGCAGTACGTGGGCAACCCCGAGCTGATCTCGCGCACCCACTTTGCCCGCCACCTGGTCGACAGCGGCGTGTGCACCGACACCTCGGAGGTGTTTCGCAAATTCCTGACCGAAGGCAAGCCCGGCTACGTGCCTCACCGCTGGGCTCGCCTGCAGGACGCGGTGCAGTGGATCACTGGCGCAGGCGGCATGGCCGTGATTGCGCACCCGGCGCGCTACGGCTTCACGCCCAACGAAGAGTACGCCCTGTTCAGCGAATTCAAGACCCACGGCGGGCGCGGTGTGGAAGTCATCACGGGTAGCCACTCCTCGCAAGAAGCCGTGCGCTATGCCGAGACGGCCCTTGAGTTTGGCCTGGCCGCTTCGCGCGGCAGCGATTTCCACAGCCCCGACGAAAGCAGGATCGATTTGGGCACCCTGCCCTTTTTGCCTGGCCAGCTGACCCCTGTGTGGGAACTGTTGGCCGATCGCATCCAGTGAGAAGGCCTGCCCCCAACACCTTGCAAGGCATTGGCCTGGTTGTGCTGGCCCTGGCCTGTTTTGCAACGCTGGACACCACCACCCGTCACATCAGCACCAGCATTTCTCTGCTGGTGGCCTTGTGGTTTCGCTACGCCATCCAGGCCGTGATCACCACCGTGGTGGTTTGGCCAGGGCGTGGGCGCAAGGTGTTGTTAACGAGGCACCCCAAGTTTCAGCTGGCCCGCGGACTGTTGTTGTTTGCCTGCTCGATCCTGGCGTTTTACAGCCTGAAATACATGCCAGTGGGCGAATTCACCGCCATTGCCTTGTTGGCACCCTTGGTGATCACCGTGTTCGCCGCCTGGAAGCTGAAAGAAAAAATCCGCCCCCTGCGCTGGACCCTTCTGGTGGGTGGCTTCGTTGGCACCCTGGTCATCATCCGGCCCGGCACCCACCACTTTGACTGGACGGTGATCCTGCCTTTGATGCTGGTGCTGACCAACTCGGCCTTTCAGCTGTTGACCAGCCAGATGACCAAGACCGAGGACCCGATCACCATGCACTTTTACACCGGCTGGATCGGCACGATTTTGGCTTCCTTTGTGCTGCCCTTTGTCTGGGAGATACCTGCCGACTGGACCGTCTGGCTGCAACTCCTGATCATGGGCGTGCTGGCCTCCATTGGGCATTTCCTGTTGATCCTGGCCTATGGCCGGGCGCCTGCAGCCACGCTCACGCCCTACATGTACGCACAGATCGCTTTTGGCGTGGTGGGCGGCTGGGTCGTCTTCCATCACTTGCCGGACCAGTGGACCTTCCTGGGCATGGGTCTGATCGCCTTGTGCGGTGCATTGGGCGCCTGGTTGACGGTGCATGAAAATCGCGTGACGATTGAACCAATCGAATCCTGAGCAAGCATGGCCCAATTTTTCAGCGTCCACCCCGAAAACCCGCAGGCACGTTTGCTCAAGCAAGCGGTGCAATTGCTGAACCAAGGCAGCGTGCTGGCCGTACCCACCGATTCGAGCTACGCCCTGGTCTGCCACCTGGACGACAAGAGTGCAGTGGACCAGCTGCGCCGTGTGCGCGGGGTCGACGACAAACACCACCTCACGCTGCTGTGCCGCGATTTGAGCGAACTGGCCAATTACGCGCGCGTGGACAACAAACAGTTCCGCACCATCAAGCAGGCCACGCCCGGGCCCTTCACCTTCATTTTGGAAGCCACCAAGGAAGTGCCACGTCGGGTCAGCCACCCGCAGCGCAAAACCATTGGCCTGCGCGTGCCCAAGCACACGGTGCTGCAGGAGCTGCTGGCCCTGCACGGCGCGCCCTTGCTGGCCGCCACTTTGATCCTGCCCGGCGATGACGGGCCGCTGAACGACCCCGAAGAGATCCGCGAACGCCTGGCGCACCAGGTCGGCGCGGTCATCGACGCCGGTGCCTGCTCGCTGGCGCCCACCACGGTGGTGGACATGAGCGGCGACAGCCCCGAGGTCTTGCGCCAAGGACAAGGCGACCCCGCACTCTTGGGACTCTGAGCCCAAGCCCTGGTCTGAGACAATCGGGGGGTGAACATCTCTGACCTCATCCAAACCGTCCTGATCTACGCCCTGCCGGTGATCTTTGCCATCACCTTGCACGAAGCCGCACACGGCTATGCCGCGCAGCGTCTGGGCGACCCCACCGCCGCGATGCTCGGGCGCGTGACACTCAACCCCTTCGCGCACATCGACCCCATGGGCACGATCCTGATGCCGCTGTTGCTGTACTTCAGCACCGGTGGTGCCTTCTTGTTTGGCTATGCCAAGCCTGTGCCGGTGCGCTTTGACCAGCTGCACCACCCCAAACGCGACATGGTCTGGGTGGCCCTGGCGGGCCCTGCAGCCAACTTGCTGCAAGCCCTGCTGTGGGGTGTGGTGCTCTATGCGCTGGCTGCTGCCGGGGTGAGCGAGCGCTTTTTCATCGAGATGTGCAAAGCTGGCATGCTGACCAATGTGGTCATGTTCGCCTTCAATCTGTTTCCGCTGCCGCCGCTGGATGGCGGGCGCATTCTGGTGGGCTTGCTGCCCTGGCGCCAGGCGCTCATGTTTTCCAAGATCGAGCCTTGGGGCTTTTTCATCGTCATGGCCTTGGTCATCACGGGCGTGGTCAACAACTTGTGGATGCAACCGCTCATGGGCATGACCTTTGATGTGCTCAAACTCTTGCTCAGTCCACTCGCTGCCTTGATCCGCTGACCCTTCTCCTGGCATCTCCTGACATTCATTCGCTGATTTCTTTCATGACTTCCACCCCACGCACCCGCGTCCTCACTGGCATCACCACCACCGGCACACCCCACCTGGGCAACTATGTGGGCGCCATCCGCCCCACCGTGCAAGCCAGCCGCGACCTCAGCACCGATGGTTTTTACTTTCTGGCCGATTACCACGCGCTCATCAAATGTGACGACCCGGCCCGCATCCAGCGCTCGACACTGGAGATTGCAGCCAGCTGGATCGCCTCGGGCCTGGACACCGACAAGGTCACCTTCTACCGCCAGTCCGACATCCCTGAAATCACCGAGCTGACCTGGTTTCTGACCTGTGTCACCGGCAAGGGTGTGCTCAACCGTGCCCACGCCTACAAAGCAGCCGTGGACAAAAACAACGCCGCTGGTCATGACCCCGACAGCGATGTGAGCGCAGGCTTGTTCATGTACCCGGTGCTCATGGGCGCGGACATCCTGATGTTCAAGGCGCACAAAGTGCCTGTGGGTCGCGACCAGATCCAGCACATCGAAATGGCCCGCGACATGGCCTCGAGCTTCAACCACCTGTATGGCGAACACTTTGTGTTGCCCGAGGCCGTGGTGGAGGAATCGGTGGCCCTTTTGCCTGGCCTGGATGGCCGCAAGATGAGCAAGAGCTACGACAACACCATCCCGCTGTTTGCACCTGCAGCGCAAATGCGCAAGCAAATCGCGGGCATCCTGACCGACTCCAAAGCCCCAGGTGAAGCCAAGAGCACCGAAGGCTCTGCGCTGTTCCAGATCTACCAAGCCTTTGCGAGCGCCGAAGAAACGGCCGCTCTGGCCAAAGCCTATGCCGAAGGCATCGCCTGGGGCGATGCCAAGCAAGTGCTGTTCGAGCGCATCGACCGAGAAATCGCGCCCATGCGTGAGCAATACCAGGAGCTAATCAACAACCCGGCCAAGCTGGACCAAATCTTGCTGGCCGGTGCCGACAAGGCACGCCAGATGGCGACACCGTTCATCAAGGAACTGCGCCACGCGGTGGGCCTGCGCGCCCTGTCTTCGGGCAACAGCACATCGACTGCCAAAGAAGCCAAAGTGGCCCTGCCCAGCTTCAAACAATATCGGGAAAAAGATGGTCAGTTCTACTTCAAACTGGTCGATGCACAAGGCCAGTTGATCTTGCAAAGCCGTGGCTTTGCGTCACCCAAAGAGGCTGGCCAGACCATTGCACGCTTGCAAACAGAAGGCCTCAGCTGCTTGGCAGCATTGGATGCATGGCTGGAACCCTTGAGCCCAGAGAAGCTGTCGTTGCTGGCTCAAAGCCTCGAAATACTTGAAAATGCCAACGAAAAATCCAAAAAATGATTTTGTAGATTTCAACGAAATTTTTGCAAAACCGCGAAATAGCTGGTATCCTTATACTTTCCGTTTAACACCGAGATTCAAATCATGACTGTTTACGTCATCGACGACCACCCTTTGATGCGCGATGCGCTGACCATGCTGGTTCATCGCGTCAAGCCGGGTCTGAAAATCATTCCAATCCACAAATTGAACGTTGTTGAATCCACGGTCGAGAAAAATGGTGCGGCTGAATTGTTCTGCCTGGATTTGCAACTGCCAGACACCCTGGGCATGTCCGGCGTCCAGTTGCTCAAAGCCAAATTTCCGGATGTGCCTTTGGCTGTGGTCACCAGCTCCAGCGCGAGTGAATTTGAAGACCGCTGCCTGCAAGCCGGTGCCGATGTGTTCATCGAAAAGTCCAGCAGTCCTACGCAAATCATTGCCGCGCTGCGTTCCTTGTTGATCACCGAAGAAGAGTCCGAAGAAGAAGCCGCTAACCCTACCGCCGGCCCCACCAAACTGTCCAAGCGTCAGAAGCAGTTGATTCTGATGCTGGACCAGGGCTTGTCCAACCGCGATATTGCCGAGAAACTCAGCATCAGCGAACACACCGTCAAAGTTCACTTCTGGCGTCTGTTTCGCCGCTTGGGCGTCAACAGTCGTACCCAGGCGCTGCACTTCGCCCGCACCAACGGGTGGCTGGGCATTTAAGCCAACACCTCTTGTCAAAAAGCCCCGCAATGCGGGGCTTTTTTATTTCTTGTTGATGATGTCCGGCGTCACCGCATCGAGCACATTGACGGTGGTCTTGACGCCATACACCACGGCAGAACCTGCAGCATCAGCGATGGCCAGCAAAGTGCAGCCAGACAAGACAAAAACACCCAACATGAGCGCAACAATCAGTTTCAAGAAATTCATGGCCACCATTCAATGAGTGCAAATACTTAATTCAGTTTGGATTTCATTTTATCAGGCGACCTGTTGCACAATCGCCAAAAGGCCCCCTCTACCACCACGGCATTTTTAGAATTGGCTGTCCCGGTACAAACAAACTAGAACCCTGCCTCTCGCAGCAAAGTCGCCAAGGCATTTCTGACAAGCTCACCCACCATCGATTTGGGCCATCCGAGGATCACCACCCGACCACGCAGGTGACCGGTGGATAGCTTTTCATGAAGGGATACTGCCTCCAGACGAACCCGGTACAAGGCGTGTTCCGGATACAACCTGCTGCCATTGACCCGGACCATGATGTGGCCTCCGGCCGTGGTGGCCAGTGCCGGATCGGACAGGGTCTGGATGGCGTCTTTCTCGATCGACATCACCTTCAAGCGGACATCGGGCAAGCCCGCTGCTTCGGGCACAAACCAGGCCCAATGTCCAACTTGCAAGCGACGAAGATCAAACTCATCAACGTAGGTGTCCACAATCCAGCGTTGGTCATCAATGAGACTCACCAGGCTCATGCCTTTGGGCACCCATTGCCCGGCCAGCAGATTCGGCTCGAGATCAGCGACCACGCCTTGAAAGGGCGCCACAGGATGGAGTCGCATGCTTTCAGCCTGCAAGCCCTTGAGCTCTGCCCTGGCCGAGTCAAGCTGTTCTTTCAAAACCGCTTGTTGCTTGGCCGTGTCGTTGCTGAACCCTGCTGAAGAAAATTGCCGCTCCAACACGCCAACCTTGATATCGGCCTTCAGGGTTTTCTCCTGCAACTCGGGCGAATGCATCGCCATCACGAGACTTCCGGCAGCCACAACGGCTCCCACGGGCGGTGGTGGTGCATCCATCTGGGAGGCTTGGTGAGCCACGACATGCAAACTCCGCTCGGGTTTGAGCATGCCTTGTGCATTGACCGTGACATCCAGAGGCAACACCAGAATCCCAACCGCCAACAAAGAAAAATAAAACGCGGGACGATCACGCACCGTGGCAGCGATATCGGGCCAGCGCTGTTGCCAGACCTTGATCTCACTCCAAATGGGACGAAAGACAAAAAACCAGATTTCAATGCCAAAAAGCACAAGCCCCAAGGCCTTGAAAAAGTAGTGATAGACCAGCAAGGCGATACCCAGGAACACCACCAAACGGTAAATCCAGGTCATCAATGCAAAAGCGATGAAAAAGCGCTGCCAACCCAAGGACAGTGATTCTGGTGGATCGTCTCCCAAGCGGAACAATTTTTCGCGCAACCACCAACGCGCATGCGCAAAACTCCGGGCATGCAAATTCGGCTGCCCCAACATGTCGCACAGCAAGAAATAGCCATCAAAACGCATCAAAGGACTGGCGTTGATGGCCAAAGTGGCCACCAACGATGTGGTGGCCAGAAAAAACGCGGCCTCTCGCAAGTGGCCAGGCGGCAACAAGACCCACAGCAGCAACATCCAGCAAGCCATCAACAATTCGGTGACCATGCCTGCACCGGCAATCTGCAGCCGTTGACGATGCGAGTTGAGCTTCCAGGATTCGGTCACATCGGTATAAGCAACGGGCCACATTACCAAAAAGGCCAGACCCATGGTCGGCACGCGGCAACCGCAGCGCTTGGCCATCAAGGCATGGCCCAACTCATGCAGCAACTTGACGAGCACCAGGGCACCCGCATAACCCATCAAGCCATCCAGACTCAAGGTGTCCACCAGCGTGGCCTGGAATGTCTCCCATTGACGAAACACGCCCCACATCCCAATCGCCCCCACCAAGGCCGAAAGTTTGAAAAAGTAGCTTGTGAAGAAAAATGCCAAACGGGGCAGCATGCGCCCCAACCAGGCATCTGGCCGCCAAAGCGGAATCCGGAAAAACAGATACCCATGGAGGACTTTTTGCAACCATCCGGTTTGGGTTGCGGCCTGCTTTCTGGCCAACTGTGCGATGCCATCCAGATCTGATCGTTGGACCAGCTCGTTTTGTTCCAGGAATTGCAAGACGGTGTTGACATCGTCAGCTTCCAGATGCAGCGTCGTTTCCGCATTCACGCTTTCGCAAACCGCGTCCACACTGCCCAATGAAAGCCGAGCGATCACCTCAAAGGCGATCCAGTCGAGCGCGAAATACTGGTTTCTTGCCGGATCGTGCACCGTCCAGCTCGGTGCGCCATCCCGGTCTGGCGGCCCCACATGCAAGGTCAGGTCCTCGCGCAAACGAGGCCAGGTGCGCATCATGGCTGTCATCTCACGCATCAAATGCCCAAGAGCTGACGAATGCTGCCCAAGGGTTTGCGCAACACCCAATAGACCAAGGGCACGTATTGCCCCGAAACCTTGGCCGTTCCTCTCAGGCCGACACGTGGTGCGTGCTCGCCGAGTACCAATTTGGCCCGCAATCGGTAGGCGTAGCTGCCGTCAGGTCTTTGAATGGCCTCATGCCCCACATAACGCAACTGCCCACCCACTGGACTTAAAGGCGATGCATTCAGATACAGCGTCACAGACGCATCCGTCGGCAACGTGATCGCATCACCCACAGGCAGCCAGGCCTCAATTTCAGCATCCCCCTCGGTGGTGACCACCATGATCTTTTCGCCGGCGACCACGGGTTTTCCGATCCACTCGGAGGGGTCGTCAAACAAGACCACTCCGGCCCGTGGCGACTTGATCTGGGCTTTGGACAAAAGTTCTTTGAGGTAAGCCACTTCCACTTGACGCTCGGCGGCCTTGCCCTCTTGTCCGGACAACTGCGTCCGGCTTTTGGCATCGGTCAAGGATTGCAAAGCACTTTGCCTGTATTCGCTGCTGGCAACCTGGATTTCTTGTTGCGCCACATTCAAACGACTGGTCAGCGTGGTCAAGTCAAGTCGAAACAAGGCTTGCCCTTCGACCACCGTCTGATTCGGTGTCACAAAGAATTCATCAATCACACCTTCGGTAGGCACCCGGATAACCGCTGGGTGCGCGGGCACCAATTCAGCAGGTGCGAGCACTGTCAGGCGTACAGGTAACACCAGCAACAGCCCCAGCACCCACCACCAACGACGCCCTTTGTCCTGCCAAACCGTCAGGACAGCCTGCTGGCATCGGCGCCACAAAGCAGCCGGACCTTCTTTGAAGAACACCTTCAAAGGCAGCAAGAAGACAGAGAACAAAGACCACAAGCCGTTCAGGAAAAGCACAGGCCAACGCCATGGCCGCATGATCACCTCTTGAACGAAGTAGCCAGTACCCCGCTTGAGGGCTGTCATCTCTGTTGCAAGCTGTGCGGATGATGGCAGCCATGCGCCCAGCCATCCGAGCAACTGTCGGATCTCGCCTTGCAATGTGGGTGCATGCAGTTTTTTCCAGGCGTGAGCCCAGGTATCAAGCCACTCTTGCAAGAGGCCAATATCTGCATCTTCCCAAGGCTCCTGACGGCACAACAACAAACCGGCTGATGATGAACCGTTCACGCGTACCGGCAGCCACAGGCCGGATGCGGGCAGGTGTTCTGACCACTCGGCAACATCTGCAGGCGTCAGCACATCCGACGTGACCCGAATGGGCTGAGACTGATCCCCCAAGCGGGTGCAAACACCGGACAACCACTGAATAAAGGGCGCATTTTGTTCAACGTGTGAGACCCCGGACTGGGCAACAACGCCCTCCTCGCTGATCCAATATGCACCCAGCAAATAAGGACACAGGTTGTAAGTTCGGTTGACCAGCAAAAACTGCAATTCAGGACCTGTCGCGGTATGCCGCGCCTGACGTGCCAAGTCCAGCAAACGCAAAAGCGGATGCGGGACTTCACTTGCCGTTGATGTCGCACTTGTTGTCATACTTCAGGCCCGCCACCGCATGGCATTGTCCAGTTGCGCAGTCAGCGATTGCTTGCCCACAAAGCCAACTTGGTCTGGTCGTGTCTTGAGTTTGAAGACAGTCTCAGCCTTGTTCCCTTTGCTGTCACGCGCCTGAACCTTGATTTCAATCGGAGCCACCATGCCCCCGGGCATGTGGCCGACCACTCGACCTGTCGCTCGATCAAACGATACCCAAGATGGCAAGGGCGAACCATCCTTGAGGGTCGCTTCCAAATGAACGGGGCCTTGACCACCGGTGAATGTTCCCTGCGGCAATTGATACACCAGTCGACCGTCAGCGCCCGCCACCGCATCTGGCGGTGTCAGCGTATTGCGCAAGCCTGAATCCTTGTCACCACTGGCCGATTTCCGATCGGTGGGCAGTGCTTTGGAGGTCGCCGCCGGTTCAGGCTCGACCGCTTTCAACAACGCATTGTTCAATGAGGCCTTGGTGAATTGGGCCTTGGTGGCCCATTCACCTTTGACCTCCACACGTGGAACCACTTGGTCCAGCTCCAGCTTGTCTTTTTCCTTTTCCTTGGCCTCTGGATTGGCATCCAGATTCAAAAATTTAGGAATCGCGGCCGGAACGAATGGCTGCACAGGCTCCAGCGTCACATGCACGGGCATGCCCGGGTCAGTGATCATATTGGCCGCCATGTTGCTGTCGCCAAAAGCGTTGTCGGTGAACGTCAGCTGAACGGCCATGATCTTGCCATTCTTGACCACGAACCGAGCACCATCGCCATGGTAGTTGCCATTCGCATCCTGACGCTGCATAAAGTCATACCAACCCGCTTTCTGGATGGACTGGCCATCCAGGTCTGTGAGCGTCCCTCCTGCAGCGGCAATCACATCTTGGGAAACGTATTTCAGGTAGGCATTGAAAGCGCCCTCTGCCAAGCCGGAGCGCGAGATATCAATGGTGACCATGATCTGGGTTCCCGCCCTCGTCCCATCGATATCGACCAAAGAAGCACCCGGGCCACTCACAGGTGCCACCGAAAAAACGATCGGATCCCAGGATGTGGAGATCGTCTGACCTGGCACATCCGAAACGGCAGGGTCTATGCCGTTGAAACGCGCATCGTTCTGGTGAACGACATTGATGGATTCCAGCTGGTAGAACGCATCAGCACGTTGCTGAGCGTCAGGCGACACCACCGACATCGAGATGATGGGACGCACTTCAGCCAAGTCGCCACTGAGCGCACTGTTGAAATAATCCGCATTGATCCAGGCCAAGGTCGCCACAGCGGGCTGCTCTGCATCGGGCACGCCATCACCATTCAAATCACCAGGATTGCCGCCGAATCCCGAGCTCGAGGAGAGCGTGGCCAGAATTTCTTCCACATTGGGCGGAATACCGTCTTTGTCCAGGTCATCGTCAAGACCGAGCTTGGTGGTGACCGGTGCACCACTCACGACCGCCCCGGTATAAATCACCCCGGTGCCGTCATCGATGATGGTGGCCACGCCATATTCAGTCGCGGCAGCCCCCACAACATTCAAATTGAAAGTTTCCGGGCCTTCATAAACAACGTCAGATTCCTGCGCAATGTCCACTTTAACCAGCAAGGCTGAGGCATCCGGGATGGTCACGGTGGCATTGGCCACATAGTCATGCCAAGCCGCACCATTCCAGTACTGGATCACTTGCCCCTGATCTATGTTGGCAAACCCGGAACCACTCCCCTCGATGAGCGCCAAAGAAACAGCACGAGACCCCGTACCCCCCAAGCTGACGCTGAACACGGCGTATTCAGAACCCTCATTGACGGTGATGCTCGAAACTTTCAGCAATCGGTCATCGTCTTTGACGGCGTCAGCCACCTCGGCACCGCTTTGGTTGTAAATCGGACCTCGACCGTTGTCACCAATCGTGCCCAAGCCTGTAGCAACGACCGAATTACCGCCGCCGAAGATACTGCTGCCCACAGCCACCAGCTTGAAAGCCTCAGGCCCTTCATACACGTTGTCATTGATCAGACTCACCCGGACAAGCAACGTTGTGCTTCCCGCAGGGTAAGTCACCTGATTACCGGCAGCGTAATCACGCCAGCCATAACCATCGAAATACTGAATTTGTGTCCCGGTGTCCAGGCCAATCGTTGCAGGGCTGGATCCCGTGGGCACATCACTCGCGGAAAAATTCACCAGGGAAAGCTGGACCTGCTGCCCCTCCACCCCATTCAAGCGAAAAACCACGTAAGGAGAAGCTTCGTTGACGGTCATGTTCTCGACCGTCAAAGCCATGTCCGCGCCATCCGAGATGTAGCCAATGCTCGGAATACCTTCAACTTGGATGTCAACCGTGCGAACAGGTTCAGGCACCAGATCATCTTGCGTTGCGAATGAAGCATGAAACCCAACGACGCCGCTGGACACGGAAACCAATCCGGTTTGAGCATCGAAGCTGATGCGTCCAGTCCCCACAGGTGTGAGCACCGGCAAATTTGTGAAATCAGCACCCGGCACGGCTGTACCACCGGTATAGCGGAATAAGAACTGCTGCTCAGCTTGCGTCGTACCACTGAGTAGCACGTCAAAAACCAAAGGCGTACCTTCGACGGCGGTTGGTGAAGAAATGGACAAAACATCCACCACGCCATCCAAAGTAACCACGATGTCATGCACCGTGCCATCTGCCGTCGTCACCGTAAAAGTGTCGGCCATTTCGGCCAACGTGTTCAATGGTTGCAATTTGGCGTTGTCCGCCACATAAATCCAGTGACCATCCGAGTCAATGCTGAAGCGGCCATATGCACCATCCACGTTCGTCTGCGCCACAATGCTTGTCGGACTGTCCACATCGCTGACCGTCAAGGTACCCGTCTTGACGTAGCTGTTGCTGTCTTCGGTCACTGATGCGGAATCTATGCCGGTGAAGGTTGCGGCATCGTTGGCACCCGTGATCGTGATCGTCGCCGTGTTTGCCGTCGTGGTCGTCCCGTCAGAGACGTCGTAACTCACGGTGATCACAACCTGCTCACCTGCCGCCAGGTAATTGAACTTGGTCGGATCAACCGTCAGGTCTTTTCCACTCAGGCTCAGCGCGCCGCTCGGTATCGTGACCACGTTCGGCGAACTCGCCCCATCCGTGGCGCTGGCACTGTAGTTCGTCACGCTCAGCGTGTCGCTGCTGTCCGCATCGCTCGCGCCTGCCAACAGATTCAGCACGTGGCTCGCGTCGTTTTCTGTCTTCGTCTCCGTGATCGCCGTCACCACCGGCGCATCGTTGGCACCCGTGATCGTGATCGTCGCCGTGTTTGCCGTCGTGGTCGTCCCGTCAGAGACGTCGTAACTCACGGTGATCACAACCTGCTCACCTGCCGCCAGGTAATTGAACTTGGTCGGATCAACCGTCAGGTCTTTTCCACTCAGGCTCAGCGCGCCGCTCGGTATCGTGACCACGTTCGGCGAACTCGCCCCATCCGTGGCGCTGGCACTGTAGTTCGTCACGCTCAGCGTGTCGCTGCTGTCCGCATCGCTCGCGCCTGCCAACAGATTCAGCACGTGGCTCGCGTCGTTTTCTGTCTTCGTCTCCGTGATCGCCGTCACCACCGGCGCATCGTTGGCACCCGTGATCGTGATCATGATGTCATGGCTCGTGCCGTCCACGCTCTTGACCGTGAACACCTCGGTTTTCGTCTCCTGCGCATCCAAATACTGAACCGCGCTGTTCGCCACCGTGTAGGTCCAAGCTCCTGCCGCATTTATGCTCAGGCTACCCAGCGCACCCGCACTCGCCACCGGCGTGACGGCCGGGTCTATCGCCGACTGCACCACTCCGTCCGCATCCGTCACCGTCAACGTGCCCGTCGTACTCAGGTTCGGATTCGTCGCATCTTCCGTCACACCACCCGCATCGTTGCCCGCTCCCGTGCTGAACGTCGGCACATCGTTCGTGCCCGTCACCGTGATCGTCACAGTATCACTATCTGTCAACGGCACACCAGCGTTATCACTCGACAAAACGGTTAACGTATCACTACCGTTGTAGTTCAAATTCCCCTGATAACTCAGTGTCGCCAGAGCCAAATTGATCTGCGTCTGCGTTCCGCTCAACGTCAGTGTAGTGGTGCCATTGGCACCTGTGCTGATTGCGGCCCCACCCGACACATCGACAGTCAACGCACCGTTCGTCACTGTTAATTTCGTCGTTGCCAGATTTCCATCCGAATCACTGACACTGATCGTTTTTGCCCCGGTAAACAGCAACGCCGTATCTTCATCGACCGTCTGAGTGCCTGGCACCGTATTCACTGGTGCATGATTGCTCTCAACCGTTGTCACGCTTACTGTGTAAGTATTCGAGCCACCGTGACCATCTGATACGACGTAAGTAAAACTGTCACTGCCTACGTAGTTCGTTGCAGGCGTGTATGAATAATTGCCCGTGCTGTCAATCAACAGAGTGCCATGGACTGGACCACTCACCGAGGCATAGCTGACGCTATCGCCCTCAACATCCGTTGCCGTTGGCAAAGATCCGTTGTAGACGGTATTTTTAATTGCGCTGAAACTTGCATCCGATGCAATCGGCGGGTCATTGACTGCCGTCACATTCACCGTCACGGTTGCCGTGTTCGATGTCAAACTGCCGTCCGTCACCGTGTATGTGAAGTCCGCCACTCCGTTGAAGTTGCTGTTCGGTGTGAACGTCACCGTTCCGTTCGCATTCAGCACCGCAGTGCCGCCCGTTCCACTGGTCACGCTGGCAATGCTCAGCTGAGCGTTCGTGTTGTCCACGTCCGTATCGTTACTCAGCAGCTGCGCAGCCGTGTACGTCACCACCGTATCTTCCGTTGCGCTCAGCGTGTCGTTGACCGCCACCGGCGCATCGTTGACTGCCGTCACATTCACCGTCACCGTTGCCGTGTTCGATGTCAAACTGCCGTCCGTCACCGTGTATGTGAAGTCCGCCACTCCGTTGAAGTTGCTGTTCGGTGTGAACGTCACCGTTCCATTCGAATTCAGCACCGCAGTGCCGCCCGTTCCACTGGTCACGCTGGCAATGCTCAGCTGAGCGTTCGTGTTGTCCACGTCCGTATCGTTACTCAGCAGCTGCGCAGCCGTGTACGTCACCACCGTATCTTCCGTTGCGCTCAGCGTGTCGTTGACCGCCACCGGCGCATCGTTGACTGCCGTCACATTCACCGTCACCGTTGCCGTGTTCGATGTCAAACTGCCGTCCGTCACCGTGTATGTGAAGTCCGCCACTCCGTTGAAGTTGCTGTTCGGTGTGAACGTCACCGTTCCATTCGAATTCAGCACCGCAGTGCCGCCCGTTCCACTGGTCACGCTGGCAATGCTCAGCTGAGCGTTCGTGTTGTCCACGTCCGTATCGTTGCTCAGCAGCTGCGCAGCCGTGTACGTCACCACCGTATCTTCCGTTGCGCTCAGCGTGTCGTTGACCGCCACCGGCGCATCGTTGACCGCCGTCACCGACGTGCTCAGTGCCACCGTCCCCGATGAATACGCTGTGGTTCCGCCATTCACCGATACATTCACGGTGGCGCCCGTCGTGACCGTCGTACTCGAATCAATCAAACGAACCGACAACGTCGGTGCGGCTCCATTCCAGTTGCTGGTCGGCACAAAGCGCAGTTTGTCATTGGCACCGACGCCCAGCGTCAGTGCGCTCGTATCTGACACCGTACCAATGGTCGTCCATGTCGTGCCATTGGTGGTGTACTGCCAATTGCCCTTGGCCGCATCAGCTGTGTAGCTGGTGATGGCAATGCCCGACAGCGTGTTGGCGGACGAGCCACCACTCACAGAATCTGTGCTGTCGCTGAAGTTGCCGGCGAACAAGCTGCTGACGGTTGCGCCACTCGGGCTCGAAGCGTCCTCCAAAATGTCGCTCAAAGTAGCACTGCCACTGGCCACCGGCGCATCGTTGACCGCCGTCACCGACGTGCTCAGTGCCACCGTCCCCGATGAATACGCTGTGGTTCCGCCATTCACCGATACATTCACGGTGGCGCCCGTCGTGACCGTCGTACTCGAATCAATCAAACGAACCGACAACGTCGGTGCGGCTCCATTCCAGTTGCTGGTCGGCACAAAGCGCAGTTTGTCATTGGCACCGACGCCCAGCGTCAGTGCGCTCGTATCTGACACCGTACCAATGGTCGTCCATGTCGTGCCATTGGTGGTGTACTGCCAATTGCCCTTGGCCGCATCAGCTGTGTAGCTGGTGATGGCAATGCCCGACAGCGTGTTGGCGGACGAGCCACCACTCACAGAATCTGTGCTGTCGCTGAAGTTGCCGGCGAACAAGCTGCTGACGGTTGCGCCACTCGGGCTCGAAGCGTCCTCCAAAATGTCGCTCAAAGTAGCACTGCCACTGGCCACCGGTGCATCGTTGACCGCCGTCACAGAAATAGCAACCGTATCCGTTACCGTTGAAAAGGCTGAAGTGCCTCCACTGCTTGCCGTGCTGACTTTCGTACCGGCAACTCCACTGGTCCGATCCCAGGCTGAAAAAGTCAGCGCATCACTGACAGTGCCGTTGTAATTCGCGCTGGGAACGTAATACAAACGGGTATTGCCATCAGCAGCCAATAACAAAGCACTTGTGCTCGAGACCGCGCCGACGGCTGACCAACTGGCCCCGCCGTCCGTGCTGTAGTAGAGAGCGCCATTTGTCGTATTGATTGCAGTGATGGCGATACCCTTCAAGGCACCCGTGTCCGCATCCGATACACCGCTCACAAGGCTCGACACCAACGTTCCTGTTGCGCCCGTCGGCACACCCGAATCCTCTGAAACACTTGTCAAAACAGGACTTTGTGCAGCATCCAATACTGGCGCATGATTGGCAGCGACCATGGTGATGCTGAACGTTGCAGCCCCGGAACTTTGACTGCCGTCGTTCGCAGTGACAGAAAAAGTTCTTGTACTGTTATTCGTGAAGGTTGCGGCGTCATTACTGAATTTCAACGCATCAAGCAACGCCTCATAAGATGCAGTCGCTGCAACAGCATTGCTGCTGTTGGTGCTATCACGGCTTGTAAATTGCAAATAAGCATTGCTGCCAACGGTGGTGAATGCATAACTGAAATACGTGCCATTGAAATACACCGTTCCAGATGATGCCCCTGACGCCAGATAAATGATCGTGGAGCCCAATTCAAAACGGTCTCCGGTTTCAACGGAAGAGGAGGCATAGCCCACCGTAAAACTTGCCAGATTGGTGGAATCGGCATCGCTGATGTTGACCCCGGATTTCGCAAATGCGACAGAAGTACCACCTTGTGTATAAGTCGCCGTGTTGTTGAGCGTCAAGGCGTCAGAGGGCGCCAGATCCACAATGGGAGCAGCGGTGTTCAAATTGACCGTCAGCTCATTGGTCGTCGCATCGGTAGCCGATTTTCCCGCCAAATCGTAGGCCACCGCCGTGACTGGATAAGTCGCCGAACTCAACGCATTGACAGCCGGGATCACCAACGACCAGGTCGTACTGCCCTTCACATAACTCAAATAACCATCGTCGGATGTATAGGTCACGCCGTTGACCGTGACTTTGAGAACATCGGTATCTGAGGCTGTCGTCCCGACAATCGTTGGCGTCGATGTGGTCGCTGTTTGAGCAGTCACTGTCGGAGTGCTCGGAGGCGTCAAATCAATCAAAAAACTGGAAGAGGCGGTCACTGACGAAGAGCTGGTCAACGCAACAGTCAAACCGACATAGCCCTCAGTCATACCACCGGCCGGCATTGTTCCCGTTGAGGGCGTGACGGAGGACAAATCCAGAGACCAGGTACCGTTACTGACGGCTACGCTGTTGTAAGTTAGTGTTGTTGCCCCAAAAGTGACCGTCACGGTCACAGCCGTTTCACTGAGTGGGGCATTACCGACAATGACAGGTTTTTGATTGGTCGTGATGTTGTCGACCGATGAGCTGCCCGTATCGGAAGCCGATGTGTTGGCCAGATCAATGCTTGGAGACGCCAAAGTTGCACTGTCCTGACCGCCCGAGCCCAGGTTACCCGCTGCATCGGTATAAGACCCGGCAACAGCCACAACAACAGGCCCTCCAGTTGAACTCGTCGATTGAATGGATGCGGTGAACACTTTGGAGTCCGTCGAACTCTGAAGCAAGTTGGTCACAATCCCGTTTGTCGGCGAAATATCTCCAATCGTGAACGTGCCAGACGGATCCTCACTGAAAGTGAACGTGACTGTTTTGGTCTGCCCAAAAGCAATATCAGTCCCGGCAATATCCACAGTAACAGTGGGGGCCACCACGTCATAGTTGAGTGTCAGACTGGCCGCCGCGCCATTGTTGCTACTGGTATCTTGGTAAGAGCCAGACGCCACGCTGAAACTAGGGGCTGCACTTGAACCAGACTGTGTAAAACTCGCTCGGTAAATCGTTGGATAACTGGGATCCTGGACCAAATTGGTCAAGGTACCACCCGCGACAGTGACATCACTCAAGGTGAAGCCTTGTACGGGCTCACTGAAGGTGAAAGTGATCGTCGCTGTCTTGCCAGCGCCAAGCAATGCCTTGTCGCTGGAGATCGCCAGCGTTGGGGCGACGTTGTCAATGTTCGTGACGGTGACGGTCAATGCCTGCGTATCCGTGTGCCCCGCAATATCCCTGGCTTGCACCGTGACGTAATAAGTGTTGTTGCCCCCTGCGTTATAAACAGGTGCATTCACGAAAGACAATTGTCCTGTGCTCGCGTCAATTGAAAACAATGCACTGTTGGCACCACCAGAAATGGAATACCCGACCACATCACCAACGTCAGCATCCGTCGAGACGACCTTCGTGACAGAGGTCGTCGACTGCGGCACACTGATCGATGCTGCGTCTCCGCCGCCATTCGAGGTGATGACCGGGGTGTTGTCGTTGACATTGGTCACCGTCACGGTCAAGGTCTGCGTGTCAGTGGCGCCTTTAGAGTCAGCCACCATCACCCGAACATCGTAAAGATTGTTCCTGTCCGCATCGAGCGGATTTTCATAGTCTGGCGAAGACTTGAAGGTCAATGCACCCGTCGAACTGTTGATCTGGAACAACGCAGCATCGGCACCACCATAAATAGAAAAACTTTTTGTATCGCCTGCGTCGAGATCCGTAGAAGTGACTGTGGTAACCGCTGTTGCAATGCTGGTGTTTTCAGCAAAGCTGATCGACGCATTGTCTCCGCCACCGTTAGAAGTGATGACAGGTGGATGATTGGAATTTTCGCTGGTCAGAACACTGTTCAAGGAAGTCGCAATGGGATCCGAAGATGTACTCACGCTCTGGTTTGTGCTGTATGAGGCTTCGTACCCAGGCATCACCAACAAAAACGCCCGACCTGTTGGCGTGGCCCCACCCAGCACCGTGGTCTCTGCGAAATAAAGAGCCTTAGGGGTGTTGCCTGTTTTGTCAGGCCGGGAAATCAGCCCGTTGTACACATACTTGCTACCCCCACTGTAATAAATCAACTGCCCAGCAACGTTGTTGCCTGAAAACTGGACATCGGCAGGATTCGCAGACTGAAAGGTATAGGCCGTAGAACTGATGGCCGAGCCGATATAAATCGATGATGTTTGAATCCCATATGTTGTATCGACCGCGGTGTACGTTGAATTCATACCCTGGTAGGCTTTGGTGAATGTGATCGATGCATGCTCAACTTCAATCGATCGACCATCTATCAACGCAACGCCATGGTCATCTTCGGTCGTTAGCTGCTGAACATCTTCTGTAGTCAGCGCATCCTGATTGACGACTCTCGAGAAATACTCGCCCTCATCACCCGCTGTGTCATTCTTGCCATTCAGACGCTGGTCAATCGCATGCCCAATCTCTTCCAGCAGTGCTCTGCTGACCATTTGTTGATCAAGACCGAAATTAACCCAGTCTTTATCCAGGTAAATCTTCTCCGCACCATCCTCACCGACAGCGGCATACGCAGCCAAATAACCAGCAAGCTCCGTTGCACTTCGAAGTTCAACAGATATATTCAGTCCTCCCCCCAGAATGTTCGCCCGCAATTGTTCAACGCGAAGAGAAAATCCCTCAGGATCCACGCCTGTAGGGTTGTAAATCTTTTCCAGAGTCGAATAAAAACGATCGCTGTTGGCAAAATCCAGCAGTTGCTGTTGCGTCTGTGCCAGTGCGAGACTCAAAGTTTGGGTGGAGTCGGCATTCAACGCCGAAGTATCACCAACAATCTTGAGCTGAACGGTTGAAGACGCATCGACAGGATCGGTGACTGCAGCATCAGTCACCACTTGAGCACCTTGTTCTTTGTTCAAAGAAAGCGAGGCATCCACCGCCGCCCCATCGAAAAGCATCCGAGGCTCAAGCGCCAGCAATTTCGGCGTCGCTTTTTTGCGCCAAGGAAATTTGTTGTCAGAGGTACCCACAAAAGCTCCTTACTTCGCTTGGGGCGCTTGGATATCCAGCGTGCCACTCATGCCAGGGGCAAGTTCAGGGTAATCGCCATCGATCACTGCTGCGACCTTGAAGGTTTGACTGATTGAGTCAATCCGAGCGCCCACCCGAGTCACTTTTGCAGGATAAGAGCGCCCTGTTTCATCCACTGTGATCTGAAAACGGTAGTTCCTGAGCAACCAGGGTGACCATTTCGATGGCGCAATGAATTCCAGTTCAAGCAGGCTGTTGTCAAGAATTTCCAGCAAAGGCTGGCTGGCCTGAACAAATTGTTGAGCACGCACTTTTTGCTCCGACACACGCCCATCAAACGGGGCACTGATCGTGCACTTGGCCAGCACGGCAAGCAATTCATCCACATCCGCTTTAGCCTTGTGAAATTCGGACACGGAGTTCTCGTACTCGATACGCCCAACTGCCCCCAAAGCCAAGAGTTGGTGGTTCGTCGCCTGATTGCGCTCTCCGATGGCCAGGGCAGCTTTCGCCTTTTCGTGCTGAGCACGCTGGGTCGCACAATCGAATGCCACAAGGCGTTGACCTTTTTTGAAGCTCTCGCCCTCGCGGAATGGCAGATCCTGCACTTTGGCATTCAATTCCGCGGCGACCGTGGTGTACCTGACAGGGCTCAGTTGCGCTCTGATGGGCTGGGACTCCACCACATCGGCCGTGACTTCTGTGACCTTGGGTGCAACCGCCTGCTCCATTGCTGGCCGAGCCTGGGAGGCGGTGCCACCCCAATCTTGCCAGGGCCTCCATTCGACCACTACCAACAATGCGGCTGCCAGTAAACCCAAGGAAAAAAAGCGGGATTTTTTAAAGGGATCTGCCATGGATCACTTTTGCTCTACTGGCGAAACATCTCGGCCTTGGGCAGCCTTCGGCATGTCATTCGGCAGCAGCGCGGGCAACAATCCACGGTTCCATGCATCGAAATTCGCACCGACCAGCTCTGTCAACTCCTTGAGAGAAATTTCATGCAATGCAGCCACATCAGGCTCCAGACCCGCTGTCGCACGCATCTTGCCACTGGCCGCAAAAAGTTGCGACAACGCCTGGTATTTGCGCAGCTTGCTGATGATGGCCGAAGCATCGGCAGCCACACGCTCAGCCTGACTGGCTGCACCCTTTTTCTCTTTGTCAGCTGTCAATTTGGCAATTTTGCTGTCCACTGCATCGATGCGAACAGAGCGCTGGTACAACAGTCCAGAAGACTCAAAACCCATTTTCGCCAGATGTACCTGACTGATCACAGCCATACGCACCATCAATCGCTTGTGCTTTGCAAGGTCGGCATTTTGTCCTGCCAGACGAATCACCTCGGGGCCAGTCAACAAATTCCAAAGATTGAAGCTGATATTGGCCGAGCCCTCCACCCAATGTTGGTTGATCCAATAGTTGTTGTTCGTTTTTTGTGGCCCCACATTGAAGGTCAAACCCGGAATCAATCGCAGCATGGATTTTCTGGTTTCTTCCACTGCGATCCGGGCGTTGTAGACACTCTCATTCAAGTCTGCGTTGTACAGCATGGCCCGCAACTCAAACTCTTTGGTATCGACATCGGCAAAAGTGCTGGGCGGCGCCATTTTCTCAGGGTCATCCAAAACATAATCTGCCTGCGCAGGCAAATTGATCAGCTGATTGAGCTCCACCTTGGCTGTCGCCAGCTCTTGACTGATCGTCTCCAAAATCTTCACGTTGTCCAGCAAGGATTTTTGATAGCGCAAAGACTCTAAAGGTGCCCTCAGGCCTTGCGCTTCGATCTTTTGGGCATTTTCCAATGCTTCATTCGCATCAATGATCGTTTTAACAAGCCCATCTTTGAGCTTCTGCGCGGCAGCAGCGCGCAAATAAGCTGTTTGAATATCCTGAATCAGCACATGCATCGTGCGCCGACGGCGCTCAGCGGCTATCAGGATTCGATCCCCATTTTGCTTGGCATTGAAATAGCCAACGCCAAAATCAAGCAGACTCCAATTCAGGTTCAACCCCTGCGTGTTGTATTCCCTGGCTGAGCTGACAAATGGCTCACCAACAGCAGAGCGGCCCGAATAAGCCCCTACCCCTTGCGTGATGAAATTGTTGTTGCGGTAGTTGTAACCTGCACTGGCCAGCACTTTGGGCAGCATGTCGTATTTCGACAGCTCATGGGTACCAAGGGCAATCGCTTGCTCCATCTGCTTGGCACGGTGATCCAGGTTGTACTTGAGCCCGCGCGCCACAGCTTCGGTCATGGCCATATGCGTGCCAAAAGGATCAACATCCTTGAAAGCCATTGAAAAATCTTCATTTTTCAATGACTCAATCTGCTGTGAAGTCATTGGTAGAGGTGCAACAGCGCATGCTGTCAATGCGCATGAAAACACGCAGATCAATAAAATACGCAACATGAATTAATATTGATTGTGTATTGTGGAAATTTTCATTTTTTTGATTTTTCCCAATGATACCAATTTTCAATACAAAAAGTTAAATTTAAATGATGGTAAATCCCTAATCCTTCCTTGCCACCACGGGCCTGAGTACATCGGGCAAGGAATCGACCCTAAGACTGCGCATGGGCCATCAAATTCGAGCGCTCACAGCAAGACAATGCCGTAGCAAAACACCTGCGTTGAACGATGGATGAGCATGCAAGCCAAGTCGAGGAGCGACTTGGCTCCCAAGCGAACTGGGCCTTGGCACGCTTGAGAATTGAATGGGGCAAAACGAGAGGGCACCGCACTTGAAATGAGAACGATGGCATCAGCCCTAAAAAAAAGACAAAAAAATACCCCAAAAATGGGGTATTTGGCGGAGCAAGAGGGATTCGAACCCTCGATACGGTATAACCGTATACCGGATTTCGAGTCCGGCGCATTCGACCACTCTGCCATCGCTCCTGAGTATCTTGTCGAGCCTTGTATTCTATCAGACCGCTCAGGGCTTTTTAGGCGACATCACCGTGGCATTGCGTGGCGCCATGGTCAAAATGACTTGGCTGCTGCCCAGCATGCCTCCATCGATCAATTCAACCGTTGCTGTGCGCTCCTGGCGCGTCAGGACCAGCAAGCTGGTTTTTCCGCGCACAGCCGACACCACAGCCCACCCCTGCGCTGGGTAGGTCTCCAGGAAAAAGGCGTAGGCGGCATCCGGGTTGCGGCCCACATCCAGCACCACGCGACCGACCCAGTTGTCGCCAGAGCCAATGATCAAGGACTGGTCGCTCAGCAAGCGGGCACCCGTGGGCAAGCTCAGCTGCCCCAGAAACTGGTTAGCGCTGGGTACTTGGCCATCAGCTCCCAAACTCACCGATGGTGCCGGTGCGGGGCTGGCGCAAGCCACCAGGAAACACGCCAACATCGACGCCGCGATGGAAGTGAAACGACAGGTCACAGGCAGTCTCCTTGGAATCAGCAATGCAGGTCTCAAGCGCTCAAAAGCGTTTGACCACCCATGTAAGGGCGCAACACGTCTGGCACCGTGACCGAGCCATCGGCGTTCTGGTAATTCTCCAAAACCGCCACCAATGCACGACCCACAGCCAGGCCCGAACCGTTCAAGGTGTGCACCAGTTCGTTCTTGCCTTGCGCGTTCTTGAAGCGCGCCTGCAAGCGGCGCGCCTGGAAGGCTTCGCAGTTAGAGACTGAACTGATTTCGCGGTAAGTCTGCTGCGCAGGCACCCAGACTTCGAGGTCATAGGTCTTGGTCGCGCCAAAGCCCATGTCGCCAGTGCACAAGCTCATCACGCGGTAAGGCAAGCCCAGCTTTTGCAAGATCGCCTCGGCGTGGCCGGTCATCGCTTCGAGCGCTTCGTAGCTTTTCTCGGGGTGCACGATCTGCACCATCTCCACCTTGTCAAACTGGTGCTGACGGATCAGCCCGCGCGTATCGCGGCCAGCACTGCCCGCCTCGGAGCGGAAGCACGGTGTGTGCGCCGTCAATTTGATCGGCAAATCGGCTTCGGCCAGCACTTCATCACGCACCACATTGGTCAGCGTCACTTCAGATGTGGGGATCAGGTACAGCGCCTGGTTGTCTTCGCTGCCGTCCTGACCGCCCTTGTTGGCGGCAAACAGGTCGGCTTCAAACTTGGGCAACTGGCCTGTACCGCGCAAAGTGTCGGCGTTGACGATGTAAGGCGTGTAGCACTCGGTGTAGCCGTGCTCACGGGTTTGGGTGTCCAGCATGAACTGCGCCAGTGCGCGGTGCAATTGCGCAATCGGGCCACGCATGAAGGTGAAACGCGAACCGGACAGCTTGACGCCGGTATCAAAGTCCAGCCCCAGCTTCTCGCCGATGTCCACATGGTCTTTGACTTCAAAGTCAAACGCGCGCACGCTGCCCCAGCGGCGCACTTCCACATTGCCGTGTTCGTCTTCGCCTACTGGCACACTTTCGTGCGGCAAATTGGGCACTGCCAATAGCAAGGTCTGCAGCTCAGCTTGCAGCACATCCAGACGCTGTGCCGACGCATCAAGCTCGTCCTTGATCGCGGTCACCTGGGCCATCACGGCATCGGCTTCGGCGTGTTGGCCTTTGCCCTTGAGCATGCCAATCTGTTTGGACAGGCTGTTGCGCTGACTTTGCAACTCTTCGGTGCGGGTTTGCAAGGTCTTGCGTTCGCCTTCCAAAGCACGGAAGGCGTCCACATTCAGAAAAGGCTGGGGAGTTTTACGGGTCTGCAAACGCGCCACGGCAGCGTCCAGATCTTTGCGGAGAAGAACAATATCAAGCATGCCTGCATTGTAGTGAACCCCGCTGGCGCACCCTTTGGAGACGGGATCGCCGCGCTTCGCTCGCGATGACCACGCCTCAATCTCCCGTTAATCCATCCAGCTTGAGGCCCTTGGGCAAGGGAAACTTGATGGTTTCCTGAATCCCGTCCAGCGTGCGGACAGACACCGCCCCCAGATCGCGCAGACGCTGGATCACCTCTTGCACCAGCACATCCGGTGCCGAGGCCCCGGCCGTCAGACCCACTTTTTGCGCACCTTCAAACCAGACGGGGTCGAGATCGGCCGCGCTGTCCACCATGTAGGCGGGCGTGCCCAAACGGTCGGCCAGCTCACGCAGGCGGTTGCTGTTGGAACTGGTGGGGCTGCCCACCACGATCACCACATCGACTTGCGGGCTCAGCAGCTTGACCGCATCCTGGCGGTTCTGGGTGGCATAGCAAATGTCTTGCTGCTTGGGCTCGCGCACTTGCGGAAAGCGCGCTTTGACGGCCGCCACGATCTCGGCCGCATCGTCCACGCTCAGCGTGGTCTGCGTCACCACCGCCAGTTTGCCGGTCTGACCAGGCTGCACTTTGGCCACATCGGTCACGTCTTCCACCAGATGAATACCGCTGTCGAGCTGGCCCATGGTGCCTTCCACCTCGGGGTGGCCCTTGTGGCCGATCATGATGAACTCGTAGCCTTCCTTGTGCAGCTTGGCCACCTCCACATGCACCTTGGTCACCAGGGGGCAGGTCGCATCAAAAATACGGAAACCGCGCCGCTCGGCCTCTTGCTGCACTGCAAGACTCACACCGTGGGCGCTGAAGATCAGCGTGGCCCCCGGCGGGACTTCGGACAACTCCTCGATGAAAATCGCGCCCTTGTCCTTGAGGTCATTGACCACATAGGTGTTGTGCACGATCTCATGACGCACATAGATCGGACGCCCAAACTTGGCCAGCGCATGTTCGACGATGTCGATCGCCCGGTCCACCCCAGCGCAAAAACCACGCGGCTCGGCCAGCAAGACTTCAGACGTCATCACAGCACCCCGATCAGCTGCACTTCAAAGGTCACCGGCTGACCTGCCAGCGGGTGGTTGAAGTCAAACAACACGGCGCCGTCGCCCTCCACCTGCAAAACCGTACCGGCATAAGTGCCCATGCCATCGGGCGTGGGGAACTGCACCACATCGCCTGCAGCGTACTTTTCCATCGGGTCGCCCAGCTCATTGAGCAGCTTGCGCGCCACCCACTGCTGCATATCGGGGTTGTGGTCCCCAAAGGCCTCACCGGCGGGCAACTCGATCACCGTGCGCGTGCCTTCGGCCAGGCCCATCAGGCGCTGCTCCATGCCGGGGGTCAGCTCACCCGAGCCCAGCGACAAGGTGGCGGGCTTTTCGTTGAAAGTGTTGATGATGTCCCCCTGCGGCCCCGCCAGGCGGTAGTGAAGCGTCAAAAAGGAACCGGGTTGGACTGTGGACATAAGGGTTTTCTGGAATGCCGCCAAAGCGGGCAAACGGGCATAAAGAAGCCACTATTGTAAAAAGCCAGGCTGACCCGTCCCCTTTTGGGGGCATGTCGACCCCAAGGCTGCTCCAGGGAGGGGCTTTCACATGGGCATCAAGGACTTGCCGCTAGGTGCGCGGCCGCGCGAAAAACTGCTCGACCGTGGCCCGCAGGCCCTGAGCGATGTGGAGCTTCTGGCCATCTTGCTGCGCACCGGCATGGCGGGCAAGAACGTGTTTGAACTCTCGCAAGAACTGCTCACCCCGGGCGGCATTGCTGGCCTTTTGCAAGCCACGGCGGGGTCTCTCAAGCTGGTCAAAGGTCTGGGCCCAGCCAAACAAGCCGAATTGCTGGCCGTCTTTGAAATCGCTAGGCGTGCCATGTGCCAGCGCTTGCAAGAGCGCGAAGCCTTTCACACGCCAGATGCCGTCAAACAGTACCTGCAGCTTCAATTGGCCCACAAAAACCACGAAGTCTTTGCCGTGCTGTTCATGGACAGCCAAAACCGGCTGCTGGCCATGGAAGAGCTTTTTCGCGGCACGCTCAGCCAAACCAGCGTCTACCCGCGCGAAGTCGTCTTGCGCGCCTTGCACCACCAGGCGGCGGCTGTGGTGCTGTCACACAACCACCCCAGTGGTTCGGTGCAGCCCAGCCGGGCCGACGAGGCTTTGACGCAAAACCTCAAAGCCTCGCTGGCCCTGGTGGATGTGCGGGTGCTGGACCACATCATCGTCGGGCAGGGGCAGGCCTTGTCCATGGCCGAGCACGGCCTGTTGTAGCCACCCGAGGGCTGTTCACATGTGCAGCAGCTGCCTGATGGGCGCAGGCAAACCCAAATCTGGCCAGGCCTGGGCATCGACCCACTGGCCATCGCAGTCAGGCACGATCTTGCCGTGGGTGCTCAAACGCACTGGGTGCAAATGCAAATCACGGTGGGTGAGCACATGCTTCCAGGGCGTGATGTACTGCGCATCCTGCCCCTGTGGCCAGGCAGCCAGCAAAGCATCTTCGGAGTTAAAAACCGGCAGGCTGAACAGCCCAGCCCAGATGCCTTTGTCGGGGCGCTTTTGCAACCAGACCTGCCCCTGCGCATTGACGGCCCAGAGCAGCCACAGCGTGGCGCTGCTGCGCTTGAGCTTGCGGGTTTTGACCGGGTACGCCAAAGGCTCTCCACGCCCTTTGGCCACACACAAATCGGCCACGGGACACACCTCGCATTGCGTCTTGCGCGGCAAGCACACGGTGGCGCCCAGATCCATCAGTGACTGGGTGTAGCGCGGCATGTCGCCCGGCTTGGCGGGCAAGAGGTCTTGCGCCAGATCCCAAAGCCGTTTTTCATGCTTGGCCACCGCCAGGTCATCGGCATAGCCCAGCACTCGGGTCAGCACCCGTTTGACGTTGCCGTCCAAGATCGCTGCGCGCTCCTGAAAGCAAAAGGCCGCAATGGCAGCAGCTGTCGAGCGCCCAATACCGGGCAAGGTCTGCAAGGCCTCGGCCTGCTGCGGAAACGTACCGCCAAAACGGGTCATGACCTCTTGCGCACAGCGGTGCAGGTTGCGAGCGCGGCTGTAGTAACCCAGACCGCTCCACAGCGCCAACACATCGTCTTGCTCGGCGCTGGCCAAGACCGCCACATCCGGAAAGCGACTCAAGAAGCGCGGGAAGTAATCGAGCACCGTGCTCACTTGCGTTTGCTGCAACATGATCTCGGACAGCCAGACGCGGTAAGGGTCTTGGGTGTTTTGCCAAGGCAGGCTCTGGCGGCCGTGTTGGCGCTGCCAGTCGACCATGTGACGGGCAAAATTGACAGGCAATGGCATCAAGGTTTCTGACATGTGGGGCAATAAAAAGTGGTGCGCTGACCTTGCAGCAAAGAACGGATGGGCGTTGCACATGCCCGGCAAGGCGCGCCTGCACGGCCATACACCGCCGCCTCCAGCTGAAAATAACCGGTGCGGCCTTCGGCGCTCACAAAATCCTTGAGCGTGCTGCCGCCTTGCTGCACAGCCCGTGTCAGGACCTGAACAATCGCGGCATGCAAACGGGCCACGCGCGGTTTGGATAATTTGAACGCTTTGGTGGTGGGCCGAATACCCGCCATGAACAAGGCTTCGGATGCGTAAATATTGCCCACGCCGACGACGATGTCGCCCGCCAGCAAAACCTGCTTGATGGCCGACTGGCGTTTTTTAAGCGCCAAGGTGAAGGCGTTCACATCAAAACCGCCATCCAAGGGCTCCACACCCAAGTGACCGAGCAGTTTCTGCGCTGGAGCCGAGTTTTCCGAAGGCGCCCACACCACCGCACCAAAGCGGCGCGGGTCATGCAAACGCAGCACGCCTTTGTCGGTCACCAAATCCATGTGGTCGTGCGGCCCCGCCTCTGGCTGAACCGGTGCGAAGTTCAAACTGCCTGACATGCCCAGATGCAAGAGCAGCAGCCCATCGTCCAAATCCAGCAACAGGTATTTGCCACGGCGGCGCACGCCCACCACCCGGCGCCCCACCAAACTGAGCGGCGCCACCCCCAAGGGCCAGCGCAGGGGTTTGCCCATGCGCAAGTCGGTAATGCGGGCCGACTGGATGCGGTCTGCAAAGCTGCGGCGGGTGACTTCGACTTCCGGGAGTTCTGGCATGGGCTTGTCCAGCGCCCGACACGGACATCGGCATCGAGCGCACAGCTTGAAAAGGTGGCTGGATTATGATGGGCCGCATGAAATTTTGGTTCCGCCTCGCCATCTTGTCCTCTTGCATCGTCGGTGCTTGGGCCCAAACTGCAGACCCCAAAGTCGAGCCCACACCGGCGCCCTCCGCGCTCAACGCCGTGTTGTTCTACCAAATCTTGCTGGGTGAACTCAATGTGCGCGAAGGCTCGCCAGGTGCAGGCTTTTCGATGGTGCTCGATGCGGCACGCAAGACCCGTGACCGGGCCCTGTTTCAACGTGCGGTGGACATCGCCCTGCAAGCCCGCTCGGGTGACGCTGCCCTGCAAGCGGCCCAAACCTGGAAGCGGGAACTGCCCCAGGACAGCGAACCCAACCGTTTCATTTTGCAAATTTTGCTGGCCCTCAACCGTCCAGAAGAAGCGGGCCAAGCCCTTGAGGTTTCGCTCAGCGAATTGCCTGTAGTTGAACTGACGGGCGCCCTCGTGTCCGTGCCGCGCTTGTTTGCCCCCCTGTCGGACAAAAAGCGCGCAGCCGATGTGGTTGAAAAAGCACTGACCAAATACACCGCACAGGCCCCTGGGTCTGCAACGGCCTGGACCTCCATCGGACGGATGCGACGCGATGCTGGGCAAGAAGACCTGGCAATCGAAGCGGCACTCAAAGCCCGCAGGGCAGACACATCGGCCCCGGGCCCCATCATTTTGGGTCTGAGCCTCATGGGCAGCGCCAACCCCCGACTGCAAGCCATGCTGGACGATGCCATGCAAGGCGTGGTCTTGCCCGAGTTGCGACTGGGGTATGCACGCACCTTGATCTCGCAGCAGCTCTACCCCAAAGCCCTGCACGAACTGACGCAGCTCAACAGCAAGCACCCCGACTTTGCCGAAGGCTGGCTGATCCGAGGCTTGCTGCTGCAAGACCTGGGACAAACCGCCGAGGCCCAGCAGCACCTGAGCCACTTTGTGCAGCTCAACGCCCAAAACACCGAACCTGAACAGCAAGCCGGACAGGCCGAAGCACTGATGGCCTTGTCCCAAATCGCGCAGCGTCAAGGTCAGCTCGATCAAGCCCAGAAATGGTTGGCCGAAATGCCCGCCATCGCTGACCCGATCAAGCTGGCCAGTCGCCAAGCCGACTTGCTGGCCCAGCAAGGCCGCATGAACGAAGCGCGTTTGGTGTTGGCCCAGGTCAAAACAAGCACGCCTGAGCAAGCCAAACGCAAAACGCTCACCCAATCGCAATGGTTGCGCGAGCATCGGCAGTCGGCCCAGGCCTATCCTTTGCTTCAAGCGGCCTTGAAAGAAAGCCCTGAAGACACAGACCTGGCCTCTGAATTGGCCATGGTGACCGAAAAGCTCGCGCGCTACGATGAAATGGAGCGGCTGCTGCGACAAGTCATGAAAAACCGCCCCAAAGACCCGCAAGCCTTCAACGCTCTGGGTTATTCGCTGGCGGACCGCAATGTGCGACTGCCCGAAGCGCGCAACTTGATTGAACAAGCGGTCGCCTTGACGCCGCAAGACCCCTACATCCAGGACAGCCTGGGCTGGGTGGCCTTTCGCCAAGGCCAACACGCCGAGGCCCTGAAAATCCTGCAAGCGGCCTACAAAGCCAAGCCCGATGCCGAAATCGCTGCGCACCTGGGCGAAGTGCTTTGGGCCATGGGCAAAACACAAGAAGCCGGCACCATCTGGCGCGAGGGTCTGCTGCTCAAAGCAGACAACGAGACCCTGCTGGACACCCTCAAACGTCTGAACTTCAAACCATGAACCGTCAGCGACGCACCTGCTTGCTCTTGTGCGCGGGGGTCTTCTTGGCGGGCTGCGCCACGCCACGGCCCCCCGTCCAAACCGATGCATTCTGGTCGGGCCGGCTGGCACTGCAAGTGGCGTCCGAGCCACCCCAGCAATGGTTCGCCAATTTCGAGCTGCAAGGCTCTGCAGCGCAAGGCGAAATGCTGCTGCTCAGCCCCATCGGCACCACTCTGGCCAAGCTCAGCTGGACACCCACCACTGCCCGCCTGGAGCAAGCGGGCCACAGCGTGCAAAGCGACAGCTTGTCCAGCCTGAGCGAACGCCTGACCGGCACCGCCTTGCCCATTGCCGCCTTGTTTGAATGGCTGGCAGGACGGCCTGCACCAGTGCCCGGCTGGCAAGCCGACTTGTCGGGTCATGCCCAAGGCCGCTTGCTGGCACAACGGTCACAGCCCGCGCCTGCTGCGGCCCTGCGCATCGTGCTCGATCAATAAGACCCGCTGCAGGCCCCAAGCTCTGGCGATAATCAGCCCATGAAATCGCTGCTCGATGTCCCCGCCCCCGCCAAACTGAACCTGTTTTTGCACATCACAGGTCGCCGCCCTGACGGCTACCACCTGCTGCAATCGGTGTTCATGCTGATCGACTGGTGCGACACCCTGCATTTTGAAAAGCGCTCGGGCGGCCAAATCTCGCGTGAAGACCTCACAGTGAAACTGCCTGCAGATGACCTGATCACGCGCGCAGCCCGTTTGCTCCAGCAGCACACAGGCAGCACTGCTGGCGCTCACATCGCCATCGAAAAACGCATCCCGGCCCAAGCCGGCATGGGCGGCGGCTCTTCCGATGCGGCCACCTGCTTGCTGGCCTTGAACCAGCTTTGGGACCTGCACCTGGATTTGCCCACACTTGAAAAACTGGGTTTGCAACTGGGCGCCGATGTGCCTTTTTTTCTGCGCGGACGCAATGCCTGGGTCGAAGGTGTCGGCGAGCAAATAACCCCCATCGAGCTGCCGCCTGCCGAGTTCTGGGTGGTCAAACCAGCAGCCGGCATCGAAACTTCTCAAATTTTTACTGCACCCCAGCTGCAACGGGCCACAAATGCTGCTACAATAGCGGTCTTCGCTGCAGACACATATGACTTCGGTCACAATGATCTGCAACCTGTCGCAGAAGCCCTCTGCCCTGATGTGAAGCAAGCACTTCAAGTGCTCCGCAATGCAGGACTGAACGGAAGAATGACAGGTTCTGGCAGCGCAGTGTTTGCACACTGCACATCAGGCTCAGCGCCAGTATCGGTCCCAGACCACTGGCAAGTGCGCAAATGCAGCAATTTGGATGTTCATCCTCTCGTAGGTTGGGCACCCAGCGACAATTATCGGTAGGCCGCTGTTTCAGCAGTCCACCTGTGTAGGGGAGTCGCCAAGTTGGTTAAGGCACCGGATTTTGATTCCGGCATGCAAAGGTTCGAATCCTTTCTCCCCTGCCAAATACGTTCATTCGTACAGGCCCCATTTTTCTGATCGCTGGAATGCCCATGCAGCCTGCTTCACACACCCCCGACTTCATGCTGTTCACCGGCAACGCCAATCCTGTTTTGGCTGCCGAAATCGCACACCACCTGGGCACCCAGTTGGGTGCTGCCGATGTGGGCCGCTTCTCTGATGGTGAAGTCACCGTCGAACTCAAGCAAAACGTGCGCGCACGTGAAGTTTTCGTGGTGCAGTCCACCTGCGCACCGACCAACGAAAACCTGATGGAACTGCTGATCATGGTCGACGCGCTCAAGCGCGCATCGGCTGGCCGCATCAGCGCCGTCATCCCTTATTTTGGCTATGCCCGCCAGGACCGCCGCCCACGCTCGTCGCGTGTGCCGATCACGGCCAAGGTGGTGGCCAACATGCTGCAAGCCGTCGGCGTCGACCGCGTCCTGACCATGGACTTGCACGCCGACCAGATTCAAGGTTTCTTCGACATCCCCGTCGACAACATCTACGCCTCCCCTGTTTTGCTGGGCGATCTGCGCCAGAAAAACTACGAAGACCTGATCGTGGTCTCGCCTGACGTCGGCGGTGTGGTGCGTGCCCGCGCCTTGGCCAAGCAACTCGGTTGCGATCTGGCCATCATCGACAAGCGCCGCCCCAAAGCCAACGTGAGCGAAGTCATGCACGTGATCGGCGAGATCGAAGGCCGCAACTGCGTGATCATGGACGACATGATCGACACCGCAGGCACCTTGGTCAAAGCCGCCGAAGTGCTCAAAGAGCGCGGTGCCAAGAAGGTTTACGCCTACTGCACACACCCGATCTTCTCGGGCCCGGCCATCGAGCGCATCTCCAAGGGCGACGCCCTGGACGAAGTCGTCGTGACCAACACCATTCCGCTGTCGGCACAAGCTGCCGCCTGCACCAAGATTCGCCAACTGTCTGTGGCCCCGCTCATCGCCGAAACGATGCACCGGATCGCCAATGGAGAGTCGGTGATGAGCCTGTTCTCGGATCAAATCTGATCCTACTCAGGCCAACAGCCGCCTGCCGTCCCCATGGACTGGCAGGCTTTTTTGAGTCAGGGCATCACTGGTCGCGGTGAGCCCTTTGATGGAGATAGTTATGAAATTCGTCGCTTTTGAGCGTTCCAAGCAGGGTACGGGTGCGAGCCGCCGTCTGCGCAATTCCGGCCGCACGCCTGGCATCGTTTACGGTTCCACATCGGCCCCCCAACTGATCGAGCTGGACCACAACGCTTTGTGGCACGCACTGAAGAAAGAAGCTTTCCACGCTTCGATCCTCGAGATGGAATTCAACGGTCAAACCAGCCAAGTGCTGTTGCGTGACTACCAGATGCACCCCTACAAGCAATTGGTGCAACACATCGACTTCCAACGCGTCGATGCCAACACCACTTTGCACATGAAAGTGCCATTGCACTTCAGCGGTGAAGAAGAATCCGAAGCCGTCAAGACCGACAAGTGCTTGATCAACCACGTCGTGACCGAAATCGAAGTGGCTTGCCTGCCTGCCAACCTGCCAGAATTCATCGCTGTGGATCTGAAGGGCCTGACCAAAGGCAACTCCCTGCACCTGAACGACATCACCCTGCCAGCTGGCTGCAAGCCCGTGACCCATGGCAAGAAGAACCCTGTTCTGGTGTCCGTGGTCGCTCCCGTTGAAGAAGTTGTGGCCGCTCCTGCAGCCGCTCCTGCTGAAGACGCCAAGGGCAAAAAAGGCAAGAAGTAATCTTCTCGCTTTGGCTCAAAGCCTCACATCCAAAGGCCCGCTCATGCGGGCCTTTTGTTGGGTATGGCTATAATCCACGCATCGCCGAGTTAACTGAACTACTTGCAGGGCGATTCATAAAACCTGCTAAAGCGTTCGCCAGGCTCCGGGTTTTCAGGGTCGGCAACGCCGACAAACCACTGAAACTTTAGGAGCCTTTTTCATGTCCAACGACTACCTCTTCACTTCCGAGTCCGTCTCGGAAGGCCACCCCGACAAGGTCGCCGACCAAATTTCTGACGCGATCCTGGACGCGATCTTTGAGCAAGATCCACTGTCGCGTGTGGCCGCCGAAACGCTGACCAACACCGGTCTGGTCGTGCTGGCCGGCGAGATCACCACCCAGGCCAATGTGGACTACATCCAGGTCGCCCGCGACACCATCAAGCGCATCGGCTACGACAACACCGAATACGGCATCGACTACAAAGGTTGCGCCGTGCTGGTGGCCTACGACAAGCAGTCCAACGACATCGCCCAAGGCGTGGACCATGCATCGGACGACTTTTTGAACATTGGCGCGGGCGACCAAGGCCTGATGTTTGGCTACGCTTGCAGCGAAACGCCCGAGTTGATGCCCGCCCCCATCTACTACGCACACCGCTTGGTTGAGCGCCAGGCCCAACTGCGCAAAGACGGCCGCCTGCCCTTCTTGCGCCCCGACGCCAAGAGCCAAGTGACCATGCGCTATGTGGATGGCAAGCCCCACAGCATCGACACCGTGGTGCTGTCCACCCAGCACAGCCCCGACCAGTCGGAAACTGCGACTAAGATGAAGGCCAGCTTCACCGAAGCCATCATCGAAGAAATCATCAAGCCGGTGCTGCCCAAAGAGTGGCTGCAGGACACGAAGTATTTGATCAACCCCACAGGCCGTTTCGTCATCGGCGGCCCCCAGGGCGACTGCGGCCTCACGGGCCGAAAGATCATCGTGGACACCTACGGCGGTGCCTGCCCTCACGGTGGCGGTGCCTTCTCGGGCAAAGACCCCTCCAAGGTAGACCGCTCGGCCGCTTACGCTGCCCGCTATGTGGCCAAGAACATCGTGGCAGCCGGTCTGGCCACGCAGTGCCAGGTGCAGGTGGCCTACGCCATTGGCGTGGCACGCCCCATGAACATCACCGTCAACACGGCGGGTACTGGCGTGATCGGCGATGACAAGTTGTCAGCCTTGGTGGCAGAGCACTTTGACCTGCGCCCCAAAGGCATCATCCAGATGCTGGACCTGCTGCGCCCCATCTACAGCAAGACCGCTGCCTATGGCCACTTTGGCCGCGACGAGCCCGACTTCACCTGGGAGCGCACCGACAAGGCCGCCGCCCTGCGCGTTGCTGCCGGTTTGTAAGCCAGCCCACACAAAGGCGGTGCTTCACCGCCTCAAAAGCCGCTTGCCGTCAGGTGAGCGGCTTTTTTCATGATCCAGATCCAAACACCTTCCGACAAAACGCTGAACACTGCGCTCTACATCGCCACAAAGGATGCAGCATGTTCCAAAATCGTCTGGATGCCGCCCGGCAACTGGCCGCGGCCTTGAATCACTACAAGGGCCAACACCCTGTGGTGCTGGCCATCCCCCGAGGGGCTGTGCCCATGGCTTTGGTGGTGGCGCAGCAACTTGGCGCTGACATGGATGTGGTTTTGGTGCGCAAGCTGCGCGCGCCCTACATGCACGAAGTGGCAATCGGCGCGATCGACGAAAGCGGCAAAACCTACCTCGCCCCTTATGCACAGGACATGGGTGCCGACTGGGACTACCTGCAAGCAGAAAAAAAGACCCAACTGGCCGTTCTGCAGCACAGGCGCCAGGCGTACAACGCGATTCGCCCGCCTGTGGCCATCGCGGGCCGCACCGTGATCGTCATTGACGACGGCCTGGCCACCGGCGCCACCATGGTCTCGGCCTTGCAAGTCGTCCGGCGACAGCACCCTGCCCGTTTGGTGTGTGCTGTGCCCGTGGCCAGCGCCGATGCGCTGGAAAAAGTCAGGCCATGGGCCGACGAGCTGGTCTGTCTTTCAACCCCCCAAGACTTTCAGGGGGTGGGTCAGTTTTACCGTGACTTTGAACAAGTTGAAGATCAGGATGTGCTCCACTGCCTGCGTTCTGCCTGAGCCATAAAGCATCAGAGCCCAACACCAGCGGTTTTCACGCCCCTTTGGACACCTTCACTGTGATGGGCGCTGTGAACGCGTAACCTTTGCGGTGGGCAGTCTCCACAGGCAGGTCATAACCCAACGTCTCTTTGGCCTTGTTGCGCAAGCGGCGCACCATGATCTCCATGCGCCTGGGGTCATATATTTCCGGGTTCTGACCCAAAGCCGTCACCAAGACTTCACGCGTGACCGATGAACCTGGCGCACGGGCCAACTCCATCAGCAAAATTTGCTCAGAATGTGTCAGCTTGATGGTCTGCCCTTCAGGCGAAATCAAATGCCATGACCGTGCATCCAAGGTCCAACTGGCCTGATCCAGGCGATGAAGGCGGAACAACAAATTCCGGATCAAAGCCGTCAACTCCTCCAATTGCACGGGCTTGACCAAATACACATCGGCGCCTGCACGCACCCCCGACACGCGTGAAGAGCCCTCGCCACGTGCCGTGGTCATGATCACCCCCTTGTCACGCAAGCCCGGGCGGCTGCCCAACCAAGCCAGCCCATCGCCATCGGGCAAACCGAGATCAAGCACGATGATGTCCATGTCGTGCTGCGTCAACCAATGCTCTGCCGTCTTGAGGTCCAAGGCGGCAAAAGCCACATAGCCTTCGAGCTGCAAATAACGCACCATGGCGGCCAGCAAATCCGGTTCATCCTCAATCACCAGAATATGCGCGGCCAAGTGATTGGGGGGGCTAGAGGGCGAACTTTTCATACTGCATTCCTCTCAGGCAGCCAGATGCAAAAACTGCAACCCTGTCCCAAGACACTTGTGAGTTCCAAATCACCCACATGTGCGCGTGCAATGCGCCGCACAATGGACAAGCCCAAGCCCATACCCGAAGTGCCGCTTTGGGGTGATAGGCGGAAATAATCTTCAAACACCGCCACCTGGTTCTCGAGCGCAATGCCTGGGCCTTGGTCCACCACAGCAATGCCCACAAAGCCCGGCTTCCTGCGGGTTTCAATCACCACCGGCTTGTCATGTCCGGCATATTTGCGCGCATTGTCGATCAAATTGCTGAGAGCGATCTCCAGCAAATACTCATCGACCACCGCGCTTTGCACACTTGGGTCCAATTTGAGTTCAATTTTCAATCCCGAAAGGCTGTGCACATTCGACTGAACAAAGTCGTGCAACCACTGCGGCAAGGGCAAAGCACACGGCGCAATGTCTGCCAGCAAATGGCTCATCTGGTCGCGTTGCAGCCACTTGTCAAACATGCGCACCAAGCGGTGCGTGGCACTGTCCATGATCGACAAACGCTGCTCGATCTGCAAATGACCCAACTGCTGCTCCTTTCGCATCAGGCTCAACTGGCTATGGATGATGGCCAGTGGATTGCGAAACTCGTGCGAAATCATGGACCCAAAGCGCACATATTGAGCCAGCGTCTCTTGCTCATTGAGCAAGCTCAGCTCCAGCTGCGCTGTTCGCTGCTTGACCGTTTCCTCCAAAGCGTCTTTGGTCATGCGCAAAGATGCTGTGTACAAATCCCGGATTTCCGCTTCATTGCGCTGTGCTTGCACACGAATGTTTCGCTCAACGCGCCACTGGTCTGCCAAAGCCAGAAACAAAAAAAACATCTCGAAAATCGACGATATCTGCAAGGCATAGGCCGTGACCGCATTGGTCTGCACCCAACCGACCATGCGGGCCGATGCCGTGAAAATGCCCAGAGCCAGCACCAACCAAGAGGCCATGAAAAACCTCAACCCTGGCCTGCCACTGCGCCATGCCAGGAACACACCCACCACAATCACCAAGACGGCAAGACCACCACACAACATCAAAGCCTGATTGACCCACAAAGTGCTGAACGGCACCCACACGCTCAGCAGCAAAATCGCTGCAATCACGCCATAAAACACCGCACTCACGCTGCAGGCCAACGCAAAGCGGCCTGTGCGCCCTGTCGCCACAAAGCCACGTGTCAGCGACATCAAAAAGACACCCGCCAAGGAAAAGAAGAAGTACTGGGCCACCGCATCAAATGCGCGCCAGTCAGACCACAAAAACAAGCTGGCAAAGCCATTGCCCGCCATCATGCCCAAGCCCAGGCTTGCCGCATAAGCGGCATACACCAGGAACAACTTCTCACGGACAAAGTAATAAACAAACAGGTTGTAGAGGCACAGCACCAACAAACCGCCGTAATACAAAAACTGCAGGCTCAACTCACGCTGACTGTCTGACAAAAAGTTCTTGGTGGACGACACCCGCAAGGGCACCGTCATGTCGCCTTGCGTGGCCACCCGCATGTAGTGGTATTGCTCTTGCTCTGGCAATTGCAGCGGAAACACAAAATACCGACTCAACACAGGACGCGAAGCCATCGGTCGCATCCGGCCTGTCAGCACCGGATCACCGTTGAATGGGTAAAACGCCACCTCATCCAGATTGGGATAAAACAGCTCCAACAGCCAGCTGTCTTGGCTGTTGAGGCTTTTAGACAAAGGAAAGCGAAACCAATAGGTGGACGCAGTGAAGCCCAGATTCAAACTGTTGCCCACATGGGGTCGCTTGGCAAAACGCTGGGCCACTTCTGGGGCTTGAACTTGCGCCAGGCTCAGTTGACCCGAAGGGTCTTCCAGCACCTCCACGACCTCGGACAAATTCACCCGCCCAATGCCATCGTGGACCTGCAACGCCATGGCGGCTTGGGCCCCTAAAAACAACAACAAAAGGACTAATTTTTTCACGTTCAGACAGTTCCACACGGCGACAGTGGCGTCACCAGGAAAAGTTGAACGATACACCAAGACCAGACCGCGCCTGGCCCTGTGCATCAAGGACGATCAATCACCTTTGCGAATCGAGATCGGCGCCGTGAACGCGTAGCCCTGCCGGTGCGCGGTGACCAAAGGCAACTCACTGCCCAAAGCATCAATGACCTTGCTGCGCAGGCGGCGCACCATGATCTCCAGGCGGCGTTGGTCGTAATGCTCCGGGTTGTGCCCCAGCGCTGTCGTCAAATCGTGGCGCGACACCGTCTTGCCCGGTGCCCGAGACAAATGGGTCAGCAACACATGCTCCGAATGCGACAGCTTGACGCTGCGGCCATCGGGTGACACCAACAACCACGTCAAGGAGTTCAACACCCAACTGCCAGCAGCGCTGGGGCGGAGGCGACGCATCAAATTGCGCACCACCGCCGTCAACTCTTCCAGCAACACAGGTTTGACCAAATAAGTGTCGGCCCCCACCTGAGCGCCCAACACACGGTCTGCCGTGCTGCTGCGGGCCGAGGTGATGATGATGCCTTTGTCGCGCAAACCATTGCGCTCTTCCAGCCAGGTCAGGGCATCGCCATCGGGCAAACCCACATCGAGCACCAACACATCAAAGTGATGCATCAGCATCCACAGTTCGGCAGCTTGCAAGCTGCCCGCTCCATCGGCGTCGATACCTTCCATCTTGAGGTAGGACACGATGGATTCGCGCAAGTCCCCCTCGTCCTCGATGACGAGGACTTTGGGGGCGTCAGCATGACGGGTGGTCAACATGACTTCTTCTTGAAGATTTTTCCGTACCAGAAGCGACAACTGCCCTGCTGGCACATAGTCCATCAAACAATGAAGTTATTGCTATGCAAACTATTGGTGAACGAATCATCCAAACCGTTCAACGTAGCGAGCAATGTCAACTCACCTGCTGCAACCTTGTGATCACCTGAGCCAGACTCAGCCCATTTCCAAACATTGATGTGATTGCTGGTATCGGCGATCAGGAACACCATGTCATGTCTGTTCGCTAATTTCCCATTGAGAAAGTCCCCTGCTCCACTGAACAAGGTCACGACTTTGTCAGCTGTCATAGCCGCTACCGCATTCTCAATCCCGACAATGGCTTGATCCGAAGTAAAGGCTGACCCACCCAATACGTAATCAAAATGCACATACCCTCCTTGGGAAAGATGCAAATTGGTGAAGTCAAGAACGTCATTCTCAGAGAAACCCGTCACCGTCATATCGACACCACTCAAACCGTTGAACACCAACGTATCAGCACTTGCGCTGCTGTTCTGACTGATGTCCACTTGATCATGTCCAGCGCCTGTATGAATCACATCATCTCCAGTGGTGCCATTCAAATTCAATGCAGTGGTCACCAGATCGGAGGCCGTAATCGCAACATGGCCTGAACCACCAAACGTGATTCCGTTAGCCTGTGATGCGCTCAAGGTCGTATCACCTGCCAACACGAGTTGATCCACATTCGTAAAGTCGGAAGCCCCATTCACCTGGCCAGCCGCTGTGAAAGTCAAATCCACACTCAAACCGGATGCGACATTATTGAAGTTGTATACATGACTGAGATTGGCTGACGTCAAATGCAAGGTGCCCGTCCCGCTAATCGGGCCAGTTACTGTTGCACCCGAACCTAGTGCATCCTGCAAAAGATCTGCTGAAACCGTGAGGATGCCGCCGTCGCCAATATTGACTCTATTTGCGTCATCAAGACTACCAGACACCACATCGTGGAACGACAGGTGACTGGTGGTCACTTTGGTCAAATCAACTGTGCCTGATACATCTCCTGCGAAATTGAAAGTACCAGCGCCACTGATGGCATGCTCGGCATAACCAGACCAGGTGAACACGGCCCCATCGCCCACCACCACAGCGGCATTGGCTGCAAGGCTTCCGGTAAAGATCGCAGAATCGTTCAGCGTGGCTGTGACATGGGCGCCAGTGATGCCACTGTAGTTGTAAGCGGCACCTGCATTGATGTTTTTAATCACCACATCCCCAACACCAACGCTCAGCATTGTGTCATTGGCCTGCGCGTAGTTCATCGTCAAGGTTTGACCGGAATTCAGCGCCAACAAAGCTGGCAAATTCGCAGTGTCCACGTTGTAAATATCAATGCTTGCCGTCACATTGGTCAAGTCGACATCGTTCCAATCGACTGTGCTACCGGCAAGCGCCAAAGTACCCGCCCCGGAAATGGTCTGACCAGCGATTTGATCCGTGCGCATGCTCAGTGTGGTGCCAGCTTCGACAACGATACCTGCAGCGCCATCAGCTCCAAAGTCCAGCGCCGCGTAAATGCGCTCGAAACTGACCGAACCAGTAGAGACATCACCCTTGATGTGAACAACCCCACCCAAATGGGTGTTGTCATTGATACCAGTGCTCCAATTGGCCTGATCGGCCTGTGCAACGCTGAGGGTCAGGGAACCAGTCCCGCTGACCTCGATAGGGTCCGAGGCAGTTGGACCAGTTGCACCCTTGTGCAGAATCAAATTATTGGTGCCGGCGGGCATCAGGGCTATCAAATCCAGAGACATGCCATCTGAAATCGGTCCAATGATGTCCACATTGCCTTCTCCAGAAATCGTCTGTCCATTGCCAACCAGCGCAATGGCTTGCGCTGCCGTCAATTGCAGTCTTTCATTATCTGTGTAGGGAATGGAGATTGCCCCCCCATCAAAACGCAGCGCACTGGCGTTAATCAAACGCAAGTCCACCGGAATATCAGGCGAAACCACATCACCGACAAAGACAACCGTAGCACCCGCAGCAGATGGAGTCAGCGTAACAGCTTTGCCAGAGATTTGGCTCTCTTTGACTTGAAGCACAGTACTGGCATTCTCAAGGACATAACCGTCCACATTGCCCAGCTTGGGATTGTCAGTCACATCAAACGTGCCTGCATTGGCCAGAACCACCTTGACATTAGCAGTCGATGACAAGCCGCTCAAATCAGTGGTGCCGTCAATACCGTACACCTCAATAGTGGAAGTGTTGGTCCCAGTGATCTGCTTTCCCGAGGCCTGCGCCGCAGTCAACTTGAGGGTGGCCCCAGCACCTACAGCAATGGTGCCCAGCCCTGTGCCTTCGCCCGTGTCCAGGAAGGACAGGGCATTGGCATCGATCCCGCGCAAATCAACCACTGCATTGCTATCCACATTGCCAAGAACCTTGACCTGCGTAGTGTGGCCCGAATCACCGCTGACCGTGATTGTGTGAGCACTCGCTTGCGCAGCAGTCAACAGCAAGGTGTTGTTCGCACCAGCCACGTTGATCGCATCAACAGCGATACTTTCCACCTGATCGACGAAATTGACGTTCGATGCCGTGGTTTTTGTCATGTCCCAGGTCTCGCCTGTTCCCGACAAATCGCCAGTGATATTGACTGTTCCAGCACCACCAATGCTCTTGCCTGCCGCATCGGCAGCGCTGATCGTGAGGGTCGTCCCATCATTCACAGAAAGCGCCAGAGTCCCCAGACTCGAGCCGGGCTGGAAGGTGGTGTCGGCATCAATTACTGCGGTCACAGTGCCACCTGTTCCGGCCTGAATATCCGTAAAATTGACCGGATCGGTATAGCTTGCAAGCCCGGTAATGACCACAGATCCACCAGCGGTAGATCCCGATCCATCAGTGCCGTGAATCCAATGGCCATTGGCTTTGGCAATGTCGATTTGCATCACACCACCGGCAGCCACCGTCACATGGGCCTGGCCAAGATAACCGGTAAAAGTCCCCGTGCCGGCAAAGTCGGCGGTCACGGAATCAGAAGCACTCGTTGCCAAAGTTCTCAAATCTGCAACCAGATTTGTCCCCAGATCGACCACATGAACGCTGCCCGAACCAGAGACATTGCCCAAGGCGGATGAACCGCCATGCTTGGTCGCCAGCGCGTCGGCTTGGGCGGCAGACAATGTGAACGCAGAACCTGAATTGACAACAAAATTGTCCACCTCATCCAGGTTGTTGCTGGAGGAAATATCAACCGTTGCGCTCGTGACTTCTGCCGTTACGTTACCGGTATGTGCATCCACCAACAGGCTGTCCAGATTGCTGGCTCCGGTAATTCCCGTCACAACCAATGTGCCTGTCACCGTGACACCGCTGGTCAATGCAGCGAGTTGGTCATCGTTGACCTTGAGGGTGTCCCCACTGGCGATGGTCAGCGCAGAAACTGCAACCCCTGCTGAAACATAGTGCACGTCAGCATTGATAGCACGCAAATCGGCGCTGGCACCGTCGATGACATCAATGGCCACAATGCCATTGCCGCTTGCACCATCGGCACTGCTCTTCACGATCGTCTTGAGGTCGGCCTGGTCGGCACGCAAAGTCAGCGTCGCACCATCACCCACCACAATGCCATCATTGCCAAAACTAAGCGTGTTGTGAATTTTCGTCAGGTTGATGGCTGAATTACCAGCAACGTCATCACTGACCAGCGTGGTCGAGCCAGAACCCTCCCCCTGAGACACGTTCAAGGCATTAGCCTCTGCCGAAGTCAATTTCAGCGTGTAGGCATCGTCAATCGCATAAGCCGTCACATTGGCCAGACCCGCTGGTGCGCTGGTAATGTCAAAGACCCCCTCAGACAAATTGCTGGCAGAAGTAATGTGACCAACCAGGCCAGCAATATCCGTCATTTGGACTTGCGACAGATCAGTACCTGTCTTCAGCCCGACGACTTCCAATGTGCCCGTGCCCTGCACCGTGCGGCCACTGATTTGATCTGCCGACAACGTCAGCGTCTCGGCCGTGCTGTTTTGCCAGTCGTACGCATCCACCGAGGCCAGATGGCTGTTGCTTGAAAGGTTAGCAGTACCCGAAACTTGCGCCGTCACCTGCAGGCTGGACGTGTCGACATCCGACAGATCCGTGTTTTGATCAACACCTACAACGGTCAGATTACCCGTGCCATTGATGGTTTTGGGATGCCATGTATCACCCACCAGCTGCGAAGTTTGCACAGCACTCAAGGTCAGCTGGGTCGCGGTACCACCCGTGCTGGGAACCAGAGAGTAAGTGTCCACGGCGGCCATGAAGTTGTTGTTTGTCAAATCGACGGCTGTGCCTGCCGCAATCTGAGCCGCGACATCCAGATTCGTGGAATCAATGGCCGCCAAGTTGGAGTCAGCCGCAAGCGCCGTCACTGTCACCGATCCAGCGCTGCCCTTGATCAGGCCCAGGATATCCGCCACATGGGTGGCCTGAGCTGCCGTCAAGGTCAGTGATGCCGCATTACTTTGCAATTCAAAGATATCCACCGCACCCACATTCGAGTTTTCGGTGACATCCACGCTGGAGGCGACCAGTGCGGTCACCACCAGATCATTCGTTGCATCGACACCCGAGAGATTGCTGGTGCCACTCAGGCTCTTGATGGTCAGTGCACCGACACCTTTGACCTCCACGAGATGCGTGCTTGAATCAACTTGCGCAGCCGTCAAGGTCAGACCCGTCGCACTGTCGCTACCAGAGAGCAAGTAAGTGTCAACGGCTGCAAGCTTGCTGCTGCCACTGATATCAATCAGTTCACCCTCCGTAATTTTCGCTGTCACAGCAATACTGGTGCCATCCACGTTTTCCAGACTGGTGGTGCGCTGCAAGCCCTCGACCACCAATGCGCCATTGCCCACAATTTCAACGCCATCCGCTTGTGCTGCAGACATTGTGAGGGTGGGTGAAGCCGTTGTGACATCCAGTTCATATTTGTCAACATAGCCAAGCAAATTGTCATTGCTTGTGATGCCCTGCGAGCTACTCACTTTGGCAGTGACATGCAGCGTAGTGGCCAGCGATGCCAAGTTGGTTGTAGCCTCCAATCCAATCACCGTCACAGCGCCGCTGCCCGTGATGACATGGGCATTAGCCTGCGTTGCCGTCAACGTCAGTGTGCCGATGTTTGCCACATCAAAGGTATCAACCACAGCGGTGATGCCACCCGTGGTGGGATTGGTGGTGATATTCACAGTACCGGAGACTTGAGCGGTCACGTCAAGACCGGCCGCAATACCAGACAAATTCGCGTCGCTGTCCAAAGCAGTCACCAGCACCTTGCCGCCAGACCCCGCCCCCTGAGACACGGTCAAGGCACTTGCCTCTGCCGAAGTCAACTTCAGCGTATAGGCATCGTCAATCGCATAAGCCGTCACATTGGCCAGACCCGCTGGTGCGCTGGTAATGTCAAAGACCCCCTCAGACAAATTGCTGGCAGAAGTAATGTGACCAACCAGGCCAGCAATATCCGTCATTTGGACTTGCGACAGATCAGTACCTGTCTTCAGCCCGACGACTTCCAATGTGCCTGTGCCCGTCACCGTGCGGCCATTGGCAACCGACTCGCTCAGTTGCAGGGCAGAGTTGGCACCCACAATGAAGGTGGCGGCGGTAGCCACCGAGCCTGTGAAAGCCAGGGTTCCAGATAGATTCTCAGAAACCTCCAGATTGACCGTCCCCGCTGCCACGCCACTGAAAGTGCCGTCCAAGGCGTTTTCAAGATTGACGATGTGCACTGTGCCAGTGTCACCTGTGATGGTCTTGCCTGTGGCCTGTGCTGCAGTCAGCGTCAAAGTGGCGCTACCACCGACAGAAATCGCTGCGCCACTGCTGTCGCTTGCATCGAGGAAAGAAACCCCCAAGCCGCTGGACAAATGGGTCAGATCAACCGAGGTGCTGCTTGCGACGTCGCCCACAATCTGGATCGTCCCGTCACCAGATGCGGCCAGATTGTTCGCCTGGGCGGCAGTCAGGATCACGGTGCTGTCAATGCTGCTGGGCAACGTGATCTGACCATCTGCCGCTTCGAGCTTGGCATCCAACTGGTTGTATATCAGCCCTGAGATCAGGTGCAGATCGAGGTTGGCGCTGATGTTGCTGAAATTGGCATCCGCCAACAACGAGTCCGTGATTTGGACGGTGCCTGGCCCCGCAATGGTCAAGCCACTGGCTTGTTTGGCGGTGAGCGTGAGGGTCTGGCCTGCGGCCACTTCAAGCAGCGTGTTGCTTGCACCACTCAAACTGCCGACACCATCAAAAGTCAAGGCTGCCGTCGCCAGATGAAGGTCCACGTTGGTGGTCACATCACCATGAATCGCCAATATGCCCGTATGGTCAGCACCGTTGGCGGTCACCGTCAGACCATTGGCCTGTTGTGCCAACAAGGTGAGCGTTGCGCCATCGGCCACATCCACAGTGGCATCCGCTGAGCCATTGGCATTGCCATCGAACCGTAATGCCGCGCTGATTTGCGACAAATCTGCGCTGGTAGCCACATTGCCACTGATCAACACTTGGCCGCTGTGGTTCACACCCGTACTCGTGACCGTCTGACCCGCGGCATGGACCGCCTTGAGTGTCAGCGTCTTGCCATCGGCGACATTGATGGTGGCATCGCTGCCCAAAGACAATGTCAATCCGTTGACCAACCCGGTCAGGCTGGTGTCGGCGGTCACATCATCGGTGACCACCACTGTGCCGGTGCCCGTGATGGTTTGTCCTGTGAGCTGTTCGGTTTGCGCCCGCAGCTCGTGGACGGCACCAATGGCATGCCATGCGGTTGGTGCATTGCTAGCTTGAGAAACATCCAACACGCTGACATTGACGTTGGCCAGGCTTTTGCTTGCAAGGTCACCATGCAAGGTGACGGTTGCTGAACCAGTTTCAGTAATGGCCAGAGCATTGGCCTGGGCAGCATTGATGTCGAGCGTTTGATCCGATGTCAGCGTTACCGCGTCCATTGTCATGGTCGAAGCGACTTGGGTCAGGTCGATGTGGGTGATCGATACACTCGACAAGTTGACGTTGTAGTGGATGCCGCCAGTGTTGCTTGTGAAGTCACCTGTAAGGATCAACGTCCCTGCCCCAACAACGCTCTCTTTATCTGGCATCACATAGCGACTGTCACCGCGATTAAAAACTAGATCCCAAAACCAGGTGTTATATCCACCACCCTTACCCACCATCAAGGCATTGACCGACATGGTCAAGGTCTTCCCTTCATCGACGGAAAAGTTAGTGATCGCCTGCAGGCCACCGTTGTTATAGCTGGCGCCGAAACTGGTATTGGCCGCAATGTGGGCAGTCACCGCCCCGGAGACATCCACATATCCCGAGGACAGTTTCGAGATGCTGGGGTTGGCCCCCTGAATGCCTTCAATCACAAGGTTGGCATTGCCGGTCAGGCCGTCATAACCAGACTGCCCCAGATCCACCAGCACTTGGTAACTGGGCATCTGCGCATATTGCAACGTTAGCGTCTGTCCGCCAGCAAGGAAGCTGTTTCCATAACCCGGCAGTGAAGATCCAGAGGCAAAGGTGGCGCTCTTCAGATCGAGATTGGCCATGATGCCGCGAAGATCAACCGTATCGCTGTTGGTGCCACCTGTTGCGACCACAGATGGCGCTTCGGTCGGAGCTCCATCAACCTTAATGTTTTTCCCGCTCAAATCGGTGACAGTCGCCGTCAGCGTTCCACCTTGCATGCGGATCGTATCGCCAGCGTTGTAGTCGCTGGTCAACAACTCGGCAACCTGATCTGCGGTATAGGGGTTTTCTTGACTGCCGTCTCCTGCATTTCCAGACAAAGTGCCGTCGTAGTACAGATTCCTGCCCACAAAAACATGCGCTGTTTCATCGGCCAGAGTGATGTGTCCATCAAAACGAGCTGCCTCTTCCGAGCTCAGGTGCACACTCACGCCAGCATCCACCAAGATGCCGTCCACGTTGCTGAGGTTCTGCCAGGCCGGCAGATACACACTGCTTCCGCTGGCGGAGGTGAAGTGGGCCGTGACGTTCAAAGACGATGCGAATTGGGTCAGGTCGCTGAGCTGCGTGGGGTCATTGATGACCACAAAGCCATTGCCGTCAAAGCTATTGCCTGAACCGACCAGCTTATCTACTGCAGCGGTGAGCGTCTTGCCACTGTCCACAGTGACCTGGAAGCCACTGCCGCCGAGGTTGCCGGTGAACACGGTATCGTGCAGCACGGATACTGTGTTGGATGCCCAAGATACGGAAATATTGCTCAAATCAGTGTCTGCCTGCAAATCAGTCACAGCAACACCACCACCGGGCGTATAACCGGTCACAGTCCTTCCACTCAAGTGTTCTGCTGAGCCCTGCAAGATGACACCGTAAGCGTATTGGTACCCACTTGCACCGTAATAACTAAACTGGAACGTTGCCGTTCCCAAGTCGGCACCATCGATGTTGAAAATTTTCGTTGAATAATCGGGCGCAGCTCCAAACTCCACAAGCGAACTCCCCAGCTTTCCAGAGAAATTCACAGTTTGATTGGTTGCCAAATCCGCTTGGGCAATGACTGTACTGGCAGTGATTTCTCTCAGATCTGCATTGGGCGATGACTGCAAAGAAGTTGCCACAACTGTGCCATTGCCTTCAATGACATGGGTACTTGCCTGACTGGCCAGCAGAGTAAGAGTCTTGTTTTCGTCAACTGTCGTGTTAATGAAAGTGCCCAAATTAGCCGATGAATGCAACGTTATATTGGTATTCACTGTCGCCATCGAACTCGAAAGGCTTTGGTCAAGATTGACTCTGGACAAATCAAAGTTGTCTGTCCCCAACACCACATTGAGCGCACCACTGCCATCAACGCTTTTACCGCTCGCCTGAGCCGAGTCCAATTTGAGGCTGGAGTCGCCACTCACGACAAAGGCATCCACCTTGCTGGAGATGTCAGCGTTGCCGGTCATGTCTACAGCATTGACGCTGCCTACGGTGCCGGACTGGGTGAACAACGTGACCGTTGGATCGTTTGAGAAATTACCCAAATCCGGTCCGCTGCTGCCCGTAACGTCAATGATGTCAACAGCACCAGTGCCATCAATCGATGCTCCACTGGCCTGCGTCTGCGTAATGATCAGTTTGGTTGGGGCATTGACGGTCAGCGGGGCATTGATCGCGCCTGCACCGCTCAAGTTAACTGTGGTGAAGTCAAGATCGTGGGTCACCGTCCCACCACCCGCCAGTTCGATTTTGGCGCTGGCATCTGCAGAACTGATCTGGCCAATTTGCAACACCTGCTGCAGACTGAGCTTCAGACTCACGTTGTGTCCGACGGTCAGGGAGTTAATGTGCGCGAATGTCGTAGCACCACTGCCACCAAGACTCAAATCAACAACCGTACTTTCGGATGCACCGGCAATCACGATGCTGCTGCCATCGACATCAAGGTCCCCAGTCACAGTCTTGAACCCATCAAGTTGTGAGGCAGTCAGTGTGACAAGCGATGGCGATCCGGTCTGAAGTTTGAGGTTTTCGATGCCAGTCAAAGTGACGTCTGAAATATCAATCTGACCAACAACGGTCAGAGTGTCGTCACCAAGCCCACCCGTGATGGCGGAGCCCGTTTGAATAAAACTGGCGACCCCGGCGCCTTCAGCATCGACAGCTTCTTGAATGAAAAACTCGTCATTGCCTGCGCCGCCATCGAGCGTGATGATGCCCGGAGTACCTCCGCCATCCACTGCAGCCGCAGTCACCGCAATGGTTTCATTGCCGCGCTTGCCAACAAAAGTGATGTTGGTTTCAACATTGAATTGGCTCAGGTCAACCACCACCGATTTGCCAGACAGGTCAAAGCCCGACACCGTCAGGTTTGTAATCACGTCGTTGGTGGTGACCGGCATGGCAGCCACCTGCGCATACGTCACGCTCACGGCATCAAACATGGTGACACCTTTGTTGCCCATGCCCATCAAGGCAGTGGCCTGGGTGAAGTTGGTGGTACCGGTGACATGAACGTCCGTGGCGTTTTCCAGCACTTGGACGGGGAATGTGCTGTAGGCTGTCAAATGCGCGGCCGTGTCTGCCACGTTATAGGTACTCGCGCTCAAATTGACATGCAGGTTCAATAAAAGCCCGGCATCAGAAGCCGACTGAATCGATCCACCGCTGACGATCACATCCTTCGCATTGACAAATGCGACATCCGATGCGGTATGCCCGTTGGAAAGATATTGCGAAATATTTTCCCAACTGTCTTCCACGCGGTAATTGGCCAAAAGAACATGCAAAGGATCTGCTGACGTGTTGCTCTGCAGAGTATGTGCCTCAGCTATTGTCGAAAGAATGCCGCGACCTTTGAGGGTATTCAGCAGCGAATTGAAGTTCGCATACAGCGAAGCTGAACCGGAAGACGCTGTTGAATCTGAAACCATGTCAGCATACGAACCGATCGCGTCACTCAACGCACGCACTGTTGTGTAATCTGCGCCAGAAAGATTTCCCGACAAATCACTGATCGCCCCAGTGATCAGCGTCTCCAGCGCCGCCTTCGCCGTCGCCACCTGCTCCTTGATCGAGCCCGTCACGCCCACCACACCATCGAGCTTGGTCACCAGCGCATTCAGGCCCGCCACCGAGTTGAGCGTCGCCGCATGGCCACCC
>Ga0213920_1000091_pt1 | contig 98621 bp, 166 predicted proteins | sample McNCre1117MG_FD_161054 | JGI IMG/M metagenome (GOLD analysis project Ga0213920, IMG submission 161054) | Freshwater microbial communities from McNutts Creek, Athens, Georgia, United States - 11-17 MG | ecosystem: Environmental > Aquatic > Freshwater > Creek | place: USA: Georgia | collected...
TACCGCAAGGTTCAACTGAGACATATGTAACAAGATCCTCATTAAGAGGAAGCGGAGTTGCTGATATAAAAATATATTATCCGGGGTGGTACGAACAAATGCCCTGTAAAGAAGTGGAAGATTGTAGTCCAGATCCAGCTAAAATTCAAATTCAATCACGATGTGAAATGCCACTTATGCACTATGGTGATTTACGCGCTCAGTGGAATGAATCATGTTGTACAAATGGTGGATTATTAATATATGGTCATAATTGGCCGCTTGTGTTTGGATCATATAAACCTCAGTGCGGAGAAGACACATCATTTGAAGATAAGCCCAGTAAAAACTTTGAGCCAATACCACTATTAGTAGCAGCAGAACAAGTTGACAAAGAAATAATATACCCAGCAGTACCAGCGCAATATAAATCTATTCCTATATATGAAACTATATCTGAAAATACTTTATATTATGATTTTGGAAGCCCAACTTCATCAGTTCCAACATTTATATGGGATAGTGGAAATGTTCCAGAAAACTCTGTTTCTTTCAATATAACTAATAACTTAAGCGAACAATTATTCTACAAACCATCAGATGATTCTATACTACAAGCTAGAGGCATTCCAAAAGTAAAGGTTGACTCATATTTATCTAAAGAAATAATTTCTGATAAAACTTATTTTGGTATAGAGCATACTTATGATAAAACCACATCTAAGGTTGTAGTTTTATCTAGCGTAACTGGTGAATCTGAATCATCATTACTAAATAGTGCTGGGGATCAAAATGTTAAATTTTATACTAATCTAGTTTCTAGATCAATTAGCGAAAAAAATCGCTCATTTATAGCACAACTTGGAGGATGGACAGGAAGATCATCATTCAAAGATGGTTATGAAAATTCAATATTAAAGAGCATTTTTCTTCAAAATACCAATTCAGTCACAGAGAATGTTTTAAGTTCAAGTCTGAATAGCACATTTAATGTGGTGTGGATAGCAAATATCGCAAGTCAACCATCAAATGATGATTTATTTTATATTAAAAATTGGTTATCTCTTGGAGACAGAAAATTAATTATTACTTGTGGTGATTCTTTAGAAAGCTCTAAGAATGCTCAAGATCTTTGTGATAAATTAGGCATAGATATTGGTCCTTTGTATTTACCATATTCTGATAAATACGAACAATCCTCAACTGGTGGATTTGCTGTAAATGAATTGCATCAAGCTGGTGGTCAATTCTTCCAGCCATACAAGAAAACAAATATCATAGAATATTTTTCTGCAACTCTTCAATTTTATCCATTAAGACTTACATCTGGCGGAACACCAATAGCATACGTTGATATCCCAGTTTATGATTTTGCCCCCAAAGAAAATGTAAATACTTATTGGTCTATGAATCCCGGCATAACAAGATTTACAGTTCCAGTACAAGCTGGTTCTGGATATAAAGTATTTATTACAACTTCTTCTGATAGCCCTTCGGAAACAGAGCCTCTACAGATTAATATCGATAATGCTTCTATAGCACCTAATCTACCTTATCCAGACTCTTTATATAATGTTGGCATAATAGAGTTGAATTCAGATGGAGATTTATTTGAGTCTAAATCTATAAATACTGGGGTTATTCCTAAAATAGTACAAGGATCTGCGACAAATACATTAGATATTCAAGTTACTGAAGGCACAAATAATATAAATATTTATATATCATGTGCTATACCAAGAATATCTCCCGAATCTAATATAATACCAAAGAGCGTCAAATTAATTGGTATATCTGGCGTACCAATTCCTATAAATCAAAAAGTCTCTATTTCAACTCAACAGATTCCTACTGGAAGATTTGAGATAGTAAAAACATCTGACGCACAACCAGAAGCAAGAGAAACAATTCAGATCATAAGACCTATCAGTACTGATAATACTAAATATTGCAAGGGTGGATGCGAATTTTTAGGTGGAATACCAATAGAAGATGGTCCAGTTGTGTCGGCTCAAGAAATAGAGATATTATCTCCATTTGATGCCGGTGTTGCTAGGTCCAGAATAACTGTTATAACAGATTCTAGCATGATTCAAGGTAGATATGTAACAGACAATGGAGTTATTCCAATTGATACATACTCGTTCATAAGAAGTTTATATCCAGAAACAGAGTTTCCATACGAATCTTATGGAAGACAATTTAATGTATATAATAAATTGATTTCACCAGAACGCGGTAGCCCAACTAAATACTTTAACCAAGGAATATTAAGTGGACTTAACAGTAACTTTGGAGGATTTATTTCCATTGGAAGTCAACCTATTAATCAATATGAATCACAATATAATCCAAAATATGTCAATAGACCAAAAGTTCCTTGGAAAGATGAGACAGAAGAAGAAAAAATTTCAGAAATTAAAAATGAGCTTATAAGCGGATTTTTGACAAAACAAATTCAACATGCATCTACTTCTAGATTTAGTGGAATCATAGATGGAGCTACATATTTGGACGCTCCAATCGGTGGTGGATTACCAAGGTTATTAAAAGAAAAAGGATATGACTATTTAGACTTTGATAAATTCCCATCTGGATATCCCGGTGACTTATTTGGTTATTCTTTATGTATTAGAGGAAATAAGATATTAGTTGGCTCCCCATTCTCTGCTTTTGGTACAGATATTATAACTCCTTGGACAAGTGGAAGTCAACTACACTTGGGATATGATGGTGGTGCTGGATCGGTATATATGTTTGAAAAATCTGGAAATCTATCTTGGGATTGTATTAGAAAACTTAGACCACAATCTCTTATGGGACAACTGAGTGGAATCAATGCTAAATCTGATCAATTTGGACATTCTGTATCAATGCAAAATGATACATTGATCATAGGATCTCCTAACCATATTTATGGAAGTTATTATGAAAATATATATCAAGATGGCGCATTTGCGAGAAAAAATTTCAATTCACAATTTGATGTGCCGATTAGAAATGTGTATGATCTAGGTTTGTCTGGTAATAGGAATAATTTTCAACAAGACGGAATATATGCTAAAAATGCCGGATCAATATATGTATATGAAAATAAAATTACAGATTGGGAAAACAAGCAGCAATCATGGAAATTAGTAGAAAAAATAATTTCTGATTCATCATCTCCAAGCGGAGAACGTTTTGGTAAAACGACTTATATTACAAGACCATATAGAACTGACGCTGATTATACCATATTTGCTGGGTGCGATTCTGCATCTGGAAATGGCTCTTTAAACATTGGTGCAGTATATGCAAAAGATATTATGCTCAAAAAGCAACCCCCGTCAGTTTCTAATTCTGGGGCATGGATACATGCTAAAGTATTTGGAGAAAAAGGTGGGCAGAATGAGTATATTGTTAATCTAAGATTTTCAAATAGCGGGGATAGTATTCCTTATTATTCTAGTGGCATAGTTGTTTCTAATTCTAAGGGGGAGATTTTTATTGAAGTTTCTGGTCAAGATCCATCAACTAAGGGTTTCATATCTCACAGACCATATATAGAATCTATCATAGGATATTATCAGTACGGAAAAATACTCGAAAATAACATGATTTTATTCTGTGATGGTCAATATCCACCCCCAAGTTCCCAAATGAATCTTATTATAGATGTTGAAAATTCTGCTTATGTGTATAATACATTAGGATTGTACGGTAGTGTTATAACAGATGCTGTTTCTACTTATCCTTCTGGACTAAATCTGTTCATAGAAAGTCCATCTGGATCTTCAGCGTCTTCTCTTAATTTATATATGCCTAGCGGGATAGGAAGTCTTGGCGACAATCTTAACTTACAAGTAAGAGGAAAATAATGCTAACTGTTTATTATAATGGCACTGGGTGCGTAATTAGACCCGTCCCATTTATTTCTATAACTCAAAATGCTATTAGAAATAAAACGGGCATGTTAGGTAGTTATTATAATATAACTTTGAATGGTACTATTTTACCAGATAAGGGTTCTCCTTTTTATAGCGGTCAAACACTTTCTAATCTCCCAACTGGATTTGCTACTGGTCACGCCAGACCGGGACAAGAGGCAGTTTCCTTGGGAAGTTCTATGGCGTCCATAGTATATAAACAAAATTTAATTAGAGAATTATTTAAACGGGATGGTCAAAAAGTTGAACTATTGCCAGCTAAAGTAGATTCAGCAGCATTTGTTGGTGACACTGGCACAGATGCTCCAGTTTTAGTATTCTATCCTACTGTTGAGTCTATTAATTTTGAAGAAGGGCAGTATATAAATAGTTGTAAATATACTGTTAACTTGAGAGCAGAGGTTTTATTAGATTCTGCTGGAAATATTATTTCAGATGGTTTGCCTAACTCTACTCATACACCTACTGGAACAGATGGTCAACCATTCAGAGGAAATGCTGGAAATAGATTAAATTTAGTAACAGCATTATCTCAAAGTGGATTTATTGATGATTATAGCGAAACTTGGTCGCTTGATGTTGAAGAGGGTAGAGGGACTACTAAGACAAGCAGTGCATATGTTGATCCAACCGGAGACATCACTTCTATAAGAACATATAGACTTACTAGAAACGTGACAGCTACTGGCAGAACAATGTATTATGACGAATCCAGTACAATAAAAAGAAAAGAAGCTTGGCAACAAGCGAAAAATTATGTATATTTAAGCGTTTTACGCGACACCACTCCGAATACATCTTCGGATAATTCAACAGGATATGAACAATTTCCAGAGTATAGTTTAGGACCATATTTTGGTAGTGGTTACTTAAATATAGCTAAAGATCTTTGGGGTGGATATAACCATTTAAGAACAGAGTCTTTTGATGTAACCGCTGGAACATTTACATTAACTGATGTGTGGTTATTGTCAAGTGGAACAGCCTATGAAAATTATAACTTATCATTATCTAAAGGCTCAGATAATGGTCTTTATAAAATCAGCATAGAGGGAAATATAAAGGGATTGTCTAGCGCACATGCTGGACACGCTCAATACGGAGGAACTGTTCAGAGCAGTCAGCCAGCATTAAATCCTCAATTTGGAGTAACACCTTTAAATACTCAATATCAAAATGCCTTATATAAATGGCATCAAATATCTAATACTGGCACCTATGGCCCTTTATGTCATTTATTTAAACGCGCTCAATCTGTAACTCATGTTTCATTAAATCATGTTCCTTTGTCTATATCTCTCGGAAGTAACGAGTTCAATGGTGAGATTACATATAATATTGAATATGATAGTCGCCCAATGAATTTAATTAGTGGAGCATTATCCGAAAATATTTCCTATAGCGATACTTACCCCGGAGATGTTTTCGCTGTTATTCCTGTTATTGGCAGACAAACTGGACCAGTTCTTCAATATATAGGAGGCAGAACAGAATATCAAAGAAGTTTAAATATTGATCTAGTAATGGACAGATACTACTCTTCTGGAAATGGAAATCTTACCCAGCGAATAAGGGAAATGAGCGTTTTGTCAAAACCAAGTTTAAATGAACCTTTTAAAAGTCAAATTAATGCTATCATCCATGCATATAGCCCAATACAAGAAACTGGTATAAGAAAATATTTTGCTAGTCCAGCTACTGAGAGTTGGGATGCTAGCTCTGGTCGTTATTCATTACAAATAAACTGGACATATGAGTTAAACAGATGACAAGCAATACAAGTTCAGAAAGTCTAAATACAGAAGAAACGTTAGCAGACAACAATGTTGCACTTAGACGGCCAATGTCTAGTGGCATTATAGGCTTGACAAAAGATATAACATATACGCCAAATGCGGCAAATGTTAGTCCATTAGCACCAAATAATTTAGTATTTGCAACCACTGGAATTTCTAATGGTTATCAATCTTCTTTAGATACAAGTGGAATAACTAATTTTACTGCTTATAATGATTACATACATAATGAAGGCTTTAGAAGAAAAAATGTGATGGGAACTTTAGTATTAGCTTCACAAAGATTTGAAGTATACAGTAGACAATTTAGGTAAATAATATGTGGCTAACAAGCGGAAATTTAAATCAAAGATCACAGGTTAAAACTGGAATAGGCGGAAATAGTGCTATACCAGCTAGTGGTTATTATGGAAATAGCTGGCCATCTAAAAGTGGAAGTGTAATTCCACAGGGTATATCAACTGGAGGGTGGGTATTAGATTCAACCACACCAGAGACATATGATAGAGGATATGTACAACAGACTTTTCTGGGAGCATCTATCAGAAGCTTCACTATGAATGGCGGTTTTGGAGATAATAGTTCATCTTTAACTGTAGAATTAGTAAATGATGAGTTTAACAAATCAGATAATACTGCCCAAGGAGTTGGTGATGATGTTTATCATTCTGGAAATGGAGATAGATTTGTTCCACCAATAGTTGGAAGCCCTGTTTATTTTAAGTTTGGTCAAAATTTAGCCACAGTAGAAGAAGCTTATAGAAGAACCTTTGATGAATTATATGGGTTCAATACATTAAGCGCACAAGCAACTGTTAGTTCTAATGGCTCATTTAACAAAGATAATTTTACTTCTTTAAGTGATTATACTTATGTAAATTTAGATAATAATCAATTTTATAATTTTTCAAGCACAATGACGGGTCCAGCAAGAGGATCTGGTCACATTGTATTTGGTGGAATACTACAGTCTTATGTGCAAAATCGTGGCCCCGGAGGAAATCCATTATATACGGTTCAAGTAACTGATCCGAGGGAAATACTATCAAATGTAGTAGTCATATTAAATAATTACTCAGGTACTACTTTTAATACTCAAAATGTATTAAATGTATATGGTTTTTTAGAACATAATATGACGGGGGCATTATCTGGAATATTACAAAGTGCTTATGGTAATTATAATTTATTGAAGAAAAAAGTTGATATGAACACTGGCAAAATATCTTACGTTGGATCTGCCGGTGATACTACTGATCCAAGGCTAAGTGGACTTTTAGATTGCTGGTATCAAACTGGTGGTGGTTGGTTTGGAAATACATTTAAATATTTTCCTGTCACCGGTACTGGTTTTTCTAGAAGAGGACCACAAGGAATTCCGTATTATAGAGTCAAACAGGCTTTGAATGCATTGATGTCTGTTGGATATAAACTGCCAGATGAATATAAAAATAAATGCTATGGTAAAAAAATTAATTTTAGAGGGTATAGATATATCGTAGATTTTAGTGGACTAAAAGATTTGCCACCAATGTATTTTTTAGATTTTGATCAAATTAATCTTTTAGATTTAGCATTAGAAATATGTGATGTAACAAGTAGAGATTTATTTGTTTCATTATTGCCAGTTATAAATCATCCAGCATGTTTGCCAATATACAATGATCAAAATAGTTCTGGAGAAGAAGTAGTTGCTGGAATTATTAGATTAGACAGTATAGATAGGTCACATGCTCCAGTATATGGATCTATTAAAAAATATATAGATAGTTTGGCATCATCTGGAATATTAGTAGAAAATCAAGATGTTGGATATGAATTATCTAATGTTACAACAGATAAATTTGTTGTTGGCGCACAAGAAGTAGATATGTATTATTTTACTGCAAATACTGATAGGGGAATGAAAAATGCAAGAAATAGAACTACTGCCGGTGATAATTGGCATCAGTGGCTTTTAGATAAGCAAGAAGAACAACAAATTCTGCCATATTATGGTTTGCTTGGTAATAATGCCGTGACTATCCCAAAGGGTTGGGGAGCCTATCAGCAAATTTTGCTAGACACTACTGGATTAAATGCTAATGGTGTTGGCTGTTATTATGTTGCAACTGAAATGGAACTAAGATGCGCTTCAGTATCATATGAATGCTGGAAAAATTTCTTACAGCAATATAATGATATTTATTTAGAATCTGTTGAGGGGAATGATAGTTATGAGGGTGGAGTTTTACAAGGAAGCGCATCTTTTTCAAGTGTTCCCAATCCTCCAAATATATCTAGTAATTATGCTGTGACTGTTCCAAGGTCGGTTTTTGAAACTTTTGCTACTACAGCTTTTAGTGGAGGATATCCAACAAGTCCATGTAATCCGCCGTATGGATATCCATTATATTATAAACGAATGACTAAATTAGGTATTCCAGAGGGCGGTCTAACAAAATTACAGCATAGAATTACTACGATGATAACTGGTGCCGCAAGTATAAGAGGAGCAGATGCCGAAAATTATCAAGAAATAAAAAATGCTCAATTAAAAGAATTAGAATCTATTAAAGAAGAATATGGAACTCTTTCTCAAGCAGAACAAGATTATTACAATGCTGTTAAAGCAGCTTTAGCTACTACTCCACCAAGTATAGACTTGTTAAACGATATAGAGGAATCTTTACACAAGATGGCGGCTGTATTACCTAGATTAGCTAAAAAAGGTACTGAAAATGCACTAAAAGTATATGAATTTTTGAAAAAAATAGCAGATGAAAATTTAGGTAAAAAATTTCTTGTAAAAATACCTAATAAAGTCAATTTGTATTATCAAAATAATATGACTCAAAGTTCTTCTACTATAACTGCTGGACCTTTTGGATTTAAACCTAGACCAACAGAGTCTGGAATTGGATCTGAATTTTCTTCATCTTTTAGAACTACATATCGCGGATTAGCTACTAATGATATGGTTTATAGTTTTTGTCAAAGCGGTACTACTGCTAATCAAGAAAAATATGGCGGTGCTTTAAAAAGTAATTTTAATCCAGTAACAGATAAGCATGAATTCAATTATACTCCTGTTAATTTAGGTGGATATTTTCCATTTGATTTATATACAAATACTTTGCCGATGAAAACAATAGAAACCTTGCCAACTTCGTCTAGACCAAGTGGTGTTGTAAATATGTTAATTCCTCAAGACTTAACAAATTTCTTAGATGAAAACGGAAGAGTATCTGCATATGTTAGATTTGATCAAAGTCAGCATCTGTCATTTGACAACATAAACTCAGAAGATTTTACTCAACAGCTAATAACTCCTCAAGGTATGGTTCCAGACCTTTGTGAATTTTTAGATAACGTAGGTGAGAGCAAGTGGGAATCTTTTGCAACAGCTGATGCCGATAAAAAAGATAACGATAATAATAAACCTAAACAATGTGCCTTTGTGAAATGTACTTTAGATGAAAAGTTTTATATGCCCCCAAAGATACTTTCATCTTCTGTCCCGGTCTATGGTGCCGCAGATTATAGGAAAAAGATTTCAAAACCAAGAAAGATTTTTATTCCATGTTCTGGATGGAAACCCGGAACGAGTCGAACAAGTACCGATGATTTAATGCCGGGAACAGGATGTTATGTAGATAGTTTTAGATATACAGAGTTGAGTTACTATCCAACTGAGTCACAAAGTTCCACCGCCACTAGATACGTTTATGATAGAAAACTACAACCATTTTTAAATAGTTTCATAATTAAAACTGATTTCGCTGATTTAGATACTAATTGTGTTTATGCTTTAATAACACTTCCAAATAGGATTGCTGCGACCAAGGATGCTAGATATAGAGATGCTGCTAATCAAAAAGATAGTGCCTATTCAATAAAACATTACTTGACAATAGATGTTGTAAAAAATCTTCCAGAATTTAGTAGTCCCGGCTATGCTAAGTTATCTACTAGTAATTTATTAGCTGGTGATCCTACTTGTAAGCATTATCCGGTAGAATCAAGAAGTGCCGCTTGGTTAGCTGCTAAAAAAGCAAAATCCGCTCTTCAATTTGGTTTTTCTCAACAAATGGAAATGGTTGCACCATCTCCAGTATATCCAGATTTGGTAGCATTGCCATTAATGTCTAACGAAAGATGTTATGGCCCTTGGATTTCTTCACAAGTAGATCCGCAAGGATCAGCGTATATAAATGTTGGAGGAAGAGTAGAATTTATCAAAGATGAGAATTTGGCACCTTGGAACTATGCTGGATATGAACTTCTTAATATTGCTGGAAAAACTCAAGCAGAATTTGCAAATAGTCTGTTACTTTTTTCAGAAAGAGGAGGATTTACATATCCCGGTATGCCAACTTCTTCCTTGTGTCAGGTTTTACTATCTGGTGGTCCACTAGTAACAAATATAACCGTAGATGTATCAGATAATGGAATAAAAACAACATATAAAATGGATCTTTATACTGCTAGTTTTGGAAAATTACAAAAACAAAAACAAGATATGATTTCTAAAATTAGTAGAGAAAGACAAAGACTAAGAGATGAAAGAAATGCTTTGATTAGAAAAGGCATAGGAAAAGGGCAAACTAGTTTAAATATTGTTGGTGCTATAAACATGTTTGGTAATAATGGAACGCTGCCATCTATACCAAATGCCGCTAACCATATAGTTGCATCAGTAGCTCAATATGATACTAAATTATATAGTCCAGTATTACCATCTACAACTGGAGTTCCGTCTGTAGATAATGTTTACTCAGCATCTTTACAAAATGAAGAACAAATTCATGATAATTTTAACATTTTTGATAGTCCTATTCAACGAAATATTGCAGAATATAACGCCGGTGCAGCTAGAATAGATGATCTTTATATTCCATATTCTAATGAGCCGTATCATGGCAATATACCTCATATGGAGTATGTTGACTATAGAGCAAATAATAGATTATATGAAAATGATGATTTCAAGATTCAAGACGATAACATAACGTCGCCAGCATAATATAAAGGACAAATTATGGCACTTTTTTCAAGACCCGGATCTGAACTTGCTAGAAATTTCCACAGCTACATTGCTGATAGGCCGAGCCTTCAAAACATTGGACTAGCATCATATACTAAAAATTCAATGCAAAAATTTGGTAAAGAAAGAAGAAATGGACAAGATGTTGAAGTTGCAGATATCAAAGAATATTTTGGAGGTACTATTCCTAGGTCAGATTTACTTGGAACATCTGCCACATTATCTATACTCAGATTTGATAAAGGAAATAAAAGATACGTTATGTGTACTTCTTCCGGTAGCGGAGAAGATAATTTATGGTATACTCCGAGTGGAAATTTTGGTGGCGGTCTAAGTCAATATCAAGATAGATTTGATTTATATCAAAAGGGCTTTATAACAACAGATCTTGAAAAATATCAAATAAGTTATGTTTGGTCTAAAATACAAACTAGTATGTCGGGATGTATCACATTTCAAGCTAATTACACTGTTTTATCATGTCCAGATAGTGGGGTTATAAGGTTATATTTTCAATCCGCCGGAAAATCTAATGGAGATAGAAGTGTAGCAAACAAAGGCGCACCTATAGTTGCAGCAACTCCAAGAAGACCAACTGGCCCACAATATTCTCACGCTAGCACAAAAGAATCTGCACCCGGAGTTTATATTCCAGCTAGAGAGGGTGGAGATAATAATCCAGAAAATACTATTGCGGCTAAGTTTAAGATGCACTATGATCCAGCTACTGGTCAATGGGAGTCTGGAACCACGCAAATGATGTTTAGACTTTTAACAGATATAGATGGTGTGCCATTAAAAGATTTGCCGCCGGATGTAGACACAGTAGGAATTGATGAATTTTATCAAGGTGGATTATCATCATCATTTACCGTTGGTAGCGGTATGGCTGTTAGCACAGAAAATGGAAATCCATATTTATTTGGTCCCAATACTAATAGTTGCGCCAATAATGCCCCAAAAGAAAAAGTTATTTTAGTAAATAGAACCCCAAGAAGTTATACTAAAGGTGAGATTGTTATAGCCAGTTTGATAAATGGCGAATGGATACCAATGGGTTTTGGTTTACCTAAAACGGTTTCTAAAAAAGTAGATATTCAATGGTCACAAATACAAAAATATATTGTTAATTCAGCCGTATTTTTTAGAAATGCTTCAGATACTGATTACGTTACACCGGATGATTATAAAAATCACGTAAGGTATAAATTCTATTCTTCACTGGCCGGTTTATCTAATTCCGCAATGCTTACTAGCTCTGGCAATGATTTGAATAAAATTGCTTTATTAAATCTTGATGCTCAACCACTAGAATCATATACGCTTAATGACAATGGAACAATAAAATTTACTACCACGACTATATCATCATTACCTAATTATAATAAATACATTAATATGGTTCCAAGTACTGGATACTTTCAATTCTTTGATGCAGACACAATTAATGCTAGTTTTGGTGGAAATAATAACAATAATTCAAAACTCAAAAAAACAAATATTGCACAAATGCCACAAGATGTTCCAGACGTTGGAGAGGTATATGCTGAGAATGTTCCATCTAGCTGGGGGTTATATTTTAGAGATGGGTATACTTCTGCTAGTGTTTCTAGGCTAAAAAGTAATACAACGGCAACGTCTGCATTTGCTGTTAATGGGGCTGGTTCAAAAATCATTTATGCTCCATCTACTTTAAATTTTGCTGATACGACAAGTCTAGACTTAAGTGATTCAAATTTTTATCATTTACCAGCTCAAATTGCTCTTAATTCTTCTGGTAATCAAACGATGTTCATGGAATTGTTGTGGTTTAAACAAAATCAAGCGGGATCATATGCCAATAATTTAATAAACTTTTTTAAGGATCCATTGAAGGGCGATTATTTATATAAAAATAATAATACTACAATATTTGGATTATCACCAGTAAATTCAACATCAGTACAATTTACTCCGTTATCATTGGAATTAGCTTTATGTAGCACCATAATACCAGCAGACCATGCTATAAAAGCTATTAATGGAGGCTACGAAGACTTAAGGATAAACCTAGCATATCAAAATTGGACTAAAGATGCATTTGGCAAAGCTTGGGAAAGACTTGGAGGTTCAAGAGGTCAACCATTTATAATTGATACAACCAATAATATTCAAACATGGGTTCCTTTTGGTAAAATTTTGATAAGAAATGGGCAAATTGTTAATCCAGCAAGAAAAGATACAAAACCAGATGGTGGGCCGGGTATCTTACCGCAAGATAATGGAGATGAAATATCTAATGTCGTTGGAATATTAGCCGCAAAAGCAACAGTAAATCTTCCTGCTGGTGGACAACTAGAACTAAGAACTGATAACCATTTTGGTCTTAACGCTTATGGCGTTGTTGGGGGTGGGGGTGGGTTTTTGTCATTTATACCAACAATGTTTGGATTAGTTCCCGGTGCAGACGGAAGAAGTGAAATTAAAAAATATGATTTTGTTCAATGGGGTAGTAGTAGTTCTGATGGAGATATAAAAGCGTTTGGAACAACTGCCTTATATTGTGCTATTGAAGATCATTGTCCAAGTTCAATATATGACGGAAGATATCTTACATCTCTTCAATTTCATGGAAACTCTGTTGATCTTGCTGGACAGCCAATAGATGTTGAAATTCCTGCAACTGGAACTGGAACAACAAAAGTACCATTAACAGTTGGAACAGTGATAGATTCAACATACGCTCAAACAATAACAACAATTAAAAATCCTATTAGAAGAAACATGCTTTTAACTGGGGGAGGATTTTACTATATTAAGAGAGTACTTGGAGCTAATACAGCAGCTTCTGCAATAGAAATTAAAGATATAGATCCTGCTCATCCAGCAACTGGATATGTTGATGGTGACTTAGTATTGTTTCAAGGTTCAAAGCCAGCAACTTTTAAGGTTACGCAAACAGATGCTAATGGAAAAATAACTAAGATAGAAATAGATGATTCATTGGGAACTGATGCTTATGGAGAATTTACTGGAAATCCATTCAAGAGCGCACCTATAGAAGCATATCCAAAGTCTCAGAATGGCAGGGGAGCTAAAATATTACTAAAATCTGGTAAAATTATAGAAAAAGTTATGTTAGATTCTATTAATAACTATAATATTCAAGTATTGACACCATCCGACAATGATGGTGGCGGCGATTCTTACGGATATGTCAGATCTTCCAAAAGTGTAACTTATAATTTAGCCCAAAATTCAAATGGAAAGTATGATATATTGTTCTTTTTTGTCAATGATATAGCAAATTACCCAGAAAATAGTGCTGGTGCCAATGGGCAGATGGAGACTATGCCATTTGCACAATATGTTAATCTAAATATAAGCGCAAACTAACAAAAAGTGTATAATACATTGTAACCTACAAAACAAGGGAGATTTTTATGGCTGAAATCAAATTTTATGCTAACGTAAAAGCCGACGATTCTAATACCCTAATACAGCACACATTGGGATCTGGGCTTGGTTTTTATGGGTCTTCTCATGGAATTTCGGTTCCTGTAGGTTCGCAACAAAGAACCACATATGTCACAGATTCAACTGGAACATCTGAAGGCATACAACTACATAATACATCTATGGATACTAGTGGAACAGCATCTGTTACGGGGACAGTATCGGTTGACGGCGGAACGCCAATTACATTAGACAAATTACCCAACTATTTATGTCCACTTAATATTAGATTTGAACATCCAACTCCAGTTAGAGTTCAAAATTGCAAACTACGTATATTTGACAGAAATAACATTGATAACCCCGCTAGTGGAGTAGTCACATGGGTATATGAAGCTAGACACCCATCAACAAGTCAACAGGTTGGAAGTTTAAATTTTAGAGCTAACAAAGATACTACACCGGTAGCCGGTTTTAGATGGACTGAATTTGATCCAACATTATCTCAAATAAATATGCCATTCACAAGTTCTCCCGGCATGAGTGGTAAAAATACAGATACTGGAGATACTGAAGTTCTTTTAGGCTTCAATTCTCAGAGTGGCATTTCACTACAGTCTATGAGACACGATTGGTTCGTTGCAATTAGTTCTCAACCAGATAGCATTGGTAGCAAAACTAATTATGGTCTTTATTTTACAGTAGAATATCTATGAAAAAAGGGGCGGTTTCCCGCCCCAAAATCATCAGTAATTCCAGCACCTATGTCTGTGTCTTATGACCGGCATAGGTGTTGTTGTATAGTAAGGATACCCCCAATAAATTCTTTGATCAATTATTGGTTGAGGATAAACTACTATTGGCACAGGAACAGTTACAAATACTTGTGGTGCTTGATATACCATAGTTTGTGTTACTACTACTGGCTGTTGAACAACAACCTGTTGAGGTTGAGGAACAAAATAAATCTGATTAGCATATCCATCCTTGGATAGTGCTATCAACATAAATAATATTGCTAAATATTTCATTCAGCCTTCTCCGTCTTGGGGTTCCATTTAACCCACCCATTATCGGATAGCCAATTCCCGTCGTTATCCTTACGCTTTGGGAACAAACCGCCACCCTTCTTGTGAACACCAAATGATAGTCTAGCACCGCACTTCATACAGCGAAGTTCATAGTACTGATTATCGTCAACTGTGCGAACTACAAATCGAATATCGTCAGAACCGCACTTGCCACATGTGGTTTCCTCAAATACTTCTTGAAATCTACTTAGTTCATTAAATAGATCCTTCTGTGACTCGCCCTCTATTTCTGCTTGTAGTCTGCCATTCTTTGTAGTATATAGAATTTTCATTTACGCCACTCCTGTTTATAGCCTATAATATCTTGTGGAATTGAACTCTTATCACGCTGATAATCGTTTAGTGAATCAATGATCTCACTAGCGATTTTTTTAGAAACCTTTTTCCCGCTATCAACACTAAACTGTGCAAATAGCTTCTCTCCATCAATGTTGAGTTGCTTGCACTTTACATCAATAAAGTTGTACTGTGCATCACTCATTCGACTTTGATCATCATACTCGCCCTCACTGGACGTCTTTGTGCTAGAGATTTCTCTAACAATCTTAGCTGTGTCCTTTTTAGTTAATTCTTCCGCAGCGACACCTTTAATCTTTAATGCTTTACGCAACGCTCTGGCTTCTGCTCTAGTGCTAGCAATAGCAACAGCAAATGCACAGAACATATCATCAGTATTACCTTCCCAAGAATCTGCAACTTCTGAATATCTCACCCCATTAGCAAACTCTACAGTGAATACTACTGTTGCTCTACCATGATGATCTTCACGCTGAACTGGAAAGACCTGTGTTGGCCCACTAAATACAATCGTACCAAGTATAAGTTCAGATACACGCCTCAAACCAGCAACTAGAGGGTGACCATCTACTAGTTCTGATGGATGAAACAATGACATGGCATAATCGTGCCATTCTGGCGAAAGCATTGACGGGGCATCTGTCATAACAATGTCCTTTACTGATGTATTTGTATTACTAGGTGAAGCGAGTTCTACTTCTTCAAATATTGCTGCTATATCACTCATATTTCAATCTCTATGTACCTTTCTGATTTTGGAGGGAACGATCCCTTTATTCTATCCAAGTATTTCAAAATGTCAAGTCTCAACTTTTCTTTATCGGCCAGACACACTGAGTCAGATAAGTTTTTTATTCTTATGATGACCATCCCTTTACTTAATATTAAACCGCTTTTTTGTGTGTCAGCTTTTATCTGCTTTTGAAGTTTTTCTTCTCCCCATATAGGTAAGAAGTGAGAAGGTCCGTCTACCTCTATTATAGTCTTGATGGAGGGGATGTACATATCAAGTTCCATGTCTTGATTTTGAATGAGTTGTTTCTTGTGGTATTGAACGGCATACCCACCCTTAGTAATTTCTTCGTATAAAAACTTCTCTAGTTTAGATCCTTCTTTACCAGCCGCTTGTATGCTTTTGATAGCAGCACTCATCATTTTGTCCTTTTCTACATCTGACAAAGATTCCCATCTCTTTTTAGATTGATTGACTCTTGACTTATACATTTCATCAGACATATCATCCCAGTATTTTTTAAGGCCAGAGCTAATCTTTAATTTTTCTTCTTTAGTTCTGACTTTACCGCTAGTAGGGTGAGTAGCGGTTCCTGTTTCAATAGCATTCTTTTGAGCTTCACTTTTAGTTTTTAAATTTACTCCGCTCTTAATAAGAATACGTCTTATACGATTGGGATAAGTATTTAACTCCTCCGCAATCTCATAGGTACTCTTATGCTGTTTGGTATACATCGTTATTATTTGATTTGTATTCATCTTTATACTCCAGTAATAGATCTACTATATTATCAAAGTCTTCTGAAATCCCTATTGGTTTTTTCCCAGTTAGTCTATAAAATTCCTTTTTATCGCTTTCTGATCTACAGATTATCTTCACATTATCTCTAGTTGACATTGCCAAATTTATAACATTTTTTTCTTTTTCCCACCCATAGTAATAAAAAATATTGATATTATTTACAATATTAAAAGCCGTATTTAATGCATATAAAGATGTTACAATTAAATTTCCATTAAAACTCCATAAATCAGTGGAGTTAAACATTCCGCATTTGGTATTGTCTGGATTAAATGCAACATTATCATAGAAAATACTGACATCATATATTTCTTTTTTATTAACGATATCATCTATTAATTTATTTATTTTTTGAAGTTGATTTCCATCTGTCAGGTCAGATATATATATGCCTAAATTCATTTCATTTCCCCCAAATGCACGTTAAGTTAGAAAACACATTGTTTCCCATATAATAATGCCGTTCAAATCCAGCGGATCCAAGGAATGGATTTAATGTTGATCCTATATCTAAATAAGTATGTTGATCATCATATGCAGTCAGTTGATGACATAATATATTACCAAATGGTCCACAGCAAAACAAGAACAACATATTTTTTTCTGGCATTTTAGATACTAACTTCTTAGCATCATCAACTAAATTCCAATTATATTCCCAAGCATTATTTTTCAATGGAACTACTATGTAAGGTCTAAATGGTAATTGATCTACACGCCCATTTTCATTGCAGAAAAGAACTACATTTCTTTCTTTATATAGTGGCAATATATTAGAAACATAATATTTATAATTTGAATTTACCCATAAATTGGCCCAAGTCAAATGATCATCATCTTGTTCTGAATAATCTATCATTTTATTGAAAGTTTCCTGCCCTTGACAACACGGGCAAGATATTCCAACATAATAATTTGGATGCTTATATTTAAAAGATTCTATTAAAACTTCTCTTTTTAGTTGATCTTTTTCATTGCTTGGATCAAACCAAAATTCATTATTATTGATAGATTGATTTTGTATTACTGCCCATTCTCCATCTGCGTATTTAGAAAAAGTAAAGTTTTCTTTATTTAGTAGCTTATTTCTGAATAATACTAAATCTTGACGAAATGATTTTGTCATAGTCTCTCCAGTATTTTAAGTATTTTTTTGCTAGATTTCCCGTCGCCATATGGGCATGATTCATTTACCAATTCTATTTTTATGCTATTAAAAATTTCAGATAACATATCTGGAAAAGAACAAAGCCATGAGAATATGTATTCACCTTCAACTCGCTCAGTCGTTGACCTACAAACTATACATTTCTTTTTTAAAAATGAAGATTCTTCTTGTAAGCCGCCGCTATCGGTTATCACCAGACCACAGGTTGATAAATACTTTTTGCATTCTTCATAATCTATTGGGTCAATGACCTTTACATTTGTCAAAATATTTTTATGTTTTTGTATTTCTGGATTTAAATGCATTGGGAAAATAAATTCAAGCTTTGGATTATTGATTGCTAAATCATTTATAGCTTTAAACCATTTGTTCATTATTGGCAAATTTTCTCTTCTATGCATAGTAATCAAAACCGTATTGTTTATTGTTGGAACTATATCTAGCAGATTGTCTAAAACCGTGTTGCCAATAACATAAGCTTTGCTATTTTTACTCATGACATGTCTTAAATTTTCCTTAGATTGATCAGTTGGGCATAAATGAATATCTGCCATAGCACCTATAGATATTCTATTAGATTCTTCTGGATATGGATTGTCTTTATCCCAACTTCTTAATCCGGCTTCTAAATGTATAATTTTTATTTTTCTATGAAATGCTGCTAACGCTAGAGCAAAAGCCGACGTAGTATCTCCTTGAACCATGATATGAGTAATTCCATCGGAATACTTGTCGAACTCTTTTAATATTGTTGTTACTATAGAATCCAATCTATTACTTCCATCAGTTATGTTAAGATAAGACACTTTGTAGTTATTAATAGAGTTGTCTATTAGTGATCCGTGTTGACCGGTGCATAAAAGTCTAAATGGTATTTTTCCATTTATTTTTTCTACAACTGGTCTTATCTTTATCCACTCTGGACGAGTTCCAAATCCTATTAATATCATTCTGAATCCTTAGCTAATTTATAATCTTGAGAAAGCATATAATTCCAATAAGCATTTGCTTGAATATGACCAGCAGATGTTCTTGATGTTGCTGCCATATCTTCACCATACTTACTAGGGTTAGTTGACGCCCATAAATCTGGATCATTTTCTGGTTGAGGTGGAATGTATGAAAATAATCCCAATCTACGCTGTAATACAAAAGAAAAATGCATATCTTCGCCACCATATAAGAACGGTATACTGGGCATGTCTAGCCAATAAAATCTTAACCAATCTTTTTCAAAAAACCAAGAATGTCCAATAATATCTACTCTTTTAATTTTATCGTTCCCTCTACCTACACCTTCATATTTACAGCCGGGATAATTTGGATAGTCATCACCAATCATTTTTACCCCTCTTCCGCCAATAAGACCATTAGTAGATTTAATAGTATCTAGGCAATGTTCTATCCATTTTTTCCCCGGCATGGTATCATCGTCTAACATGCAAACATATTGTGTTGTTGCATTTAAAGCAAATGCAAATCTAGCCCAAACTCCTAGATTTTGATTACAAAAAGCCGTTGTGCATTTAGTAAGAACTTCTGTAGGAAACTTGTCAAATGAGTCGCTGTCATAATTCCCCCAAAACATCACATTAATATCTTTATAGGATTGATTTACAACAGCATCGTACTGTTCTTTTAATGCGTGTGGTCTTTTGTACCCATTCAATATAACTGTAACGCTCATATTTTGTTTATCTCGCTATCTACTTTGGATGATAAATCTGTATACGATAAACTTGAAAGAAGAGATTTCAATCTATGCAAACATGTATGCTTGTTTTTGACTGACGATAACAATTTTTGCCCCTTAAAAATATTATCTATTTTATCTAAGTCTTTTGAGTCTTTTGTATCAAAAATTATTTTAGTGCCACTATATATGGCATTGAATGATAGTTGAGATCCTATATATGATCCTCCCTTGAAAACAATTTCTTGATAATTTGAAAATATAGAATTCAATAAAGTGATTGGGATAACAAAATCTACTTTACTAGTCAATTCGGCATTATCATTGGTAGCTACTGTAGTATAATGATATGAGCAATCTAATTCTTGAATTTGACTCTCATTGTCTACAAATATGAGCTTATCTACTGAGTAATTTTTTGGCCCCTTTTGTAGAAATATATCTGCCCCCGGCAATATTTTAAAATATGTAGCATTGTCAAATTTTAAATCTTCTTTACCAAACAAAGTAGGCTTTATGTTTTCAGACACTAACGATAAATAAGCTTTTTCTATATGGTCTGCTGGAATTCCATCAACATTAATCACAAGTTTTATATTTTTATTCTCCTTCAAGTATAAAACAATATCCATAGACATTTGTCCAAAATATGTTATGAATACATCTGGTTTTGCTGTATCAAAATTATCATATACACTAGCTGACTGATTAAATAAAGATGATTGCACACCATCAATTAAGCTCAATCCAGCATTGAAATAATGAGATTCTGTTGACCAAGGAGTACTATAATTAGACACTAAAAATTTCATGATTATCCCTTATATTATGATAAGTTTTTATATTGTTTATTTTAAAAATGGGAAACTTGTTCTCTATGCATAAAATATCGTAATTGTCTTTTATGAGTTCATTCACAGCTTCAAAAATAAACTTTTTTTTGCTGTCTTGAGCCATTAAAAATTTCCTTAAAGTTTCTATAATTTCATGACCATTTATGAATAATATTTCAGACCAAGTTCTGTATGCTCCAAAAGAAAAATGCTGTGCCTTATTTTCTTCATTTACATTGATACCTATTTCTAAGTTTTCAATTGACCCTTTCTCAATTACTGCACAATTTTTTGCAATATCTAAAGACAACAACGTTTTTTTGTTTATAAGTAAATTTCCATCGCAGATTACTATTTTATTATTCATAGTATTATTTATGCTTATTCTAACGCTTTCGCATGAATTGCAGGAATTAAAACATTGATTTTCTACTATTCTTATGTTTAGATCGGCATATTTTGATCTGACATATTTTATTATTTTTTCTCCATCGAATCCGACGCATAGTATAATTTCAAAATTTTTAAAAGCCCTTTTTATGGCATCTATTTGTATATCTATAAGATACTTGTTCTTTATTTTTATTAAAGACGTTGGGCCATAAGATTTCATCCTATATCCCGGTAGATCACAAAGTAAAATAACAGTTATAAGATCTGGTATTATTAAATCATCTTTTTGTTTTATATTTTTTTTTCTAATTTTTGTTTTTATTCTTGGCATACTTAAAACTCAACGTATAGTTTTTCGTCAATAGCTCTCTTTTTTATGTCTGGCATAATACCATCATAGTCTAAATATAAATTTGGATATATCAATTTACACGCTAAACTAGAAATAGCCAATTTATTGTTATAACTAGCTAAAATAAATTTTGCTAAATCTTTGTTTATATGGTCGTTTATCTTATTCATAAAAATTCCAAAGTCAGATATATTATTTTCATCTAATAGTATATGAAAGGAACTTCTGGTTTTATTCATTAAAGATGTCAAAAACTCAGATTTGTCAAAATAAGTAGAAATAGTTGAATTTTGATTATCTAAGTTTGAGTGTATATCCAAAATCATTTCTCTCTGTTCTTTGCTAGATTTATATAGATGATATAAGGTTATAGCGTATTTATATACTGGATAAGATATTTTTTGTATTTCACTCTTGATAACATCGTGGTATGTTTTATCCATGTTGCTACACTCAATCATAATATCAAAAGTTACAGAAGATTCATTGTAAGCCCTTTGAAGATCACAAACGCCAGAATTCCAAGTGCTATCTCTATAAAGATTGCATAATTGTTTGACTACATAGAATTCCTTAGAATCGTCATATGCTTCAATTAATATATCTTTATATTTTTCTATTCTATTAGCCATGCACCCGTATTGGGTTTTACCTTCATAGATTGCAAAAACACAATCCTTGCAACTAGTTTTGTTAGACTGATCTTGAGGCGTGGATTTCATATATTGATCCTTTTAATGTCATTTTGTCTATAGTCAGCCCCAATTCAGATATTTTATCAAATAGTTCTTTGGAATCATAAATCGCTCTCTTTGAAAAAATTACATCATTATAAGTTTTGACATCTATAACTTTATTTATTAAATCCCTACTAATGCAGTTAATATCTATTCCACCTATAACTAATTTTCCATTTATTCTTAAATACCTTCTTAAAGTTCTTAAAGTATTATCTAGCATGTTATATGGGATGTTTTCTATTGATTGTAGCATCAATATAGAAGATATCGAATTTTCTGGTGCATCTATAGTAAATGTACCTTCTTCCAAAAGAATCGGATTATAACCATCTATGCACTCTTTGATATCAGTAATTATTTGTATTTTCATGTTGTAGATACCTCATATATTTTGTCAAACAATTCATTCCACTTATTTATAAATTTTTCTTCTGAAAACATTTCCAATATTGTATCTCTAGCATTTTTACCTAGTATTGATCTCAAATCTGAGTCATTCAAAACTAAATTTAAGTAATTTCTTAATTCATTTTCATCATTCGATATAAATCCATTGTATCCATTTTTTATTATTTCTGGTATCATGCATGTTGCTGTAGATACGACAGCACATCCACATGACATAGCCTCTAGCAAAGATGTTGGAATTGGACTTAAAGTAGAGCTATTAAAGTAAACAGAACATGAAGTATAGGCATCAACTAACTCGTCTATAGACTTCGCTGGTTCAGAAAGTCCCTTAGTATCTCCAATTACTTGTACATCTAAGTTTTGAGTTACTCTTTTCCATCCAGAATAATTTAAACAATAGTCACGATTTATAAAGTCATTTGCTATAGTCAAAACTTTTTGATTTTTAATATTATCTTTTGGTGCAAATTTCTTTGAGTCTATACCATGATGTATTACTTCTCCATATATTCCCCAAGCTTTTTTGGAAAAATCTGATATAAAAACGTTAAAGTCGCCATTCATATTCTTCATTTGTTCCAACTGATCTCTAGGAGTAGTTTGAGGCGTAGGAACAGTATGCTCTAAGCAAATTATTGGTATGTTTAGCTGCTGATTTATATTTTGTGCCAGTTGGAATTGCCCAAACTTACTTTGAACTAATATAAAATCGTAGTTTATATAATTACATAATTGATTCTTTGGCAGAATATGATAATTTATAGGAACTGGGGTTTGTTGCGTATTCCATTGCTTGGCATTATCAATATTTAAAGCGTAAAAATCATGACCCGTTTTACACAGTTGTGTTTCATATCTTTCGTGAGTTGGAAAAGTTAGTATATTATATTTTTCCGGCTTTGTCTTGTTTGTTATATCAATTAATCTTTCTACAGTATTATTATACATTTAATAGTTCCTTAATCAAATTTCCAACATTTTGGTAAGAAAATTCTTGTGCATCAGCAAGACCTCTGGATCTGTCAATAGATTCTCTATTTTCATAATAAAATCTCATAGCTGCTTTGATTTCATCTTCATCTGGTATAAACCAAGATTCTCTACCAGTGAAAATATTCTGAAATGCCGCATCTGAGTGTTCACAAACTCCACGTATACCAGATATTAATGTACCAGAATCTCTATTTTTTATAAATTCTTTTGGTCCACCCTCATTGCTACAAATTGGAGTTTTTCCAAAACACATAGCGTCAAAAGCTGGTATAGACCATCCTTCTCCATGAGTTGTATTTACTAAACAGTCACACGAATGGTGTAAAATATCAATTTCTTCTTCTGTCATCTCATCAGATATAATTATCTCATCATGATAATCCTCTAATGATGGATAAATTCTAAGATTTTTTTTGATAGAGTTGCATATTTCACTAACATGTTTTTGAAGTTCTTGAGGATGTATACCAAATTTTTTTACTTTTAATACTAAAGATACTGGTTCGTATCTACCAAACTCACTGTGGAAACATCTTATTACAGTTTCTATATTTTTTCTATCATTTAGATCTGCTATATAATAAAACTTAAAGGTACTATTTTTTGATCCAAAGTTTAGTCTGCTAGAGATTTTTTTATTATATCTTGAAAGATCAAATGCGTGTGGAGCATATTTTGCAAATTCAATACCATCGCTTTTTAAATTGTTTACCAAGTCTTTATTTGGAACCCATACTTCATCAACCATTTTCAAATTTGACAACCAATTATTATATTTGAGTGTACTTGACTCACCAACATAATAACTAATATTTTTGTTAAATTTTGATGTTCCAACAATATGGTGAGGTAAAACATGTTGTATGCATACTTTTACATCTGATATAGATTTTTTTTCTAACTCTAAAATTCTGTTTGGAATATCTCCTATTTTGCTTGTCAGCTTGATATTTCTACATACAATATCAATACCAACAGAATCCATTGCCATAATTAAATCCGTAGCGGCTCTTGACCAACCGCTAGATTCTTTATAGTGTCCTATATAAAGTACTTTCACTTCATTACTCCAATCTTACAAATATTTTTTGTAGTTTATATTTTTTATTATAAATTACATACCTCTAGATTTTAACATTTCGATTCTTTTGTTTTCCCAAAAATTTCTTCTCATACACAAGTGAGACATTTGTTCATAAGCGATGTCAAAATCAAATGGATTTCTAGTCTGCTTAGAATCAAAAGCGGCAGAGCTTTCGTTGAAATACATTCCGCCTGTTGTAGACGTTGCACTTCTATAAGTCAAATCTCTTACTAGTCTAGACTCAAAATAAGAATTTATACGCTCTGGCTCTCCAAGTACTTCACTTATAAGCCATCTTGCAATCTCTTGTATCGGTGCCTGTTCTGGTATTTCTTTTGGTTTTGGTTGAGGGTTTTTGATCCTTGGTTCTGATTTCCAATTCTGAAAATTTTCAGATATTTGAACACTATCAAAATAATTTTCCCAAGCTTTGCCACTCTTATCCCATTGATAATGTTTTAGAAATGCTTGCCTAGTCTCAAAGCCCAGCCTTTTTCTAATACTAATTGGTTGCTCAAAAAATTCCTTAAACTTCTTTGCTGCTAACTCATTATCTGGAACTGCTCTAAAGCATCCTGTTTCAAGCTCTTTATATAAAGCCCTTGGCGTCAGAGGAGTTCCACCAAGATTCCTTACAACACTTTCCATAGCAGAATAATCTGTTGCCATAACTGGTATTCCGCAAGCGGCGGCTTCTACTTGTGGCAATCCAAAGCCTTCGCAATTTGCATATTGTACATAAAGATCAAACAAATTTATTATCTTAGAAAGATCTTCATATTCAACACCGTGTTTTACATTTGATAGCGAAGCACCATATTTACCAGTATACGGAGACTGTGCAATAGCCCCTTTAAACAACGATGGAAAAGGTCTTCCTGTTTGACCGCATATATAAGTGAAATATACTTTGGATGATAATTGATATTGTTGTAAAAGTTCTGGAATATCCCAACCTAAATCTGGATAACTAGTATGACAATATAGATAATAATTAGAGTTATCTTCTACGCTATCTAACAATAGTCTAAAGGCTTGAAACAGATCTGGATACAACTTCCTTCTCTGGTTTCTCATGACTGTGCCAATAATTTTAGCCTCTGGATTAATTCCAAATGAAGCCCTTAATCCAGATTTGTCTTCTATTGGTTGATATGCATTATGTGCGGAAGGAGGAGAAATCCCTATATAATTTATCTTTCCCCCAGACTGTTGTTTTAAAACTTCTCCAGCCCATTCTGAATAAGTTAAACATGCATCTGCTGATTTATAAGTTGAAACCCACTGCCTTGCTTGCGGTCTTGCGTCTACCGTTGGCATTATACACCATTTAAAATATGGCCTAAATGGTGATCTTTCCGCAAAATCCAACATCCAAAAGTCTCGTATGTCACAAACAATATCTGGTAAGAAATCCAAACATACTGGTTCAAAAATCAATTCCCCAAATTGTGCTAGCGGATTCTGATTATATTGATTTTTCTCATCGTCAGGACACGAAGAGTCTGGAACAACGCCGTAATATTTCCAAGGTATGTTTTTAGCTCTTGAATCATGACGTTCACCATATGAAGCCATTTCAGCTAGTTCGTACTTTCCAGTACTATACAAATAATTTAATATTTCTCTAGTATAAGTAGCATAACCGGTATTTAAGAATGTTGCTTCACTACAAAATAATATTCGTGGTTTTCTCATTAGTCTTCAAAGTCCTTGTGGCAGAAATCAAATTCATTAATTCTAAATACTATCTCATCACTGTCCTTGGTGACATTTTTAGCAGAGGCATTAACAACTAATTTTGTACCTTTTGTAGCATACTTTTCTAAAGTCTCAGCACCAGTATGCCAAGCCTCGCAGTTTATATAAGTTGGAATCCTGTTTTTCTCTCCGGTCTTAGTTTTACGATAAGTATATATAACCATAGTAAACTGGGCTAAAACTATATCTCCAACCATAGAGACTCTTGGGTTTTCAACCAAGTATCCCGTAAAAGAACATATATTCATCAAAACTCTCCTTATCTTATTATATTAGCAGCGACATGACAAAAAAACAACTGTCAGATTTCATGAATTTTATCAACAATAAAAGAGGCATCATTAGCATTAACAGATCCACAAAAGATTAAATTATTACCTTCATATAGTACATATTTATACTTTTCACGTACTTTTGGAAAGATTATAACACTATCTAATATACAAGTATCATCTTCTATTGTTAAAAATGACATAACCTGCCCCTTTGAATCACCTTTAGTAATTGTATAATCTGATAATCTCTGTATGTTAGCTACTATGCACATATCCTTGCCCTTTTTGCCATTAACAATTTCTTTACATGTAGTGTTAGCGGCAGACGTATCGGAAATTTCAACCTTAGTCATAGTAACAGGACAGCCTAAAAATTTAATTTCTTGATCTACTATCCAGCTGGGGTCATCTTCCAAATCATAAGGTGGATTGATAAGCAGTTGTATTTCATTCTCTACGGCTTGTTTTCTGTCAGCTTTGCTAGTTCCTCCACCTTCCTTTTTTGTAGGTGCTAAATCTTTTAAACAGTCTATAAAAGTATCCCATTTTTTTAGTGGATAATTATTTAATATCCAAGTCTGTTCAGATTTAGTAAGAGTTCTGTATATCTCATAGTCATATAAGGCTTTATTTCTACTGATGCTTCCTTTAAAGTTTCTAAAAAAACCTATTGAAGATAAAGCTTTAAAAGCTGTAGAACTGATATTTGCACCAATAAATAACAAAATTTCAAGCCAAGTAAACTTGTCAACACTTTTTCCTAAATCTTGTTCTGCAACTATAATAGTCTCAATCAATTTATCTCCCGTTGCACCAGTTAATGATTTTATATCTTTGATACCAAAGTATATTTTTCCATTCTTTATATTAAACTTACGATCAAAGTTCGTTAAGCTTGGGGTTCTTGTTTCAATATCAAATAATTTAGCTTCTGATATTAATTCATAAACTTCTTGATGAGGATCTTGCTTTTCATTGGCATAGTACAAATATGATAGAAAAAACTCTTTAGTATTGTGGGCCTTAAAGTATGCACTCCAATAGGAACATACTGCATATGAAACACTGTGAGATTTATTAAAAGCATACCGTGAAGATTTTTCAATCCATCCGAAAATTTGTTCAGCCTCGTCCTTAGAAACGATTCCAACACGCTCTGCTCCTGCTATAAATGATTTCTTAACTTCGTTCATAAGATCGGCTTTCTTCTTTCCGATAGCTTTACGAAGAACGTCAGCCTCTTGCAAATTAAATCCAGCAATTTTTTCAGCTATACGCATTGATTGTTCTTGATATACAAGAACACCATACGTTGGTTTTAATATATCCTCTAGTGCGGGATGTAAATAGGTTACTTCTTCCCTTCCATGCTTTCTGTCTACATAACGCTGGGTCATGCTTTTACCATCAACGAAAGCTTTCAAAGTTCCCGGTCTAATGATAGCAATTAATGCAGAAAGTTCTTCTAAATTCGTTGGTGCTAATTTCTTAGACCAAGACTTCCCAAGATTACTTTCTAATTGAAAAATACCCTTGGTTTTACCCTCTGCAAATAATTGCCATGTTGCTTTATCATTATAATCAATATCGATCATTTATTCCTCGACAATAAGTAATTCAATGCTTGAATTAAGCCCTCTATGTTATCTCCTAATCTACTAATCCCTACATTGCAATTATTGCATAGCCATCCGCGAAATAAATCTGTTTTATGGCAATGATCTAAGTGTAATTTTCCAATTTTTCCACAACAGTCGCATTTGATCGGTTTAGTATGATTGTTTTCCTTTTTAAGTTTGATTAGTAATGCATTTATTTTATACTCACAAGATTTACAATTTGTATATGTTCTTAATAAAGAATTATCTTCTGATCTTTGTCTATATCGAAATTCAGATTCATCCTTAAATTGTCCACATTTTGGGCAAATCTTATTTGACATATAAATTTCCGTCAGCAAATGCCTTATCAAAGTTCATGTTCTGATATACTGCACGATGAGTCTTCATAAGCTTTATGAATATATTAGCTTCATCTTTAACGTCTTGCAATGCATCGTGTGCATTATCAAATGATAGTCCCATTCTTTCTCGTAGTGAGTCCATACTAATAGATCTTACACTCGGATCACTCTCTGTCCAAGCAAATATACTATCCATAATGTCAATTTTGTAAACTCTACTAAATAACTTTTGCTGTTCTCTTTCCTTATCCCAAGGACCAAATTCTTTGCACAGACGATTGATAATATGCATATCAAACCCAAGAATATTAAAACCTACAGGAATTGGATTATAAAAAGCATCGCCCTTCCAATTGTATTGATCAACAAATTTGGTAAATTTAGTCCACACTGACTTTAGAGAAGGTGCTAATTCTAATTGTTCTCTTGTCTTTTTAGTAATCTTTAATGCTTCATCTTCAATCGGATCAAACCCTGCCGCCCTAGCTTTGTCTTCATCAAATATAGGCTTAATTTCGCTATTGAATTGTCCCTTCATTGTTAAACTTCTACCATCTAATGCTATGGCAGCAATCTGAGTTGGTTGTGTGCGATGAGGATTTCTGCTTCCAGTTTCAAAGTCAAATATAATATAGTCTCTATTAGCCATGATAGTGCAATACTCCTAATCCTTTTTCTACCTTATGAATTCTAAATGGGTATCTGGAAAGATCTATTGTGGTTCCTTTAATGGAAAAATCATCAATACATATGTAGATATCTTGTAAATTAAAAGACAATATTTTATCAAATTGATTTTTAGTTTCGGATGGATCTACACTTCCGTCTAGATAGTAGAGGTTGTATTCTGGAGTAATATAGTCTATTCCATCACCATAACAAAGATTAACATCGTAGCCTAGCTGGCTTGAAATTAAATTTGAGTGTGCTAAATGATCCAAGGATATATCTGCTATAGTAAATATTCCACCATTTTTCTTTATATAGTTACCAAATATTATGTCAGACCAACCAGAACCTATCCTAAATAAATAATTATCTAGTGTTTCTATGGCACCAATTTGAAAAATATTAATAGGCTTATTAGAAAAAGTATTCAATACATTTAAAAATACTTCATCCCTTGGACTAGATATATTTATTAACTCATTTATTTTGTCTATCATTAATGATCTCCTCTATTTTCATTATTTTATCAAGAAGGTTTATACCAAGAACATCAAACTTTACATGACCCAAAGCCTCCAAATCCGACATTTCTAATCCAGCAATTTTTTCCGATGATCCTTTTTGTTTTACCATAGGACATACTTGTTGTAATGGTTCAGCAGATATAACAACACCAGCAGCATGTTTACCTTGAGTCTTAAATGTACCCTCTATTTGAATAGCCTGCTCAAAATATTCAGCATATTCTCCATCTAATTTGTTGTCTTCTGATAATCTACAAAAGTCTCGTAATGCATCAGAATTATTTATTAATGCCCACTTTATAATAGATCTATCTTCATCATCCATTTCTGCTAATTGATCTGAAATTTTAGCTTCATCTGGAATGCAGTTACTGATAGCATTCATCTCTGCGAATGAACAAGCCTCATTTATACGCAATACTTCTTTTATGGCACTTTTTCCTTGTAGCCTACCAAAAGTTAACATTTGACTAACTCTTTCATGACCATACTTGTCTTTAATATATGAAATAATTTCATCACGTTTAGTACCGGGAACGTCCATGTCAATATCTGGTAAAGATATATGATCGGCAGTATTTCGCCCAGCATTATAAAATCGTGCAAACAGAAGATCAAACTCTATAGGATCAATCTTAGTAATACCAATTAAGTATGAGATTAAACAACCTGCGGCAGACCCTCTACCGGGACCAGAAAGCCAGCCCATATCATTAACATGCTGTATAATATCACGAACAATTAAAAAATATCCGAATAGATTAGCACCTTTAATAACATCAAATTCTTCCTTGAATCTACTAAGATATTTCTGCTTATCTTCTTCTTTTGATACTTTGCCTTGATCTATTAATATTTTCTTCCAACCTATGCGACATAGTTCTTTAAGATAATCTTCTTCTGTCGCTCCTTTTGGACACTCAAATTTTGGAAGCATTGGCTTGCTAAGAATATCGTAGTCTTCGCATTGGTCATAAATCTTTTTTAGTTTAGTTATATCTAAACCCTTGGTTTCTGTTTTGTCTTTTACATAGAAAGAATCGCTAGTAAAAAAACTTAATTTATCTAGATGTTCCTTGGGATATTTATTTTCATCTACTAAAATATCTCCATCTAGGGCTTTATGCAAAGACTTCTTTATCTTTGGTAATGTTGTCTTCATCTCTGAACACAATAATATTCTATGAAGCTTTGCATCTTCACGATTAGTATAATAGCTGATAGGCATTGATTCGTCGGGAGCATTGAAGACACTAATGAGATTTTTGCTAACCTCTAAGCTATCAAAATCTCTTGGTAATTTGCCATTTTCGTCCAATGCTGAAACCATCTCAATCAATTCATACCAACCTTCTTTGTTCTTAGCAAATAATGTAGTAGCATCAAAAGAGCATCCAATAATAGGCTTTATACCATGCTTTTTACAAGCCTTATAAAATGCTACTGCTCCAGATAATGTCTTATAATCACAGATACCACATGCTGGATATCCATTTTCTTTACATTTTTTAGCCAATTCTTCTGGTTTTGAGTAACCTTTTAGCAAACTATAGTGAGTATAATTCTTCAACGGGAACCAATTCATATATTTCCTTATTCAAAATCAAGAGATCAACAACTTATTATACCGTCTTGGGGACCATAAGTCAATATGACCCCCAAACAAAATTATCAAACCTGTATGCTTAAGAAATTATCAAGACCCATTTGCTCAATAAGCTTCAAATAACCTTCATATAATTCAATACCATCTTCACTACCTTGTAGTAATGGAGTCATCATATTAGCAGTAATTTCATCACCAACTGCCCTAGCCGCCACAATCGTTGCCCTCTCAGCAACAGACGCTTCTTTTACTGATGCAAGATTATATTCGATCATTGACACCATATCATGACGTTTCCACGAAGGCGGGCTTACCATCAATGGTTGATAGTCAGCGTCAAAAAATTCAAGTCTTTTAATATTGATTGCGGCGTGTTCTTGTTCTTGTTTTGAATCGGCCTTAATAATTTCTGCTAGTTTTTTGTATCCCCATCTTTCAAGATGTTCTGCTTGTGCTGTTAGAACAGTTGTTTGCTGCCAGTGAATATTTAATGATTTTTTCAATAGTTCTATAACTTGGTCACTAGAGTAACCAGACACTTCTTGTGCTATAACATCATCTTTTATTTCGGATTGATTCTGTTGATCCAAAAGTTCATTAATACTTGTCATATATATCTCCTGTATTTATTTTATTGGACCGCCAGTGATCCATGCGTCACAAGTCCTATCTCCAGCACATTTAAAATCAAATAACTCACAGTATCCTAAATTGGCTTTGTCAACTATATCTAGTGCTAATTGCTCTTCATCTATTTCAGAAGCAATTCCTTTTTCTATGCAATTTATCATTTTTTCTTTTTGGATAAATGCTGCACAGTTTTTGCATCTCATTGTTTGTGCTTGTTCAATATCTGTTTTAAATAGATCGGCTTTCTTTTTCCAAAAATCAGAATTATCTAGTTCTGGATTCGCTGGACCATAGTTTGCTTTTTCTACACAAATCTTTCTATTAGCTAAATTAATAGTAATATCCTGCGTTGCTGGCGGGCATTCTATTTTAGCTTGAACGGATTGTAATAATTCTTCTGCTCTAGATTTTTTCATGATTTCTCCTTACCAGCTTTTGCAAGCCCAGTATCGTGCTTTATATTTAGGGCCGGGATTATCACATCTCATTCTTGCTCTAAAGCTTTTGCGTCTAGCAGGAATGTCTTTCTTGATTTCCATATTAGGATCACCAAAGTTTACTTTAACGACATTACCTTTGTCATTCTTAACGTATACGCTAAACTTCTTGGGACCATCTGGAGTTCTAAACGGTTTGTTGAGCGTTACTTTTCTGCCTTGATATTCTTCTGCCTCGCCCATATACATTAACACTCTACCATCTTTCTCATAATAACCCTTGCGTCTATAAGTGTAGACTTCGCCGGTATGAGTGTCTTGGTATTGATGTTTACCTTCTGTTTCTTCATTCTGAGCCTTCTTCCAAGCTTCTGGATCTGGACGATCTTTATCTCCCGGCTTTGCTGGCTTATAATTCTTACCTTCTCGCTCTTTCTTCTTTCTTATATTATCCCAAAGTCCCGGCTTTTCTCCAGCAATGTCCCATTCTTCTGTTTCTTCGCCAAAATCTTCATACTCTGCTTCTGCTGGAATATAGAAATTGTTTTCATCAATTTCTTCTTCATATCCGAATTCCATTTGCATATAAAAATCAGCGGCTTCAATACAATCGCAATCGGCTGTTGCCTGACCGATGCATATTGCCACTCTTTGAGAATTATCTGGATATTCTTTCTTCATCACTTCGCTGCTCATGCAGCGTGAAACAAACTTGTCTTTATCTTCATCTTTATTTCTTTTAGGAAGTGGCATAATTATCTCCAAGTATTGTTTTTTTAGCTTCGTTAAAAATATTGTCTAGACTTGCTCTTGGTATCCTATTTCTAAAATAGTTATAGATACTTGATACCATCAAATCATTTGGATTTTTTGTTATTTCTAACCATCCTATAAAATAATTCCAAATTCGGTCTTCTAATACTAATCTGTATTTAACGCCCTCCGGTCTTCCAAATCTATGTAACCATCCTAACTGGGGAAGACATATTGATCTACCACCATTTCTTCTAAATTTTTCATGTATATATCCCTCTTCACCACCAAATCCTTTAAAATGTTCATTAAATCCAAGCCAGTTTTTGGTTTCACACGAAAACAGTCCAAGTCCCATCATTGGTATGTCAAAAGGTTCACCTTTTTCACATGCATCTTTGTTTGTACCCCAAGTTCCAAACATGTCTCCACGCCAAACGGGATCGAATTGAGTAGAATAACTTGTTTGATCGTCATAGATCATCGGACCTTGTACTATATCCTTACAGTCAGGTTTGCTTTCATAATATTTTAATAAGGAATCTAATCCCCCCGGCCTTATAAAAACGTGACAGTCAACAGAAACAGTATATTTACCAGATGAATTAGCAAATATTTCATTTCTAACCGCTGTACTTGTTCTGCTTTCGTATGGTATGTATCTTACATTTTTAAGCCATCCACACATCCCTTTTACTGACTCGCCATGCTTGCCTTTTGGATTATTGTCTATAATTATTATTTCATAATCGATTGATTTAAGTATATCTTGATACATTATAAGAGCTTGAGTAGTGAAATAAACACCATCAAAATCATCATATGTAGCCATTCCTATAGTAAGTAATTTACTCATAATATTTTAGCCGGGAGCTGAATAGAACCCGATGTCAAATCCTTTCCTTGTGCAGTCTTTTATTGTCTGTTCCATACCATTAGTTTTTATACTATTCTCTATATATATACACATGTTTTGATCGGTTTCTGGCCAGTTATGCTTACAATAGTGGCATAATTTGGTACATTTCCAGTTCTCACGATTCTGCGAAATTGGCTGTGGTTTTTCGTTGTTTTTGATCTCTAAAAACCTGTCTTTTAACATTTCTAGGAATCTCTTTTCGTCGGATTTGTCAAAACACATTGAGAATGGACCGCCATCTTTAATAAAAAAGATGCTCATTATTGATTGCCTATATTCTGGGAAAAGCTTAGAAATTGCATAATTATATAGCAGCAATTGTGGGTCAGAACACAGTTTACCATATGTCTTTTCTTCGCCAGTTGCCCAATCTAATCTGCGTCCAGTTTTCCAATCAATGACTTCAATAATGCCTTCATCAGTTTCTGTAACTAGATCTATAGTACCTTTGATAGCTAACTGACCCTTGATCTTTTGGCCATCTACTTCGTATTCATAAAAAGCCCAATCTTCATCTATGGGTATATCAAAGTGAGGCTCTGCCGCGACTATTTTTCTCAACCTAGGATCAAACTGACCGTCATTGTATTTTAATGTATCCCATACTAATTTTAAGCATAGGTCTTTGTCGCTCTTTGTAAAGTTATGCTTAGAACTATTTGTGTAAAAGTCAAAACTTCTAGATAAGAGTTTATCGACTAGTGTGCTAGTTAACAATTCATTTTTTTTGATTGATACTGTCTTTAAGGCATCGTCTTCTATACTTAACGTAGCTTTTCTTGAGTTATCTTGTTGATACTTCTTTAAATTGGCTAATACTTCCATAACTTTGTGGACGATAGTGCCTAACTCTGCCTTTTTACCACTATCTGGTTGATGACCCAAAACATAAGTTATAAAGTACTGCATTTGGCAGTAGGCATAATTATTATAACTAGATGACCTTATGTATGTTACTAGCATCAAATCCTCCAAAAAGTATTGTTTTTAAGTTCACCACATAAAGTTTCTAGTGTCATGTTATGATTATCAATGACCATATCAAAATTATGCCAATCAAACCTATCGCTATCTAGCGATGATTCAGACTCAGAATCACTGTTAAATACATTCCTTGTAAGTCTTATAACGATTCCACCATTGTCTTTTATAGATTTTACTTCATTTGGGAATCTTACATCTGGTATAATTGCCAGTTGTGAATCCTCACTTATTACCTTATTTATTGTAGCATCTACCCATGCTGTTGACTTTATTTTTCTTATAATTTTTGTTCCAAAATGCTCCAAAAATTCTCTATGTGTCATATATCCCGATTTATTATTATCATTATTTGGTACATCTTCCCACTTGATATTTGTAAGTTCATTCTTTTGGTCATCTGTACCATATACATTGGTGGGATCAAAGCCAAATAAATTTACGCACATGTCTTTTAAGTAATCTGCGAAATGGTATACCTTGATATATGGCCATAATTCTCTTTGTGCATACTCAACAAATACATTGTCCTTTCTTGTAACATCAAATATGCCATACCCACTAGTTCCCGCTGAGTCTTTGGTTTGTATTCCAAGCTTACCGTCATCCTCAATGAAAAATTGTTCAATCATCATTTTGTTTTGTAAAACATCGCCATTCATATAATTTGCGATTGTATTTTTACCAGATTGTTTTCTACCAGATATACCTATTATTTTAACCATTAACTATTCCCCGGATTTGTGGTATTACTATTTTGTTGATCTGCTCTACGCTCATTTCGCCAACATCCTTAGTTGGTATTCTTGGAAAAGAAAGCTTGTACATTCTACCTAGCTGTCTTTGCAGTTGAACCTTTGCTTCTCTTCCTGCTTGATCATTGTCCATCAGAACTACTATATGCGTGAGTGGCATTTTGTACAGTTTTGTTTCCTGCTCTTTGCTAAGAGTTCTTCCAAAAATACTCATACATTGAGTAATTCCAGCCTCATATAGCCTCCAAACATCGCCTTGCCCTTCAACTAAAACTAAGGATGAGGTTTTTTGAACGCTACTTATAGCTCTGTGATAATTATAGAAAAAATATCTTTTATCAAAACCCTTGGGATCTAGTAGAAATTTAGGATGCTTATAATCTTTGATAGATCGTGCTATACATGCTATTATTTTTTCACCGGTATCATTATGAATTGGTATAATAGATCTATCATATAGTTTAGATGATTTGTTAGTACAGTCTCCCACCCCAAAATGCATTAATGTTTCTGGTTTAAATCCTCTAGAAATGAAATATTTTGACGGTAACTCTGAACATATTTCTTCTTTAATAGCTGGGTAATCTTGATCTAGAGTGATGCTAGAATTTATGGTATTAACAAGTTTAGAGAAATCATCTTCCTCAAACTTGGGTTTAGAAACTATTTTTGATTTGCTTTGTTTATTTATTCCTAGAAAGTTACAAGACCATTTTAAGGCTTCTGAAAAACCGGCATCAATTCCGCTATCCTTCGATATTGATCCTCTGATAACCCCAAAGATATCATTCCTATATTGCTCTTGACAGTCTCTGGTCCAGCATTTCCAGATCCCTTTATCTTTTGAAAAGGAAAAAGCTCTTGGATTATCACTGCCATCATGTACCGGACAATTACAGTATATATTATCTCCTAACACCTCGTATTTCATACCAAGGCTTGAAAATACTTCTTCTGCCCGATTATTTAGATCACTCTTGATCTTCTGCAAGTCCATTTATTTTTAACTTATCTAATGTGTCTTGATTTACCATGCCAGTATCTCCTACTGGCTGGTTCTTAAATTCATTTCTAGTCTTGAGTTCTCTTAGTTTGGCGTGTGATCCTTGCATGACCATATTTATATAGTCACCATCATCTAATCCTCCACCATGTCTTGACACAATAGGAACTAGTTTTCTATTACCAGCATTTGGACCGTCTTCTGCTAATTCTTCTGGCGATTTAGCCTTGAAGATACTAAATGAAGTACACAGCCAAATTAGTCTATCTGAGCCGCTAACAGCGTCTGTGCTTTCTTTGGTTATGCCATCACGGTTAAGCTGAACGAATGAAAGGCATGGTATGTCAAGTTTAACGCAAAGATTATGAAGAGAAGTAATTTGAAAGCCAAGTGCTTGGTATTCTTGTATGTTATTGGTTATAGAACTAGAAGACATTAGCTTAAGATAATCATATATAATAAGACAGTTATTTGTTTTACCATTGTCATCCATTCTAACGTCTTGCATTACCCATCGTCTAATTAAGTTAAGTATTTGTTCAAACGGCTTTCCTGCAACGCTAACGTAACTATACGGTATGGATTCAATCTTTTCAATAGCGTCTAATACCTTTTGTCGTTTTTCATCATCCTCTGTGAATCTTCCAGTAGCGATTTCATTAATTGGAACGCCACTGATATTCGCTAATAGCCTATTCAAATGATCTTCTTTGCTCATTTCGGTATCTAACATTAATACCGGAATTTCTTTAGAAGATACATTTAAAGCTACATTATCGGCAAATACGCTTTTGCCAACCTTTGGTCGTGCGGATATAAGATCAACGCATTTCCTTCTTAGTCCTCCACCAATGGCTTCGTCATACTTATTAAAGCCTGTTGGTATTCCTATAATGTCACATTTGTTCTCTTCTAGGAATTCTAAATACTGTTTGGCATCCTTGCCAATCTTCTCTGGAAGATCGCCGCTATCGTCTTCTCGTAAAAAGTCTGTAACGGGATTTTCTAGAATTTGTATAATTTCATTTATAGACTCTGACCCAGTAACATCATCTATATCCTTGTGGATTTTTGCTGTAAGACCTTTTATCTTACGTGCAAATTCAAATTTCTTAATCTGTATTGCAAAGCTAAACACATTATCTTTGTTGATCGGGAAGTCCATTAAGGACTTTATGTATTTCAACTCTTGATCTGTATTTATGCTCTCAGAAAGACTCAACTGTTCTGATGCAGATAAAATAGATGGTATATCTACTTTCTGGTCATTCAATATAACCTTTTCAATACACTTAAACAATACTTGATTGTTAAAGTGACCGAAGCTATCTTGATTAATGACATCAGATATAGATACATAGGCATCTATGCCGTGCTGCAAAAGCCCAGCTAAAACCGCTCTCTCTGATCCAATATCAGTTAATTTAGTTTCCATACTACTTTCCGGTGCATCGATTACAGCGATAATAATCACCGTGAACGAATCGTGCGTCTTCTTTAAATGTTTTACCGCAAACGTGACATTCTACCTCAACCTTTTTATGTGGCTGGCGACGGCGTGGAGTTTTTTCAAACTGAGGTGTTTCTACATCTCTGAATTCGCCTGTATCCTTCCACTCATTCTTTCTGGCTCTCACGGGTTCTTTTCTCCTAGTATTAGAAGTACTGTCCTGCTTAAACATTGTAAAATCTTCATTCACACTTGCAGGCGGTGTGGAAGATTGTATCTTTTTTATGCTTTCCTTTTTTACTTCTTCTGGAACGTTTGACACCGTTGGGCTATCTCCAACTAGTGCCTTTAATAATGCTTGCTTTTGCTCATCGTTGAGCATGTTTATAAAATCGTTCATACTCATGATCGTTTACCTTTCTCAAGTAATATATCAGCTTTTCTCTTTAGTTCAAACACTTTGCCGTCTAGTGATTGCAATCTAGCCTCTGCTACTTCTCTCATATTTTCTAGAGATGCGGCATACGAGTTACTGTTAGCAAGAATATGTTTTTTAGATTCATGTTTTGTATATTGCCCAAATTCATGTTGATTTTTTACTATCATTTTTTCCATCTGATCGTTGCACCAATTTAAAGCAACCTTATTTTTATTTACTTCATCTTGAATATATGTGGCATATCCATAAAGTAAATATGCAGCATCAAACAATTCCTGCTGTGAAGTTTTTCTTAGTTGATCTAATGATAAATCAGCAACCATCAAATATTCTTCTCTAAAAGAAGAAAATTTAGTATTGCTACTGTTTATGTAATCATTTATTAGTGTTATATGTTCTGCTAACTTATCAGATGCCTTTGATTCTTTTTCTCCACTCATCGTCACTTTCTGAATATTTTAGGGTTATTAGTTCAATTCCATTCAACTCGCACCAATTTATTTTATCATCGTCACGAACTTGACCTTTTATGAAGTCTGCTTTGCTCTTATGAAAGAATGGGTTGTATTCATAATGCTGTTCTCCGTGGACTTCAACTCCAAGTTTAATAGAAGGAATGTAAAAGTCAAGATACAGTACAGATTTTCTATGTAAGGCTGTGCTTCCCGGTAATTTTACTTCTTCTAATATTCTATAACTATTGTAGATTTCTTTTAGTAGGTTTCTAGCACGAATATGATATTTAGATCTCTTACGTTTATCATCATTAAAAACATCATACCCAGTTAGGTTCCATGTATACTCTTTGCCATTTATTCCTTTTACTTTCATAACTACCAATATAATACTAGATTATTATGTAATGTTTCTGGGGTTTCTTTAATAATATTAGAATTTTTTATTATGTCTTGTATATCATGTGCATGATATGTCATTCTACTATCAGTAGAACTATTATTAAATGTTATATATCCATGCTTAGAATTTTGTAAAATATACATATAATTATCTTGTACGTGTTTTGGTAGCTCAGAAAATGCGTAATTACTTATAACTAAATCATATTTATCATTGTCTTGAATAGGGTATGTTAGATGCTTGATCTTTGTGCTTAATCCTATGCGTTCCAAGTAAAGTTTGGATAATCTGTTTACATCATATAAATCAACTAATGTATAGGATTTGATATTAAAAAATATATCTATTATTTTACATTGACCGCCATATCCACCACCTATTTCGCATATGTTATAATTACTTAGACTACCAAATAAATTACGTAAATCGCATAGTACTTTTATATATCTAAGAGTCGATGGAGAAATATATCCAATGTGTTCATTTCTATAATCTTGTATATTTGATCCACCTAAGATATCATTTTCTTTGAACATTTCTATTTTAGACATTATCTCTCTATCTTTTTTTATTTCTTTAATATAAGACAGTCCTTGATTATAATCTAGATGTTCTAAGACAATATTATACGCCGGATTGGATTTAAATGTATGAAAATATTTGTCATCTGATACAGCTGATCTACATGCATCAATATATCCATGATACCACGAATCATTTATATTCCAAACATCCATATTAGTGTAATTCCTTTATCTTATCGTAAAGAAATGATGAGATTGCCGTATTACTATTCAAGAACTCAGCCACGTTATTTACTCCTTGAAACTTAAAAAATCTTTCTATCTCATCTAGAGTTTTACCTATCTGATTTTCTTCTAATACTTTTGCAACTATTGGATTATTTGGTTCATCTACAGCACACTGTATAGTATACCAAGCTCCAGCCGCCTTTATAAGTCTGAACTCACAGGCAATTTGAATTATTTCCTGCACTTCATCAACTCCGACTCCGTACTTAATCCAACTTTCTGCTGTGCTATTTGGTCTACCGCCAGCTGTAGATGTTTTTATTACCCAGTTTGCTATTTGACCAACGTGAACACCTGTGTCTTTTGGCACTTGCCACTTTCCACGATGAGTAATTACCATGTTTGTACCAGCTTGATATTGTAACATGTTTCCACAATCTGCCATCTTTTGCGGTGCATAAGGAGATCCGCCAGTATTAGCAATATTATGAGTAATGCAAATTAGTATGGTCTTATTCTTCATTAAAGTACCACTAATACGCTTGAAGAACATAGACAACAATCTAGGTAAAGCATTTCTTACACCAGTTCTGACTTCTCCCTCTAATTCACATGCTGGAACCATATTAGACAATGAGTCCGTAATGATAACACAGCCGGGATCATTGTTAATATAAAACTCAATAATATTTAGAAAATCTTCTGCCGATAGAACTCTTTCGTCAGTTGATTCTATAATGATAATATTGTCTGGCTCTAGACCCCTAATACCATCAAAATTTTGCTTAGATAGTCTACCTTCTGTATTAATGTAGATAATTCTTTTATTAAGTTTTTGACACTTGGCGGCAAAATGAAGGGCTGTTGTCGTTTTCCCGCTTTTTGGATCTCCTGTCATTACAACAACGGACCCTTCTCTGAGTCCACCACCCAAAGCGATATCCAATGCTGGTGATATACCGATGACGCTAAGATTATTTATGTTTTGAAGAACTTCTGTTCCACTTCTAACAACATCTCCATATTTACTTACTATTGAATTGCTAACTGCATCCTCTGAAAACTTACCCGATGTCTTTTTAGTTTTGCTCATAAATTCCTCAATTTGTTCAACGTTGTCCTTTTTGTATTATAGCTACCAGAAGCTCTGGTTTCAAGTGTTGTATTTTCTTGTTTGACTTCAAAATTTACTTGAGGCTTATTTTTTTCTTCTTCAAGTTTTTTATGATACTTGGCTATAACTTTTTCGGCTTCTGGATTTATTTTGTATCCTCTTCCATTTTGAACTCCAAGTACAAGCAATTTATCGAAGTCTTTAGATTGTATAGCTTGCAATATAGCTTCTTCACTATATTTTTTCTTGAGTTGAACAGCAGCACCATGCTGCTTTTTCCATAGCCAATGCAAAGGATCTCCCTTAGTCCAGAATTTATATGCTGGTTTACCAAGATTCAACTTTTCTGATCTTCTTATAACTATATATTCAGCAACATAAGATTCAAATGTACAATATTCACCGGTGTGAATGTGCTTGTATTTGTGAGTCTCTGACCATTGCTTTTGATAATCTTGATTAAAAAGCTCAGGTTTTTCTTTCTTCGTCATAATTATATATCAATGCTTCTTCAAAACAATTTTCAACTTTGTCTTCATCTTCAAGTTCTTGTATAAGTTCTGGAATTATCCAGATAGTTTTTCTAACTGTGTCTCCAACTAACTTCCCAATTGTAAAAGTTTGTCTAGTTGTCTTATCAAATGATCCTATTATAGATCTTGTTAGATATACACCGTGACAATCTGACGTATCAATTTCTATTGAGTGAGATCTATATTGTAAGCCAATCTTTTTAACAGAAAGTTTTTTTTCTTTACAATACGATTTGAGATCTAACCACTCTGAATAGTCTAATAAATATATTTCAACTCCATTTGACAGAATAGCTCTTATCCAAGTTTTATTCTTGTCGTTTCTATATTCTTCAAGCCAATCTTTGTATGATGTGATAAAATTTTTCATCGTATTTTGGTGATGCAATTAGATTTGGTATTATTGATTGGTCTACGATTACTGTCGATCATAGATGAGGCATTTTCTGTCATTATCGTTGCACCGCCCTGACGAACAAATTGCTGTTCAACTATTGTTTTTGGTGCTTCAATCTTATTTTTTTTGATATGTTTTTCTATTGCACTTACAGCACGATCCAAATCTTTAGCGATTTGTTCTACCGTTTCACCTATTTTAAATTTTTCTTCTGTGTAAAAAGATTCTGCCTTTCCTAGCGGCCCAGTTTTAGCCATTTATAAAGCTCCTTTGCGATCTGGTCATATATAATGAGTTTTTAGTCTTTAAGTATGAGATATAATAATTGTATGTTTGTTGACTTACAGATTTTAATTCTAATTTTAGATTAGATTCTCTATGACTATCAGCACCATACGGATCATAAGGTTGATTCTTATAAATTAAGATAAAATATTTAGTTTGATTTTGATTATTTCCAATGTCAACACTAATAGTTTTGGCAAAGACTAGTTCATTGTTTCCATCGGTTGGGCGACCAACTTTGTTAAACAAGATTTCTACATTTTGTTTCTTGTCAATATTTTCAATATTGTCTGATGAGCTAATAAACTTCATTTTTCACCTGTCATTATGTATTTACTTTTTTGAGCCTCTGTCATTTTACTTATTTCTTTTTTGGATGCAGAGCCAAATGAAGAAAAATACGAAGCGTCCTCCGTACTTTTCTTCGATTTAGCTTCTATTTCAGACTTTTCGTAATGACCTTTTTTAGACCAATTACTATCCGCAAGACTTCCAATGGTCTTTGGTTCCTTCATAAATGAAGCTATCCCACCATATATTACCCTTCTGAGGCTATCTTTTCCACAGCTTGGGCAAGTAACCAGTGCTTCGTCTTTTATAGACTGATAAACATCCTTCATTTCATGTGAACATTCATCACAAATATAGTCATATAACATTTTTTCCTCAAGATTCTAGAGCGTGTAAGACCGCTCCTAATATTCCATTTCTTTGTATATCTTGATAACCTAGACTGCAAATACCAATACCATTGATATTACTTAATTTATCTATACATTCTAATAGCCCATTTCCGCGATATAAATCTGTTTGTTTTGTATCGCCATTTATCATGACTTTAGAATTTTCACCCATTCTTGTGATAAACATTTTAATCTGTTCAAGGGTACAATTTTGTGCTTCATCTAAAATCATATAAGCATTATGAAATGTTGATCCTCTCATTGTTTCTAACGGCTCAAATCTAATTCTTCTAGTATTATAATACAATCCAAACTTATCTCTACCTAGAAAATACTTAAGATTTTCTTCCATTGGCTGTAGATATGGTTTAATTTTTTCTCCCAGTTCTCCCGGTAACGAACCAATATCTTTACCAGTACAAACTAATGGTCTTGTTACTATAATAGATTCTATCTTATCCTTCATAAGATGTTCAGCAGCTATACCGGCAGCAATAAAAGATTTGCCAGTACCAGATGGTCCAGTGCAAAAGATAATATCATTTTCAACAATAGATAAGATATATTCTTTTTGATTGTCCGTTTTAGCTATTAAAACATTTTCTTTAGGAGTTTGCTTTTTATTTTTTTTATTATTCTTTCTCGGGTTGTTATTTGCCGCTGCTGCCAAAGCCGTTGTCTCCTCGTTGCGAGGAACCTAACGTTTCATGGACCTCCATACTTACGCGAGGAACCTCTTGGAATATAATCTGAGCGATTCTATCCCCGGTATTTATACCAACAACCTCATCAGAGGTATTATATAAACATACCATTATTTCTCCTCTATATCCGCTATCCACTACTCCAGCCAAAACATCAATTCCCTGTTTAACTGATAAGCCCGATCTGGGCCAAATTAAACCGGCTAGATGGTCTGGCATTTGCAATGCTATCCCCGTTCTGACAGTCTTACGTTGTTTTGGTGGTATGACAGTATCAAGTATTGAATATAAATCAAATCCTGCGTCATTTTGATTAGCTTTGGTTGGAACTTTCGCTTTGCCATCAAGTAATTGTACAGAAATCATAGATCAAATCCTCCTAGGTCAACATCCTCTAAATCATTTTTACTAGCACCAATTTTATACGAAGTAATTTCATGTTCTTGTGGTGCAACTTGTACTGATTCACTATTCATCCAAGGGTCAGTCCATCCAGATATTGGATTTCTAGTACCTTTATCATATGGCAAACCTATGTTTTTTCTTCTAGTCATGCATAGCCAATCTATATACTCTGCCATGACTTTTTCATTTAGACCAATAATTGATCCATCTTTAAATAGATACTCTGACCATGCTTTTTCTTCATTCGCTGCTGATTCAAACATAGCAACTGCTTCTTCTTGGCACTCTTCTGCTATCTTTACGAAACCTTCTTCTGGAACGCTATGAAGAATTTTAATAATTTCTTGAGTATTATAAAGATGTAATGCTTCATCGCGTTTGATGAGTTTGATAATATCCGCATTCCCAATCATTTTCTTATTTTCTGCAAATGCGAATGCACAAATAAATGATACATAAAATCGAACCGCCTCAAGGATGTTAACGCTAATGAGAGTTAGGTAAATCTGCTTTTTTATATCTTTGACTTTGCCGGAATGACCTATTTCTCGTAAAGCGTTATATTCTTTGATTGCTACGTTAGCTCTTTTAAGAATTTCTTTGTCTGTTAAGCAGCTATCTAATATTTCGCTAGGATTATTATATACATTCTTAATAATATATGTATAGCTGTAACTATGAATTTGTTCGAAAAATTGCCAAACATTCATACACGCTTCTAATTCTGGATTAGAAACATATTCTGTGAGAGTTGGCACACCACGACAGATAACACTATCCATCATGGTTTGATACTTAAGATTAGAAGTAAAGATAAAACGCTCATTCTCTGACATTATATCGTCATTCTTGAAATCGTTTCTATCTTTCTTCAATTCTATTTCTTCTGGCCTCCAGAAGAACTCAATCTGTTTCTTGTATAGATCAAAAAATACAGGATATTTAAACTTGTCATATCTCTGTAGAGAAAGATCTTCGCCTAGAAAAAGCGGTTGAGCAAGATAATCAACGTTATGTTTATTTAGTATTGTTTTCATATTGAGCAAGACCCCGATTCACATCCAGATGATTTTTCAGTATTTCCGTCACCATCCGGCGTGTTGCAATAGTAAAAGTTCTTTACACCATATTTATACCCCTGTATTTGATCTTTTATCAAAACGCTCAAGGGAATATTGCCGTCAGGGTAATGAGAATAATTATAATATAAATTAACACTTATGCTCATATCTACGAATTTCTGTAAAATAGCACAAATATTTAAAATAGCTTTATTATTTTCCATTTCCCACGCTAAAGTATAATAATTCTTACGAGAGGCATAATTAGGCACCAACTGCTTTAGAATGCCGTTTTTAGCCTTCTTGTAGGACATTAGACTCCTAACGGGTTCAATGCCATTTGTGCTATTCTGGATGACGCTAGAGGACTCACAGGGCATTATGGCAGTTAGGGTAGAGTGTCTTAGTCCATACTGCTTAATTCTGGAACGAAGACCTTCCCAATCCATAGTATACTCTGGCTTAACTAGTTCGTCAACTGTTTTTTTGTACCAATCAATAGGAAGCAATCCGCGAGAATATTTAGTCTCATTAAATTTACTACATGGTCCCTTAAGTCTAGCAAGTTTGCAAGATTCATTAAGCAAATACCACTGAATCTTTTCCATAGTTTCATGGACTAATTTTAGTGCTTCTGGATCATCATACTTAAGCTTGTGCTTTGCCAAAAATGCTGCGAAGTTGGTTATTCCTACTCCTAAAGATCTACGATTTTTAGTGAAATTCTCTCCAGCCTTAACTGGATAATCTTGATAATCAATTATTGATTCTAATGATCTTACTACAATTGAACATGCTTTTTCTATATCTTTTTCATTTTCTAATTCAAGTAAGTTTAGTGCTGAAAGAATACAAATACCGATTTCGCCCTCTTCGTCATCAATAGATGATATTGGAACTGTGGGGTGAAGAATTTCTTGGCACAAATTACTCATATAAACTGGAGCGTCCCATGACCCATGTTCATTGGCGTTATCAATATTCATTACATAGATGCGACCAGTTTCTAGTCTTTCTTTAGTAAAAATCTCAGCTAGCTTTCTAGCGTTAATTTTCTTCTTCATTTTTACATGGCGAGAGTTCTCATACTTCTCATATAGTTTTTTAAAGTCTTCATTGTTATTCATAGAACTATAAAGACCGCCAGTTTCATGTGGACTCATCAAAGTGATATCTTCATTCTTAATTAAGCGTTCATAGAAAAGCTTGTTGAACTGAACAGAGTAATCCAACTTCCTTACTCTATTATCGTCAGTTCCAGCGTTATTCTTGAGAGTCATTACATCTTCAATCTCATAATGCCAAAATGGAATATGAACAGTCGCAGAACCGCCGCGAATACCATTTTGGCTTGTGGCCTTGACTGTAGATTCAAATATCTTTAAGTATGGGATAAGACCGGTGTGAATAACTTCTCCACCTCTTATACTTGAATTGATAGGTCTAATTCGCCCAATATTTAAACCAATGCCAGCCCTTCTTGCTGTATACTTTCCCACCGCGTGTACACTTGAGAATATAGAACTTAAATCATCTTCAACGTCTACCAATACGCAACTAGCAAACTGCTTGATTTTAGTTCTCACGCCAGCCATGATTGGGGTTGGAAGATTAATTTTAAATGTGGAGAAACATTCATATGCTTCTTCTACATCCTCTGCTGTCTCAAATAGAGACATAGCAATGCATACATAAGCAAACTGTGGTGTTTCATATATCTTACCAGTTGATCTATTTTTGATAAGATACTTATCTATCATTTGCTGTAACCCCGCATAGGTAAATAGATAATCTCTATCGTGGTCGATAAACTTTTCTATCTTATTGATTTGATCTTCACTCCATTTGTGAAGTATAGCCTCATCATATACTCCAGCTTCTACATTGCTTTTTATATGAGATAAAAGACTTGGTGGAGAATCATACTTTTCCCATAAATCTTTCCTAAGAGACATATTCAGTAATCGTGATGCAACATACTGATAATTGGGTTTGCTTGGAGATGTTAGATCATTGGCAGATTTGATTAAGATTTGATGGATTTCTTCTGTTGTTATTCCATCTTTTAAAGAGAGCTTGGCATTCATCTCTATGTCTGACCAAGAAACGTTAGCGATGTCTTTAATCGCCCATTCTACAACCTTATGAATTTTTTCAACTGTATAGACTTCGAAACTACCGTTCCTCTTCTGAACGCGCATAATTCCCTCTTTCTTTTAATCAACTATCAATATTCGTTAAAAAGTTTTCTGAACAATCTTTCAAGTATAAACTTTAATATAACGGGCAATACAACATAGATTAGCAAGAATGTTAGTACAACAGATCCATACATTACTTCTGGATCTTGTTTTACATTAGACATTACAAAATCTTTGCAGTCTCTTTTTAATTGCCTCTTGCTATATGAGTCGCACTCCGCAAAGTTTGTTCCACCTTGGCTAGCTATTGTAGCCCATTCGTTGCCATACTGCAAACATTTTTTGGCTAAAAAGTTTCTCTCTTCATCTTGATATTCAGCATCAATTTGAGCCTCTATGTCGCTAGTGTCGAAAGAGCTACCAAATAAAGCTTCTGAGTTTTCATCATACGAAAACTTTATATCTGGTAGATACTTTAGCTTTAGTGTACCACCCTCTTTGCCTAAAGTCAAGCCTTGAACATAGGCACTTAGTTTTATGATTTTTTTCCAAGTTACTTTTGGAAGAGACTCTGTAAAAGATAATATGATATTTTCAGAGGTATCTTTGATTATCTTTATATCTAATGGCTGTGGAAAACTTATATTTAGATTTTTAATGTCATAGCCATTTTTTGAAAATATAAAGTCAACAATTTGTTTGATTTGCGAAATTGGTATTGCCATATTAATTCTTCTGTATTAGTGACCAAGCCAAACCCATAAACCTATCTGATAACTTGTTTTTTTCTTCATCTGATAATTTGTGATTATCATCGCCAGTGACCCCAGTGATAAGACCCAATACGCCATCATCAAACGATTCGTACTTGTCTTTTATAGAGCCTTGGAAAAAATCGGTTGCCGCTAAAACCAAGAGATCATTTAATTGTTGCAAATCAGTATCATACTTTTTAATACGATTGGCAAATTCTTGACTATAAATAGCAACTTTAGCCCTATCAGTTGGATCAGTGATCAATGATGATACTGGCTTGACTAGTTCAACTATTTCATCACTTGGTTTGTCAATATTTAGAATAGCAACTTCTGGTTTTGGTGATATTGGAATTACACTTAATATTGGTTGATATAAAGCTATTCCTATCAAAACAAGTGCTAATAAATTTCTGACCTTAAGAAACTTTTCCATCGTTGTCCTCAATTACTTTGTTTAATAGTGGAAATACTTCGTCTAATTTCTCAGACGCTACTGTTAAATGGTATTCATCGCATTTGTTTTTTAGCTGATACCATAAACTAACTATTTCCAAGAATCCCTCTTCTTTATTTTCTAAAATTTTGGCATTAGACTTAGCAAATAGTCTAGACACCCAGTATGGAATATCTACAAAATTAGTTGCTAATATAAGCAGAGCAATTACAATTAACCAAACATTCCACGATTCCATCTTATTACCTCTTTAAATTAGTGGTCTTTGCATGAAATGGGCATACTGTTTTATGACCATCTCCTTGAACAATTATTCCTGTACCTTTGCAAACGCATTTTGCGGGATCTGGATCAGTATCCACAACTGGCTGTGGTTTTGGATCTACTTTGAAAACCTCTTTCTCTGCGTTGTCAAAAGCTGTCTTACACTTTTCTTGCCACTCCGTTACGTAAGAAGAGTACATATTTGTTATATCTTCTGGATTAACAGAAAACATATTATTTGAGCATCCAGCAAAAATAACTAGAAATAAAATTAATAATATTTTTGTTTTCATAACTAACACTTTATTCATTAGATTGTAAAATTGTTACACTACCATCTTCATTTAAATTATATGAACCAATTAGTTTATTGATTTCTACAATGTCTTCTGGACTTATTGAATTAATAAATTGACCAAGAGAATAATAAAATTCAAACACTTTTTTCGCATCTGTTCCTAATTGTTCTGATATTTTTGTCGCATTTACGCCATTAGGATTATTCCAAATATTTTGTATTCCATTTCTATAAACAGTTGTTATATGCTCAAAAGTCTGAGATGTTGTTTTTTTGAGAACTCTTGTTACTAATTCTGGCATATTATTGTATGTAATACTCATATATATATTCTCCAATTTGTCTTAGGGTCCATACTCACTAAACAATCCACCAACTTGATTTAAACCTGTTCCACTCCACCCTTGATTTTCTTCAAATCCATTGCCTAGAGTAAGGGTATAATAATTGTATATAGTTATTGGTGTACCTTGTCTAATGTTATTAAGGTGTACCTCATTTGGGTATGGTTCTATCATATAGATTTCATTTTGCCCAGTAACGTGCCAACCGTCAATAGAAAATAATCCCGCATCAAAGCTACCAAACCATTGCATAGGAAGATTAGTTATACGTCCATATATATTTTTTAAAAAAATATGATCTATTTTAGGATTTATCCCATTTCCATTTAGACCCCTTTTATTAGCATAACCTATTACTCTTATACCGTTTGTTGAATTTAGATAACAACCATCAACGGTGACGTTGTAAATATCTCCACCCATACCTGTCCATCTAGGGTCAATTAAATTACCTAATCCAACTCCTATCCCAAGATCCATGTTTTCATCAGTATTAAAAGCTATAGAATCATCATCACCATTAATACATGAATAGTTTTTAATTAACATATTTTTGATGGTTCCATATAAATGAATGCCATCTTTGTTAGTTCCATATACTAAATTTTCATCTCCATCATCCCAAATTGACTGTAAATTTTCTATTACAGTATTTTCTAATTCCATAAGAGCTAAAGAATAAGTTTTTGAATTTTTGATAATGACATCTCGCATTATAAAATTTTTACCCCAACCAATCCAAAATCCTAAATTCCAAATACGACCATTATTTATGGTAGTGCTACTACCATTATATGGATTAGGTTGATTTAACTCCCATTTTGATTGATGTGCCGCATTGCAGTTCCAAGTCCCGCCAATTATTGAAATATTATCATGACTTGGTTCTGTTGGCAATACATATCCAGTTGTTAATAAATGCCAATTTGAACCCCCAGTTTGAAAAACTCCAGCACCAGAAAGACATCTTATTGTAGTGTTTCTCCATACTCTTAATGTTGATACCCTAGCTACACCGTCTATAATTACTTCAAGGGGCTTTCCATCTTGAGCTAAATCAAGTATAGCTTGCAGGGCGGCAGTATCATCTGTACCACCTCCAGTATTTATATTACTATTTAATGCACACCCATGCTTAGAAGCATAAATAACACGGGATGATTGGGGCAAACCATTTTTTATATTCTCAAAAGTTATTTTTTTAGTAACAGGTGGACTTGAATTGTCTACTGTAACTAATAAATCATCATTTGTTATAGATGTTGCTGATGGTAGTTCTGTTATTTTTATATTAGCCATGTTAATTTTTAGTTATTTGGATGACCACTACCAGTAAAGAAGTAAGCCACATCATCAAACCTATTCTTTAGTCTAGTTTCATTAGCAGTATATGAGTAAGACTTTTCGTATTCAAAAGGGCTTACAAGAGCTTGATAATTTCCACTGCCACTGATTGGCACTCCAAAAAAACAATATACAACGGCTGAACCGTTCTGAATAGTTTCTCTACCAGATACTACGTTGGTAATAACGTCTGTTGTTGTTATGGCCATTTTAACCCCTTATTAAAATATGTCTTTTAAGGTCCAAGCTACTTTTCTTGGAGGAAAACCGTTTACATCACTATATACCCAAGAGCCATTTTGTGCAAGCATTTCTGCCGCATCTCTTTCTCTAATCCAGAAACTGCCATCGGGTTGATCTAAACGTTTTTCACCATTGTTCCAAACTCCCCAAGAGTTTTGGACTAAGAATAGTGTTTCATCATATATTTCATGGGTATCATCCATCGCTATCCAAGCCATAGCGTGGCCCCACGAACCAGATCGTGCTGCTATTCCATACTTATCTCTTCTAGAACTAAATCCAGAATTACTGCATACGCTAATGGAATAACCATTAAATAGTGCATCACGCGCTTGATCTATAGTATTGATCAAACTTATGGTTTTGACTTGATTTTTCTGAGCATACTTAATTAGTTCCTCTGGAACCCCAGAGCGTCCCCATTTACCACCAATTGCACTATATTCTGAAAGATCATATTCACCATACTTCTTACGAAGTAGAATTCCACCCGTTTCATGAACGAATCGTGCAGCACCAGCACAAGTCATACCTTCGCCACCGTGTCCGCGTGAGCCATAGATGCCTTCCGTGGCACCACGGGCTACGAATTCTTCTCGTTCGCCATTTATAATCTCACAGCTACGTGTAATATCTACGCTATTTCGCGTAGCATGTGACACACAGTCACCTTGAACCTGCCTTTCTGACGGTCCAAATGCTGGGTCAAACTTTAATAAGGATTTAAATGGAAGTGCTAATTTTCCTTTACCGCTTCCAGAAAGATCATGTGCTGCCACACCGAATAGTGGATGTGGCAGTTCTCCTAAGAGTTTATCTAACTCTTTTGGATCACAGTATGATCCTACAAAGCCTTCTTTATAGGCTTTTAATAAATCTTTAGGTGTTTTAAACATTGTAATTACTTTGTTGTGTTATCTTTAGCCCATTTAACAACAGTATTAATAACGACCACGGTAACTGGAACAACTAATGCTGTCATGCTGCCAAGGTCTAATTTTGTTAGATTTTCACCAACATATGTTAATAAGGCTGCTAAACCAACTAAAGCTGCATTCTTGCCAACTGCAATTAAATCAGTTGTATTTAATGAAAATGCACCAGAACCACATTTGACTTCTGACATTTTATGTCTCCTTGAGTTGAGAAATGCTTACTAAAAATCCTCCATGCTCTTTATCGCTTATCCTATACGGAAATCCCATCATCTTGACTATCTTATCATCTACTGTTTTTACTATTTTGACTAGCTTTCTATTCATTTTTAAGCAAGATTTCAATTCATCAAAAAGATCTTCTCTATCTTCTTCTTTTATATAATTTAACCAATCATATCCTTCTACGCTGTTAACAACATCTTGTGTTAATTCATAAAAGTTATTATTTGTCCAAGTTAGTCTACCGTGATCGTCTGTTTCAAATAAAGCCACATCATTATAATGTAAGGCAGCTTTCGTTCGTTGTTCTATTACCTTTTGTCTTTTTTCCATTCTATTAATGGTAGATCTTAAGTCTACAATAGCGTCTTTTAAGCTATTTCCACCATTAGTTGTGAGTTCTTTTTTGATTGTTTCTAATGATTTACCAAGTTCTTCTTGTCCTTTTACGAAGTTTAATGTAGGTTTAATTGCTTTGACCCACATTATGCTAAAAAATGTTCCTAAACCACCAACAATACTAAAAATAAAGGTGATATGTTCTGGATTTTTTATATCTAGCATATGTGCCTCCGTAGAAAAAAGAAGGATAAAGTGCCTTAAGATTTCTCAAAAGGCACTTATCCAAAATAACGACTTATTCGTTACTATCTTTAGCCTTGTAGGCAACATTACGTGTTGGTAAGTAAGCTCCAAACATGTAAGTAAGTTCGCCGGGAACTGTTCTACTTAAAGTTGCAGCGTCATCAACTGCTGGATAATTACCGCTTGTTGATTGATAAGTAACTGCTGTGCCAGCACCAGTGCCTCTAGTTAAGCCTGGGAAAACACCACTAGATGGAGTTGCAAGTAGATTAAACTTGGTTGTTGCATATGAACCAACCTGAGTTGTCTTTAGATTCTTGTTGACAACATATTCTGTTGCACCGCCGGGGATTAATAGTGCAGTACTTGCTGAACCATTGATGTTAGTAGCATTGTCGCCAGCATTTCTTAATAAGAAATCTGTGCCGGGGGCTGGTGTATAGGCAAAAGTACCAGCACTTTTTACCTTTGTAACACCGTGAGGGTCGGTATAATCAAGTGGAGCAGACGGTGTATCTTGTACAACGGCTGTGCCATATGATTTTACCAATGCTAAATTTGTTCTAATTGATAGATCAGTTAAATTTTCTGATACTGCACCGGCTTGGATGACAACGCCGCCGTCATTGTTGTACACATTTGCAGAAACTACTTTTTGGGATGCCATAATATTCTCCTTTTAAATTAAAATTTGCAAAATAATATGTCCGCATCCTTTAAAGTCCAGTTCCTAAAATTATATACACATTTAGCAGAATTTGTCCTTTATGTTATTAGCTAATTTATGTATTTTACGCCTGACGCTTTCTCTATTTTTACCATGTTTTTCAGATATTTCTGATATAGTCATATTACTAATTCTGTCCTCAATCAATTTTTTGTCTTCTTCGTTTTTAAACTCATCCATCAAATCTATCATCAAAAAATGATCTCTATCTGATGCAATATTACTATGTAATTTTCCTCCAAATTTATTTTTTTGATCAAACTTAATTTCTTTCATGCATTCAATAAAAACACCTTTATATAAATACGTTGTAAACTTTGCACCCTTTGTTTCATCGTAGTTTACAAAAGTTTTCCACAGTGCATTCATCTGACAAGTCCTAATTGAATCTGAATCTAATTGATTTCTAAATCGTCTAGAAGCCTTATTCATTATTTTTAATATATTGTCATCTTTCAATGCGTTTTCAATCTTTACGTTAATACAATCATTCATTTTCAAATTCTCCTTTTATTAATTTTTGCTCAATATCAAATCTAACATCTTGAAAATCAAACATTTCACCTATTCCAACAAAAAATCTATATCTGCTAAATATTTTTAAAATCTCAACGCCGGGAGTTTTATTTAATTTTTCTTTTATTTTTGGTGTTATGTCAAAATTTGTGTGTCCTATCCAACAGTCAAAATTAGATAACATTGAAACATCTTCTATTATTTGAGGCGTAAGTGGCATCATTTGGCTTATAGCCATCGATGGCATGTTTTTTTTGATTGGCTCTTCATATGAGTCATCGTCATCTTCTTCTTCTTCACCATCTATAGCATCTTCTAGGTTTTGTGCCAACATATTTTGAATTATATTTTGCAATATGGGACAAGACAATTGTTTTTCAATATAATCTTCATATTTTTGCCACCCAATCTTTTTTTCAAACTTTGCCATATTTATCTCCTATGTTAGCGTAAAACGTCGGATGGTTTTATACATGGTTCCCCATCTTTAAGAGCTTTAGATGATCTGAACTTATTCTTTTGTCCGATATGAGTAATTATTTTAATTAAATATTCTTCTTGACCATCTGCTATCATGCCATCTTTTACTATTCCCATAGTTTCAATAAATGATCCCTCTTCTGATAAAACATCTAATATATTACATAAGGCATCTATACATTTGTCGTTGTATTCTTCTATTTCAACGTCTACTATAGGGGTTTTTGCTCCTTCGATCATACAGTAACTAAGCTTTACTATAGTTTTATTAGATTGACTTTGCTGCTGTTCATAAGTTTCATCTGAGTTTTTTTTAAAAAAATTAAATAACATCAATTATTTTCCTTCCGGTATTTGACCAGCTAAATTGTTTGGCTGTTTTTACTCCTTCATCATTTTCATTTAACTTTTTGTTCATATTAAGATAATGTATATGCCTCATATGTCTGATGGCGTGTCCAATAGCATTATCATCTAATCTAGCCCAATTTCCTTGACCATGAAACCATTTACCATCATATGCTGTTTCAGTGTCTTTGATTGGTATTAGCAATGAATTATTAGAATTACAAAACTCGGTGTGGGCAGAATAATCGGTTGCAATGACTTGCTTTCCGCAAGACATCATTTCTAATAGTTCTAAGTTCCATCCTTCTGCTCTTGCTGGAAATATGCCACAATGCATTTGTCGCATAATATTATACACTTCCTGTTGAGTGCTTTGTCTTGGAATTATATGTATTTTAGATCCTAGCTTTGAATTTTTATATAAATTTATCCATTCTCTTTGTTCTTCTTCTGTGCAAAATGGGTTTTCGCACATCATAAAAAGTTCAACATTATCATCTTCATTGAACGCTGAGTTAAAGATATCAATTAATTTATCGTGGCCTTTGCGTATTTCCCATTTACCGCAGTTAAAAAATCTAGTTGGGGTGTCAACTGGCATCTCGCAGGGTTGGAATATAGATGAATCAACTCCAAGTGGTATCACTTTTACTTTGCTGCTAGATATTTTAATATTATTAAGAATTACTTTTTTAGCCCAGTTAGAACAAACAAAAATAATATCCAGAGATTGCAGCTGATGTTTTTCTATATCACTAAATTTATCTAATTCAAATATTGGAAATCCAATCCTTTTTCCTCTACCGGCAAATTGAGCCATATCATGTTGATGCCATATTTTTATACATGGAGCATTTGAATCAAAAAAGTGTGCATTTTGTATGCATTTTGATATTATATCTATATCTTCTTGGTTTGTAACCTGTGGATGACCAATCATAAATAAAGACACATCATTATCTTTACTGAGGGTCTTAACTATGTTCAATCCTGTTATTCCATATCCCAACTGGTTTATGGGGCATGTTATATTAATGTTCATGTATTATATCCTATATTGTTATATTTAAAAAAGAACCATCTTTTTAGTTTCTTAACATCTGCTTCTTTGTTAATTTCGTCAAGATAATTTAATATTTCACTCAAAGAATTAAATATATGTTCGTGGGGTAACATAAAAAATAACCAATTTGGTGCATTCTTTTTCCCTTGTTCGCACCATACTAAAACAGGCTTTTTTTGCCTGTTGGCTGTTACTATTTCTTCGTATGTTCCACATGCGTGAATATCTAGATCAATATATGCAATTATAAAATCTGATACATCTACGCATCTTAAGTCTGCACTTCTTATAATACCAAATTTATCTTTGATTTTGTCATATTGTTCAGTTTCTTTATAATAATCTATCCAGTGTCTTGTTTCTTCATCTTCTATTACGCCGTTTATTGGTTTACGACACGGATCAATAACAACAATTCCCATTTTTTGTAATATTCCAGTAATTCTTTGTCTCCAACCAATACCGCCATCTGGAACTCTATCCATAGCACCAACCAAATAAGTTCTCATCCCAATAAGATTATTTATTGAATCCATTATCTATACTCCACCAAACTTTGTGTATTCCAAGAGATTGTATTATTCTGTCGCATCGTTCACACGGTTGACTGCACCTTAGTTCTCCTCTTTTATTTAGTCTTATTATAACCATTTTTAAACTGCCATCTATATAATGTTTGCCCCATAATCTTGATATCAAGTCTGTCTCAGCATGAAAATATGGATATTCTAAATCAGTATTAAAACGTTTTGCAAGCATTAATGCCTGAGTATGTGTTTTCTCTGGATTGTTTTGACCTATGGCAAGAAGCTTATTTTTTTTATATCCAAATGCAAAATGAAAAAATTTGTTTTTAGTATTTCGTTCTTCTTTTGCTCTAGGAAGTAAACTCATCGCTATGTCTAGAGATTGATCTAATATGTTCATGTAAAATCTATAGTATTAATAGTGACTAGTTTAATAAAATCTTGAATACTTGTTACATTGTGCCTATCAAAAACATGCTTTGTTTGATTTTTGGCTTCTGTCTTTTTATATCCAAGTGCTATAAGCGAATTTATACAATCATTATAAAGTTGCTCATCACGTTTAGGGGGAGAAGGTGGCAAAGTAGTTGTGGTTGTACTTGTAGTTGCTTCTACCTCTACAATAACTGGCTTAGTTTTCTTTTGTGGTTTTTTATTTTGAGTTATAGCTTTTGATCTTATTGGTTTTGGCTTTTCGATATATTTGTAATCTTCTATGTATCCAATTACAAATTTGTCACAATCGAAAGTTTGGCAATCTAAATAAGCTTTATATGAATAAATGATAACAGCGATTATAAAAATAAAGGCAAAGATGTTACCAATCATTGGATCTGGTTGTGGATTCATAGCATTTCTCCTAGCCCGATTATACCTTAACCATCGTCATAGTCAAGAGGAGAATTTAAAAAAAATGGCCCGAAGCACAAGGCAACGGGCCATTTACTAGACAGATTGACTATCCAATTCACTCTTTAGAATCTTGCCCTACAATTCCAGACGGGCCTAAAGAAATTTCATCTGCCATTACGCATATAGAATTCTTTTGATTCCCATCCTTATCTTGATAATCATCAATTTTTAACTTTCCTTGAACGCCAACCAATCTGCCCTTTTTTAAGTGATCCTTTAATGCTTCAGCCATCTTTCCAAAGCAAAGGATATTTAAAAATAGAGTATCTTCATTACGACGATCATTAACTGCCATACGGAACTTTGCCATAGCAGTACCCTTTTGAGTAGTACTTAGTTCTGCATCTTTTGTTAATCGTCCACAACCAAGCCACGTATTAATATTCATGCTATCATACCTCCAGTGCTGAACGGATTCTTCCTCTTACTACCTGTGTATTGCCACGGTTATATGTGCCTAGGGTGGCACTATATACATTTCTAGCAATTGATCGTGGAATACCTAAAAGCCTAGCAGCAAATTCTGTATCTTCACGATTATTATTAAAAAAACCAAATCCAGACTTATGAGCAAGTGCTGTAATTGGATTCAAGGTAAAACCTTTGTAATAGCCACTCTGAATTGTGGCAGTTACACGGTTCTTATTAATATCCCAGTGATATGCATCAGCTAGGTTGGATAGTCTATTAAAAAGTTCACTATAATTCATATCAATCTCCTTCTTCGTTACTACTTGATTCTTCGAAAACTTGAATATCTTTAACACCACTTTGCACATAAGCTTTTAACTGCTCAATTTCTTTTTGAATTAATGCTTGTTGTTTTGTTAACTCTTCAATCCTTTGAGCAACATTTTGCAAATGTGCTTTTGCCATATCAATAACTGTCATATTTTTCTCCTTTTTTGTTTACCTTGTTATACTCTGTTGTAACATTAAAAACACTTATGGTTTTTGTTCGTATGTCATATAATCTAATACTTGAGTATGGGTCCATCCCAATTGATAGTTGTCATCAGTAGCAATTCTAGCAATATCAATATATTCCATTTCTAATCTAACTATTAATTCTGCTAAAAATTCAAGCTTATTTGAATAAACGCATTCTTCTATTAAGTCTAGGGTTTCTTTTACCGTTCTCTTATTTTTACTCATTTGGGATAATACTCTATTAATTCTGTTTTTGCTTGCTCAAAAAGCCAACGAGATAATATAAAATTTTTTTCCCACCTATCTATTGAATTTTTGTATGATACCACTCTAGTAATTCCAGATTGTATTATCATACTAGCACATCTTGGGCATGGGATAAAAGGGTAAGTATATAAAGTACAACCTATAAGAGATTTGTTTGCAAATAATATAGCATTCATTTCTCCATGTACTATAATATTATACTTAGTTTCTCTATTATTTAGCATCTCTGTACAATCATGAATATTTTTTGGAAACCCATTGTAACCAACGGATATTATCCTATTATCACGATCTGTTATTACGGCACCAACTTTAGTAGATGGATCTTTAGACCAGCTAGAAATGAATTCCGCCAAGTCAAGAAATCTATAATCCCATTTTAGCAAATTCATAAATTAATAATTAGATTTTAATTGAAAGACATAATCTTCGCCAATTGGCTGTACTTGTGGATTCCATACATTTTCTATAAGTTCATAATTGTTATCGTTCATCCATTCTATGATTTCATCAAAATGTGGATTTTTGTATTCAACCCCAAAGCTATACATTTCTACAGAGATTTGTTTTGGTCTACTTATAAGATTTTTAATAATATCAAATTCGCTTCCCTCTGTATCTAATAGTAAAACATCTATATCTCCATTATCAATTTCCTTGATAGACTTCATATTTATAGATGCTTTTCTCAACTCAGATTCTGCTTCTGGCTGAATTCCTTTTTGTGGGGATGCAATTCCTTCTAAGAATGAAGATGGTCCAGCTAAAAAAAGATTGCATATTTTATTTTCTGATCCAACAGCATAATTAAATAATTTAAAATTAGGAAAATAAGACAGGCTAGATTTCAATTCCTCAAAACATATTGGATTAGGTTCAAATAAATAGCATTCAATATCTGTATTAACAAATTGCTTTGTTCTACAGTGATATAAATGACCAACGCCTATTTCAAATATTTTCATTTTATTCCTCTATGTAGTTTTATCAAAATGAACTCTGTTTACTCTAATGAATTCTGCACACTTTGGCAAATCTTTTAAACTATCAGAACCGACATAAGCACACGCACTCCTTATACCACCTAGTATATCATCAACAATATTTAATACATTACCTTTATAGTCAACTATTTTAATACGACCTTCACTAGCCCTGTAGTTTTTGACTCCACCATATTTTTCTTGTGCTGCATGAGAACTCATTCCGTAGAACGTCAGAACTCGTTTGTCTCCAATGTAAGACCATTCACCATCGCACTGTTCTGATCCAGCTATCATTCCTCCAAGCATAACAAAATCTGCACCGGCAGCAAATGCCTTGACAACATCTGCTGGCGTTCTACATCCACCATCAGCACAAATCAATCCTAGATGTTTGTTTTTAGCTTTTAGTCCATGAGCGGCATGAGAACATTCGTCAATCGCAGATAACTGTGGATATCCTATGCCAGTTTTTAATCTAGTTGTACATGCTGACCCCGGCCCAATACCAACCTTAACGATATCTACTCCACCGTGCAAAATCAACTCATGCACCATTTCTGGAGTACATACATTTCCAGCCATTATGATAGGTCTTGTGCCAAACTTATTTCTTATTTTAGCACAATGCTCTACAAATTGATCTGTATACCCATTGGCAACATCAATACATATGTTGGGTATGTCTTCTATCCTGTCAACTATTTTTCTTAGTTTATCAATCTCATGATCACTAATTCCCATACTATACCAAAATGTATTTAGGTTTTGAATATTTTCAACATAATCTTCTACTTCGTAGTGCTTGTGTAGGCATGTGATACAATTTCTCTCTGATAAAGATTCCGCCATCTTAAATGTGCCGGTAGTATCCATATTTGCTGCCATTATAGGAACTCCACTCCACTCCATTGAAGAGTGAAAGAATTTAAATGTTCTATTGACATCAACCAAGGACCGTGAAGCGGCTCGGGATCGCTGTGGAACGAGTAAGACATCATCAAAATCCAGTTTTTCATCGCTACGAATATTCATTTTTGCCCCTATTTTATTTATACATAAAAACAAACCGGAAGGGAATTGCTTCCCCTCCGGTCTGCCCACAACACACTCAAACACTAACTGTTTGGAGTCTCTTTGAAAGAACCTTATTAAGTCTTTCCATTTTTGCTGTAACTTCAACAACCCACTCGCGGTTACGCTTCTTACGATTGAAGTGATTAACATCGTCACTGGTGAGATGAACGACCTTATCAAAAATTGTATTAAATTCAGATACAACTTCATATCGACAAGTGCGAAGCTTTTGAAACTTATGATCAGATGGAACGCTAACAACATCGCGTGGATTAACCTTGCAAATCATTAGACGGTTTCCACCATCATTGTCGCTATCAAAATCAATTCCACCATAACTCTTAGCATAGTCAATAGCACCAACATGTAGACCCTTGCCGCAACCATTATCACGATTATTATCTACTGTATTGCGAGGAACTTGGCAAATAGAACCAACCTTGTTGTCAAAATTACCAGAGTAAATATCCTTATAATCTTCACGAACAGCCTTGTATGCCAAGAAACATCCATCACCAGTAATTGGCATATTCTTGTTTTCCATAAAATCAAACAGTTCAATTACTGCATGGTCGGATGGATTTTGACTAAGATTATCAAGGAAGTTAAGCATAGGCTCAAAGGGAAATCCCTGCTTAATCATATCAAGGATAGTACCAGTAAACATATCTGGCATCTTAATCCCATCCCATGTGAGCGATCCATCATTACAGTTAACATATCCTTCACAGAATGCGTTAACATGAGAAATGATATCGTAACATGCTTCAAAATACTCGACGTTATTATTCTTAAGGTGAGTAATAAGCTTATCATAATTTGGATGTGACTTATTAAATGTATAAGTCTGCTCACCCACAATCGCCGTTACTCCACCATCATTAGCAATAATGTACTTCATTGTTATCTCCTTTATCTTATTATATCTTTACATGAGGTTAAGAACATTCTGAGCGTGGAGTCCACGTTCAACAGAATCAATATAATCTGCAACAACTTTCCTATCAGTCTCGCTCCAAACGTGACCAAGAAGCCTGAGAACAGGATACTTGTTCATTTCAGAATCAAACTGCTTGCTGAAACGATGGTCAGGCTTGTTTTCGCTAAGATCAACACTATCAACTCCGGGGAAAATCTTAGAGAATTCATGAATGATTCTCATATCATTAGACATAGCTTCAATCTTGGATGAATATTCCTTATGTTCAAAGTAAACCTTCTTAGCAAGATTATCAGTCTGAGTCATCTTGAGGGTATCAATCCACTTAATGTTATGAAGAGATAGTGGGACAGATCGGAAAACATCTTTGATATTATCCTTGTTAGCTTCCACCGCAGTGTTAAATACTTTGGTAAGAATAGTCTCTCCACCGAACCAGTTATCACGCTCATCAAGCTTCCTATTCTTAATGACAGAAGGCTTAACAAGATAAAAGGTAGCATCACCAATCATTTCTGGATACTTCTCATATGCAAAGGCGATAGCATTAGAAAGATAACTTTCATCAACAGACCTATATCCGATGCTAACGTCACCCTTTGATTCTGAGAAATAGTGTGCATTTTCGTATTTGACACTCATGTTGCAAATTTCAAACTTACCAGTTTCCACATTGAATACCTTGGCTTGAATAGCAGGACCACCACCAACGCCACTAGAGGTACGATTATACTCAACTTTATCAAGCATAGAAGTTGGGATAATGTCACTGACTGTGGCATCACCCATTATACTGAGCAAACGGCAGTTGTCAAGAGTCTCACCATCGCGGAGCTTATAGATGTAATGAACTTGATGACCACTCTGATCTTTCATATACTGACGAATACGACTAATGCCACCACGCGGAAGATTATCTACAAAGAATTTGGTATTCTCTTGAAAAACCATACGCTCTACGCTCTGCTTAACGTCAACCTTTGAACGGTAGGCAGACTTTTCGGCAGAGTTGATTTCGATCAAATTCTTGACATTGATATATTCGCCAGCAACGCTATCAAAGATCTTGTGATCATTCCAAGAGATAGACTTCTGGAGCGATTCAACTGCGGATCGAATAGACGAACACTGATTGCTAATCTGCACATACTTCATACGAGCCTTGAACAGCGACGGTTGATTAGCGATCTGCTCTTCAATCTTAGCGGCAATATCATCAGCGATTTGATTAACAATGCCAATGATGTTCTTGCGAGTATCCTTGCTATAAGAAAGAGATTCTCGACTAGGAGTAACATCAACATCGCCAATATTGACGAAAATACGCAGACCGCTGGAGTATTCAATAAACTTATGCTCCTTGTCAACATACTGACACAACTGATTTGCAGTCAGAGGATATGCAATCTGACCCATAACGATCAAATTCTCATCAGCATCAGCATCATAATACCAGTTATCTCCAGCAAGAACTTTATTAACCTTCTTAAAAGAAATAGATTGACCGATAAAGTTAGGCTTCGTATTAAAAAATTCGTAGACCTTAACCGCTTCGTGATAGAAACGATGAATATCATACTCGTTAACGTTAATAGAAACCTTAATACCATTAGCTTCGTTGGTATCAAAAGTATCCATCAAGGAGAAAACAGGACTGCCATTCTCATCTTTGAAAGCATTATAAACACGACGCTTGCCATCAAGAAATGCTTCAACAGTAAAACTATCCGCATAAGCAAACGGGGCTTTGCTACCGAGGCCAAGACAACCAACAGCATCATTGCTATTGTTTCGGGTACTACGAAAATACGTAGTATAAAGCTGCATACAATCTTCGTGATTCATACTAGTGCCATAATCACGAATAAAAAAGGTAGGCTCAAGCCGAGTAGGAATATGTACATCAAATGGTACATTCTTTTTGCCAGCCTCTACGTGGGAATCGTAAGCATTAGTAGAAAGCTCACGAACAACTGCAAGAATCTTATTGGAATAAAGACCGTCAGAAAGAATAAAGAAAGCCTTGGAAGAAGCCTCAATGCTAAACTTGGACTCTTCAAATTGACCAGACTTCTCAATAGTGTGCGTACCGGCGTGAAGTTTCATAATTGCTAATCTCCTAAAAAAGTGCTTAAGTGCTGTGTGTGCTTTGAGTATACCAGAGTTATCGGCACTGTCAAGCGTCGGTCTTAATTTTTTTTTAACGGTTGTGTTCAACGCAGAAAGATATTGGTTCTAATGCAAAGTCAACTAAATAACCATCGGTATATTCTGCCCATTCATCAATAAAGGATACAATCGTATCTATATCCTCAGTGCAATATCTATAGCAATCATAATCATTTATAGAATCATTCCACAATATAATAGAGTCATTCGTGACTTCTATGTTTTTGATATCTTCATTGAAGTGATGTGCGGCTAATAATTGTAGTGGTGAGTATTTAGTGTTTTTCATCGCACGTACAATATCACTCTCTTTCATTACTAATTGAATTTTCATTTCCAGCCTAAAGCCTCACTAATTGTAGGAAACTGTTCTGTAAAAATTTGTTTACATTCATTCGCTATGTCCATATGTTCTTTTTGGGTTCCAATGTTTATCAAAAATTTTTTTAACTAAGTTTAGAAAATCTGTATGAGATAAAGTTCTTTTAGCATTGTTACAATCAAAACAACAAGGAACAACATTATCATTTAAATAACCCTTAGAGTTATCTATTCTATCTATGCCTGTAAACACATAATCTCCACTAGTTTTCCCTTGCCCTTTAATAATTTTATGCGGTTCTCTATCACAATAATAACATTTTGATTTTGTTAAATCTCTAAACTGTTTTTTTGTTAAGTTGAATTTCAACTTTCTTCTTTTTGCCGATATTTTGTATTGTATTAATAGATTATTAAATGCTGCTTCCCCTTCTTTTAATTGCCAAGGTATATTTTTTGGGCCTCGTTGCTGCCATAGTTCTGGTTTTTCTTTAAGACATCCACAACTTTTTGTTCGATCTCTTTTTATTATATTATTTCTCATCCATTTTATATTATCACATAAATTGCAATGAACTTTAGACCAACCCCTTTTTGTTCCATTTTCATTCTCTGTTTTAGAATCTAGTATCTGTAGATTGTTTATAGTTTCTCCAATTTGTAATGATTTTTGTCTACCCATAATAGTGTCTCCTAGTATATATTACTGATTTCTATACATAGTTATATACACCATTCTTTATCTAAACCTCCTAATGCTTCAGAAATATATGGAAATTGGTCATTAAAGATTTGTTTACACTCTTTGGCTATATCCATATGCTCCTTCTGAGTACCGCTTTTTTCTCTTAGTGCTATATACGTAATCCATGATCTAACACTTCCAGAAACATAAAGTCTAGTAGGGGTTGCTAGTGGTAATATAAACCTAGCACATTCTTTAGCTACACCATCTTTAATCATACCATCATATATTGACTTTGCTTTAGCAAAATGTTCGCGGATTTTTGTGTTCCACTTAACTATTATTTCATGATCTATATCGTCAATACTATTTTGTCTATTTTTAGTATCTTGTCGCCTTAATTCAAATGTGGGTATATCTTCTGTCAATAAAGTTGTGTCAGCGTAACGTTGACTAAACTCTTGAAATGTAAAACTTCTATGACGCAGGATTTGAGCGGCAAGACCTCTGGTGGTATTAATCTCTACGGTCATAAAACCATGCTCAAATATACTCCAATGTTGATGATCTATACAATATTTCAGTAATTTAGCGTAGTTTTCGTTATTTTGGTTGTTAGGGTTGCTGACTCTAGCACAATAAGCCATTAATTTTTCTGCATCTGGAGTGGTGCTAACTAGTTTAACTTGACGCATTTAGTCTTTCCTTATATTGTTCTTGATGTTCTAGCCACCGATCATTCGTATGATGGTTAAATATCGCTCTAGCCAATTTGCTAACGCTTGGAGCAACGCCGCTACCGCCAATAGTACTATCACTAGATTTTGCCCAATAATACTGATTATCAGTCTTATCTTTGATAGTTTCATAACCAAGATTTTTAGCCCAAGATCTTATTTCTGTCCAAGTCATTTTTGTAGTTGGTCCTCAGACCTTGATCTTTGTTTATGTGAGTATCCATAAGAAAAACCTGCCATAAATGCAGATTTCAGAATTGGTATATCATCTGAATTTATTTGATTGTTGTCATACCATTCTATGAACATCTTATCTTCATCACAAAGCTCTGGGCCACACAGTTCATTATATCTATAATCTTTTACATTGAACATACTGTCAACGCAACTAAAATATAAATCGTCTTTTACACAAGGATTTTCAAAACTATGACGCCAACCGTTTATAACAAGTGGTTCGCCAGTATGAGTATATACAATACTTCCAATATTATATATTAATCTTGAGGCTTCTTTAAAAGTCATAAATTTTCCTGTTTTATGATGCTATAATATTCTGGAGTAAAAGATCCCTTCCTCATAGCTTCATTATACCAAGCAGGATTCTGTTTGTCAAACAAAATATTATGCGGCCTAACATTTAGCCTTTCAGTTCCATTTAATTCAAATTCCCAAGGATTTTCTGACCCATCTTCTATAAGACATGATTTAAAAAAATCTACATTCCATATAGAAGCCTGCATAGATATGGTATACAAGCTATTTTGATGTAATCTGTATATATTATTAATGATATGCGATTTACTGTAAAATTCGCTGTCTTCATGTATTCCAAATCTGTCAACTCCAGTATTCATAAGTGACATGTAAAAGTCAAACTGAGACTTATCAATGGTTTTTCTTAGAAAATAATCATCTTGCATCCACAATACATATTTAGTATCGACTCTATCAAGAGCATACTTTAAACAATCCGAATATGAAATTTTGCCCGGTAATATAGATTTAAATCCATAATCATTAAATTCTTCTGTTTCTGACAAGAAATATCGCGGTATATTTATAGTATTATCCCAATATTTATCAAATAATATACTAAATGTGTTCCATAAATGAGAATATTTGTCGCAAGTGCCAACTAGTAATGTGATATTCATGATAATTTTTTGTGTATAATGTATTGAGTACTCAACCTCAGAATCTTATAAGGAGAAATTTATGGCTTGGTCACCAACACAATCTGGTAATATGTTCCCCGGTAGAAGTGTATTTTTCCCCGGTATTGTAGCCGGTTCTTCTACTGTAACTGGAACGAGCGGCGTATTCATTCCATTCGCTGCCTTAGAAAGTTATAACATAGGTAATAGCGGTGAAATTGGCGAATTAGTATATTCAATAGTAGATAAGTTTACCACAGGGTTAAATAATTTATCTGGTGTTGCTACTGCTACAGATGATTTGCCAACTAAATTTTCTGCCACTAGACAAACATCTTTAACTTCGGATTCAACTGCAACAAAAACTTTCAACCTTACTTTCGGTTTGAATGTTTCAAGTGCTAAGTACGATCTACAAAGCGAACCATGATGGACAGAGTTTGATAGAAAAATATACGTATGTTTGGTGAAGAGGGCAGGCTTTTTAGTCTGCTCTCTTTTTTTTCATATTTTCTCTTATCCATTCTACAAACTTGCTTACTCTAGTATGACCGCCATCATCATTATACGTTGAATTTGGCTTCTTGTCAATTGCGGTTACGCAAGAATTTATGCCAGCCAATCTGCTATCAATAAACAAACCCCCACCGCTATCGCCACTTCCAATTAAAAACTCTAATTCTGTCTTATCGGAAACTGATGGTGTGCATATCAACAAGTCATTTTCTATCCTATCTATTCTATTTAATCCAGCCCTTCGTTTTCCATCGCCACCTTTTATTCCACTTATAAATGTTCCTGTTTGACCATATCCAGAAATAGAGCATATTTTATTCAATTCTTGATTTTCGTTATATAATTCTGGATATTTTTCAAGCCCTATGTCAGATTTTATGTAGCATAATGCTATATCTGAGAATCCAAAACGTTTTTCTTCAAAATCTTCATGACGAATTATTTCTTCAATTAATATAGCTTTTTTCTTTTTTTCGTCATATAAAAATGCAAATCTTGCACCGTCAACGACATGTGCAGCAGTTAATGCCCAATGTGGGTCTATAGCTACCGCAGAAGCTGAAAATGTTTGTTTTGTTTTTTCGTATGATCCCATTATTTCTAAGACACAATCAAATTTCTTACCATATTCAACATATTTTTCGTCTGGAGTGTTGGGGTCTATTGTTCCAGATATTACATTATTCCCCAAAAATAAAAGAAAAGAAAGAAACAGGTTTTTGAGTAAAGTTTTCATTGTATGGCCTATTTTTGATTTTGGATGAAAGGAATTTAGAATCTTCCACAACGTTTTCATTCCAGCTTTTATAGTCCATCAAATGACCAATTAATAAATGACAGTTCTTAGAGCATAAAGTAATTAAATTATTTGGATCAAGTTCTTTTTCTGGTTCTTTGTGATAAGGTATTATATGATGAACTTCCAAATCGTCTTTTCTACCACAAGCTTGACAAACTGGCTGATATTTTAAATGTTCTTTTCTTACAGTAGGCCACCGTGGTGATCTAGAGTAGTCAGTTATTTTTCTTTTTAGCCAGTTTAACATAATCATCTCCTAAAAGCCCGATATAGTATACACTAAATAAAAAAGGGGCAGCTTTCGCCACCCCTTAATCTTGATCAATTTAGTTAACTATTGTTCACTCTTCACGAACAAAGGCTACACCAAATTCCCCCGGCTGTGCTGGAGGAACACTGTCAACCGCAGTAAACTCGACTGTGGCTGGAGAACTTACATTGCCAGCATCATCAACGTCTACTAGGGTTAGAACAACCTTATCATTATCTGAGAACGATAGTTCACCAAAACTTGTGGTATTTGCTGGATATGGTGATGTTGAACGAACTTCACCATTAACAGTAACTGAAAGTCTACGCTCTGCAACGTCACTATCAACAACTGGACCAGCGGTTACATTATAAACTAGTGCCATAAAAAATTCCTCTCTGTATAAAAAATCACACTTAAATGCTGTAGGATAGATACTACGCATATCTATCTTTCGCAAAACTTTTAAATATCTATTAAATAGTCTATCATTTAGCCATAAAAACATTATTCTACTATATCCCTTATTTCTAAAATCTCTTTATGTATTATACCAATTTTTTTATCTTTTATACTGTCAATTTCATTAATTTTATTTAGCATATCAATATATAGTATATTTACCGATAAAGACGAAACTAGTAGAGAAAATAAAAGGGCTACTATAGAATATTTCATATTAAAACTCCTTAAGGTGGGATTTAGTTGGTAGGCTACCAATCTATACACACACCGGGAGGTTTATCGTTATCCAAAATAGCCCTTCTTTCTTCTCTTAATCCAGCTATTTCTTTACGTTGAGTTTTGATTTCTTGTTTTAATGACTCTATTGTGATTTTTAAAGATTCTATTTCTTTGTGAAGACTGTTTATATAGTCATCTATATCTGTAGAAATTTTCATATTTAATTACGGAGCAAATAGGATTCGAACCTATGGACCAAATTAATGATCGTCGGTTTAGTAAACCGGTGCATTAGACCGCTCTGCCATTGCTCCTATACATTATCAAAATTTATTAATTGAGTTTCAAGTTCTTCTATTGAAATTTTATTTTGTAAGTTTTCAGATGTTCTACTATTAGAAGAGTGGGTATGTTCCATATGACAATTAGAACACATTACTCTGCATTTTTTAATTTCATCTATCAATTCTTGTGGGCTATGCCTTTTAGAATATAACCTATACATTCCACCAGCACAGGTTCTTTTTGAACATCCATTCTTAGTAATTTCTGATTTTTCGTATTCCGGTAAATGATCAAAACATAGTGCTGATGGGTGCTTGTTATATCCACAAATACAACACCCAACCGATACTTTATAGGCATCGACTAATTCGTGTCTTCTTTTTATTGTATCACTACTAGTTGCCATTGTCAAGTCTGTCGCATACATTCTTACAAAAATTTATTACATCATCGTCAGAAAATGTATTCTTAGCATAGTTGTATATTAAAGCAACAAATCTTACATTACTTTCAATATATCCTATAGAGCTATCTATTCTATCTAATGATGCTTGATATGGATATTTTTTGATATCATTGTTTGAATGAGTTCTTAAAGTCAATTTTTGGTTTGTAAATGGACATATTCCATTTTGTTCATTCCAGAGTCTTTTTAAGTATTCACAATCAACATTATATTCATGATTTCTTTTTTTTGAATTCCTAATTACAACTTTCATATACCATCGAAAATTTGAGTATTCATCTGGCTGTCTGGTATATTTAGCTAGTTTAAAATTATTATGAAATTGGGATACACGTTGTATATTATCTTTATTTTTGCCAGCACATTTTAGATCGCAATAAAATTTGTTTTTTCCTTTTTTCGTTTGTCTTTTGATTTCTGATGCTAATTTTGATACTTCTTTGCCGCATGAAGCACAAGTTATTGTAATTGTAGTTTTCATATATTTCTCCTTCAATGTGTTATACACAAAAATGGAGACGGGTTGTTTTTAGTGGAGGCGGGCAGAGTCGAACTGCCGTCCAGAATAATTTCAATATAAACCTCTACATCCTTAGTTAATTGTTATCGCACAACTAACAAAACTAACAGAGTTATCTGTGTCAGATTGAGTACAATCATCATTCCTATTTATGTTTGGTAGGACTACCATATCCGATTATCGGAGTCAGCATGATTGGGCAATACGGTTCATGCTACCGCACTCTTACCTAACTAGGTCAGGCAGCGAGAGCGAGAGTCGAAACTTCGCCAATTAACATTTCAATCGACTTTTATACTGGCCGGTCGATTAACCAGTGGATGCCATCTATATCTACGTTTACCTGTCGAAACCTTTACGCCCCCTTATTTTAGGAAGTTTGTTAAATCATTCGGTCCTTGATAACCAATCTTTCTTCGTAACTCTTTTCCGCCCTCGTAAATCACAAAAGCGGGGATCGTCTTTATATTGTACCCCTCAACGATGTCTTTGTCAACATCAAAATCTACATCTACGATGGTATAATTTTTTACAATCTCTGATAATTGTGGATCATTTTGTATATTGTTTTTAGCTATTTGACAGTATTTACACCAATCGGCTGAAAATATGATTAGTACTTTTTCGTTAGTATTGTCAAAAGCAAAAACTGACGCGATAGATATCAAACACGAAATCAAAAGGACAGAAACTAGTGTATTTCTCATGCTAAAACCCTCCAAATGGCTAATAATATATTCTACCTTGAATATATATACACTTTTATTATATTACATATCTTTCTCAATAAGTTGTTTATTCTGTAAATTGAATAGTTTAGCCATCAAATAGAATCGTTCATCATCTAAGATGTTGATTTCTTGATTTATTGATTCAATTCTACCTTTTATAGCATCTAAATCATTGTCATTTAGATAATCTATGAGTTGACTTTCTCTTTTAGTCATTTGTTTTCTCTAATACATATTAAAACAGTACATATACCGCAAAAAGTGTAAACTAATCCTAGTATTACCCAAGCGTAAAATTCATTCATACTAAATTTCCTATTATATGTGAATGTTGATCTTTTTCAAAAGATATATTACTGTTCGTGCCAGCATAATACCAAAACTAACCTCAAGTATTTTGGAAAGACTTAGGTATAACATTGTATTTCACTTCCTGTTGACGGTGCCTTGGCCTTTTGTAGCCCATAAATACTTGGCTAGTAAGAACCCCCATACCAGTTATGAGGGTTACTACTATGCCTACGATAAATATGGTAAAGTTACTCATTTGAATAAATTCCCTAGAGAGAGTATACTTGGAACCCACAATCCTACGAATAGTGCCTGCTGTCTATTAAGGTCACTATCTCCTGCAAACCATAGCGTAACACTAAAAACAAAACTAGCAAATGCGGCTACAATAAAATAATTTCGACTGTTCATAATACTTTCCTTTTATTAAATTTGAAACTCTTTTAGTATTTCTAATATTCGTCGGACTAACGCAGCACCGCCTACAATTCTTCCATCAGTATAATCTTCGCCATAACCAGCATTGCATTCATGCTGTTTCTGACTTTCTATTTTTTCATTACATAACTTGATAACTTCAAGTATTCTATCTTTTTGTTTTTGATTCATTGTCTTCAAAGCCTTGATTGTATGCTGCTTCTAGCCAGCTTTTTATTTGCAACCAATTATCTATAGGATCTTTGGGGCGTTTTACAAGATCGTCGTATATTCTCTCCATTCGTAAAGAGAATCCCTCAGATTCGTTGAGCCATTCATTAAAAGTCATAAATCTACCTTTTCAATCTGTACAAACTATTATACCGCAATTGAGTCTTTTGTCAACTGGTAAGTTTCCAATTCATCTAAACATCTAAATTTAGTATTACCGTATTGTATATTTTTAGATCTATGCCAGTGACCAAAAAACCAAAATTTTGGTTGATGAATATTAAGTAACTCTTGCAAAGCCCAAGTAGTATTGTTCTCAATTATTCTTTGATCCATATGCAACATTTGAGTAGCAATATCAAATGGACAATCATGAGAGATTACTACATCCGGCTTTACTGAACGATATAGTTCTCTGGCTTTCATAAATTGATCAATTGTTACTTGCTCATCTTGCCACCAATCTATTCCTATAGTTCTATGCTGTATATCAATACTATAAGCTCCACGGTAATAGAAAAAATCTATTCCATTTAACCTTGTATAGCCATAATCTCCCAAAAAGTGAGGATAATTATAGCAGATATCATAGTTATCATGATTACCACCTAAAATAAGATGTCTCGTTGAATCAACATTCGACAAAGTATCATATTTAAAACCGAAATCACCAATTTGGATCGTATACGGGTGACGTTTAGTTTGTCGTATAATTTCATGGTAATGTTTGTATTTACCGTGAACATCACCGATTAGAGTTATCATTTAAATCCACCGTTATTTCTGCTCCATCAAATATCCAGCGATCCATATTATCTCTTGTATTAAGGCCAATAGGTTTGTTTACAACCTTAAATTTTACATCAAAAATACCACTAAGTCCTTGGTTATGATAAAGGTACTTTATGATAGCATCCTTAACATCTTCATCGCTCATACTAATATGAGTCTTATTATTAATTTTCATTTACGAAATCCTTTAGTTTTTTAATAGCACTGTCGATTGTTTTAACAACAGCCCCACTTAATGCGTAGTCTTTTTTATAAGAGGCTAGTGCATCTAGTATTTTCCACGCTTCATTTTTGTTAATATCAATAGGCATCTGGATTCTCCAAGTATCCTTTCGTTTGAGGTTCACCGTATTCATCATAGGATGCTGCCATTTCGTTTCTGTGCCACTTTTTTACTTCTGCTAGTGCTTCCGTAAGACTATCAAAATAGTGGCCTCTGGATGGCCCTAGAACGTAGGAGTATATTTCAACTCCGGTAATTTTACATTCGCAATCTTTGTCACTCCAGTAGTCTCCAAAACTTAAACTAATATGTCCTTCACTCATTTTACAGTGTCCGTCGCTGAACTCAAAATAATGGTCATATGATTCTTTAAGGAGTTTACGAATAGTAATTAGTTTTTCAAAGTCTTTTGCGTTCATATTATTTCTTTCCTTTCAAAACTCCAATAACAATATTCTTCTTCTCCATCCCATTCCTCATCATAGTTTAATCTTAGTGGAATTTTACAATGTGGACAATATAACTGTTTTGAACTATTATATTGGCCTGTAAGATTTTCCCAACTAACTAGATCATCTATTGGTTCTTCGCAATTTGGACAAGGATAGTAACTCATACAAACAATCTGTCTTTTATTAAATCTGCAATAGTTTTATTAATATTGATTCCGTTTACAACTATCTCCTTGTCAGAATCATATTCATCAATTTCCATATATTTCATGGCATTATTGAAACACCAAAAGATAGCAAATTTTTGTTCAGTTGTTAAGTTCATCACTTAAACCCTTTTCTTTCATCATATCACTTACGAAAGATATTAGATTGAATAAGTCCACTGTTTTGACTTTTTCTCCATCAGATACTTGAAAGAAACTTCTACCATCAGCATTAACACCAAGAGATATATTGTGTGCTTTTGGGTTTTTACTATTATGTCGTATGCCAATAGCAGCATAGTCTGATGATGGACTAATTTCTAGTCCGATAGTATATTTATCTGTTTTTAGCCAAACACATTTCTTATTTTCTCCTTTTGTCCAGGTTTGAAATATATTTCCAAAATTTGTATGAAAGTTATGATCATCGCTATTAAAAGTTTTTGTTGTCATTTTTGTTCTCCTTGTTTTTTGCTTTCTTCATATTCTTCCTGTGTAATATATCTTTGTTTTTTAGTATCAAACGATGAAAATTGACCCATTCCCATACATTCGCTACAACTTGTTTTCTCTATTTTTGGACCCAATTTTTCGTATTCCTTAGAATAAATCTCGTATTGTTTATTTACTTCATCACAATATTTATACTTATTATCATCTGATTTAATACAATTTGTACACTTATCACTCATTAAATGTTTATTTAACCATAGTGCCATTTTAGCGTCACGCCAAATTAGGTTAGTATCTTCTTTTCTTTCTCCAGTACCTCTACAAAATGAACAAACTATTAATGGAGCATTATTTTTTTGCACATTTTTTGGGACAGGAGCGGGAACATCTGGATTAACTATTGCTTTCCATGACGCTATAATATTCCAAGTATGATCTGATAATAATCTATAATGGGTATAATGAATATCAATAATTTTTCCTTCTTTTACTCTAATATATGCTACTCTAAAATCCTCAAAAGTTTCTGGGTTTTCTATTGGGCCATTTTCATATTTCTCATGTGCAACCCATGTTTGGATAAGGTCTTTAACATTAAGATTAAGATTACCCCTCATTACCGGCATGAAATAACCTTTGCGACCAACTGGTTGAACAACATCTCCATACATAACCCATTCTTCGCAATATTCAAAATATTCTAACTCTATGCTTTTCATGGGAACAACTTCTGTGCGTCCCCAAGGATGAATACTTTCCGCAGTCCCAGTAATTTCTGTTGATGTTATTGTTTGTCTATCAACTGGTTTGGGTTTGATAAATTTTTTTGTATTTTGTAAATTTTTTTGATGAATAGGATCCAAAACAAACCAACACAATATAGAAGCAAGAGATGCAACTATTGCTGTCCAATAATATAGTTTATCATTCATAATCATCATTACCAGCCTTTTTTATTAAAATAAGGTTTCCAATAGCAGCATCTAGATAATCCTGCCAAGAATCTCCTTGTTTAAGTGTAAAATATCCCATATTATTGTAAACCCTTTTCAATAGCATCCCACTGACGAGTATCATTATCATTCCACATTATATCTTTGTATTTAAATGGTGGCTCAGTGTTAGGCCAGTATTTCTTTGGATCTATTTCAACATCCTTAAAACGAGACTGACTGTATTTTAATTGTTCAATTTGAGCAACTAATTCTTTGACTACTCTTTCAAGATTAAGTAATGAATCTAATACAACATCAATCTTTTGCTGTCGTTTAGGCTTAGTTGTTTTCTTTTTCTTCTTCATTTTTTAAGAATCCTTCGTTTATTTTAACTCTTATACCATCAGTATGAAATATGCTAAAGTCGCTTTGGTATAAAGGAAGATGAACTCCAATAACCTTATTGCTTTTGTGACATCTTAGTAAACTAATATCAGCCCCTTCTCCCGATATCCACTCATTATAAGTGGCAGCAGCACTATCTAACAATAACTCTATTCTTTCATTTTCTTTATCTATCCATATACTAGCACATGCTTTATATTTTTTGCTTTCTTCTACGAAAGCGTCCCAATCAAAATTATCCATAGTGTTTGCCTTTTTTGTATTGAAAACATCCCAATTATCTGACGTTGAATCTCTAAATACGAGAAACAGAGGTCAAGGATGTTACCTAACGGAGATCAACCCGTTGGTGACTGTTAATTCAGTTCTTCTCCAGTATTATAGTCAAGTACAGGCTTTTTACAAGCCTCCAACATTCTCTCAAGATTCCATTGTAGTCCCTCAACAGTATCAGATAGTGGGAGAGATATTCTGCCTATGCTTGGATCTTCCAAGTTTTTATCATAGTATACATCATGAATTTCATAAGTAATATCCGTTTCCCCAAGAGGAATCTTGGTTACTTTTTTAACGACGCGATAATTCCAAGCCATTATTCTATCTCCGTAATACTTAAATATAATTCGGTTGTAAGAATCTCAATAGACAATACTTCTTCTATAGAAAAGTCATCTTTTAGATATTGTGAAAACTCTGTAATATCTCCAACATGAGTTGGTGAACCTATATCGTTAGTATTTTTCCAGAACTTTAGTTGTTGTTCAAGAAATTCTATAACTTTAATTTGCTTAGGTGAGGGTTTCATTTTTAGAATCCTTGGATTGTTGAGAAAAAAAGACTATATAAAGATTTGCGAGATCATCAAGAGAATAATTCTTATTATGTGGTATTCCCGAATTTCTCTTATCTATCATGGTTTTGTGCATAAGTAATATGGAGTCAAGAATCATTTCATAAAAATATTTCTTCAAATTTTCTTGATCTACATCAATCGCTTTGAGTGCTGACTGAATTTTATCGTGGTTTATAGTCATTTATTTTTCCTTTTTAAATTTTTAGATACCATCTATCCAACAATAAGACAATAATAATAAATATAATAATATATATCATATTATCTTTCTTTTTTCTTAATTGAACTATTATGCAGATTCACCACATATTCCGCTGTCTCTTTATCTATACTACCATCTGGAATAATATACTCAAACTCATCCACTCTTTCAGTTTCGCCCACCTTATTTTTATAGAGTATTTTTTCAGTTGGAAGAATAATTCTACACCAACAACTTTCGCCAGTATTACAGAGTTCTATTTTCCAAGGAATAGTTAAACTATACCTATGGGCTTCTTCATAACTATTGAATATATTTTCAGACATTGGTAATTGTTATTTGTATGCTATCAAACACATGATTATCCATACTATCATACATACCGCTTCGTATAGGTTTATTTACTACTCTAAATTTAAAGTAGTATTCTCCATCGCCATATTCTTTACAAAGATATTGGTATAAAATATTTCTAACATCATCTTCTGATAGATCAATCTCTGTTTTATTTTGTATTTTCATATCATTCTTTCTACCTTTCCAGTAGGCCCATTAATGATTTCCAATATTGCTCTCATGCTCATATCAATATGATAGCATAACTCAGCAAATTCACTATTGTGATAATCTGCCTTGGAAGCAATTTCTTGTACATCTATAACGATAGTTTTAATATTGTTTATATCTTGTTGTGTCAAATTCATTTCCACTCATTCCTATAGATACCGGGATTTAATCTTGGTTCATAAGGTTTAACAATCCATCCCATCATCATTAAATCTAATTTAATCTCGTCTGTAACAATTCCCTCGTTTCCAGAGCAATACCAATCCATGTAGTTGCCACTTTTTATTATATCAGCAACTATACCGCCAGCCATTCTCCAAGAACAAGTCCACTCTTTATCTCCATAAAAGAATCTGTTATTGCATAATGCCCCGTATAAATCTTTACAATATACTGGACTGTTAACACATTTAGCCACCATACGTTCATTGTTAAAAAGATCGTATTCTAAATCTGGTTTGTCAAAAGTTTCTTTTATTACATCCTCTAGGACCATAAACAATCTCTTATTTTAATTAGTTCAATGAGTTTTTCTGTGTCTTCTTTATCGTACTTGTCTTCCATCTCGGCAATCTTTCGATAATAATACTTACCATCTTTTTCTTTAGTAAATAGATTGTAAGGATTTTGCCTGTAACTTCTATCTAGCCACCAATTATAAAGTTCTAGAATTTTCTGAGAGGATATAGCATGAGGCATCGGTTTGCCGTAATCTTCATCATCTGGATTAAATCCGCAGTTCTCGTCTAATTTCAATTGAACCGCCCAGTTTAGGTAATCCAACCCAGCCTGCTTGCATCTTCCTTTAACAAACTTATAGTTTCTATCTTCATAACACTTATTTAGGTGTGCTAATTCTTTTTCAACATAAAGAACAAGTTCATTAAAAATTCCATGAAGAATTCTATAATCAAGATCGTAATATTTTCCCGGTTTCAGTCCAGTTTGAAGATAATGAAGTTTGTCAACAAATCTATTTCGAATATAAATCTTAATTGTATACCAAATGTCAAATGGTAAATTAACAATATCTTGCAATCTGTCTAACAATTCTTCTGCAATCCAGTATCGAAACTTATTACTATTCTTTGTTGTTTGATTCCACTCTTCCCACTCATCCAGAGCTAATACATATGGTTTATCAACTCCTCTGAGCCAATTAGCAAAAGACGAACAACTCCAGCGATTGAATCGGGTCTGTTTCATGATTTTAAACATTGTTATTCCTTAAACTTAACCATAAGATATGTTCCGGTAAATGCTCCAGACGCTAGTGGGATCAAATAGTAGATGTTCTTACTGTATGATACCACACCAAAGGCTAGCAGACTGTAAATTATAGCAGTCAGAACTGCTGCTGTAAAGGCCCGCTTTTTGTTTACGCTCATAATATACCAAGCATATAACATATCTATAATAACGTAAGTAGCAAAGATTGTTGCCGCTGTTATGTATGAAAATTCATCCATTATAAATACTCCGTTCCATTAAGAGGGTCATGGTCATAGGGGTAATTAAATGGCCCCAAAACTTTTCGTCGCTTCTCTTTGAGAAAAGTTAATACTTCACTGAAACAATTTTCACAAAGTTCAATACTATATTTAGTTCCATCTTGCTCAGAAAAATATCCCCATGTCGCTTCAATTGTAGCATATTCATGATCGAATGATGGTTCAATAGTAGGAACTTCTTTGGTGCATGATTGTCCACAACAATCGCATAAAACTTGGTCAACAACTTTAATTGTTTTCTTCTTGAAGGTTCTCATTATAATTTAGTATATTGTATAAGTCTTTGAATTCAACTTCATCAAGCCTTAGTTCGCGGGGATAATGATTATTGTAACTAAATACTCTAATCAAATAAGGTTTCTTTTTAAGATGGGGGTTGTGATGAATGTCAATAACTTGATGCTCAAACATTATTGTTTGTAGTTTGGTCATAGGTTTTATTTCTGCACTTATCGCACAGCGTAACTATCCAACCTTTATCGTTAGCTTTTCCTCGTTCTCCGCAAGCCTCGCAAATCTTATAACTCATGGCATTAGCCATACCAACCAAACCACTAATGTAACTATCTCCACCAGAATAGTAAACCCTAAGTCCACCAAACTTTTCTTTAACTTGGTCAAATTTGAAAGGAACATAGTTGCTCTTGTATTCTGGATCACTTTTCTGTTTGTATTCTGTATTCCAAACTATATTTTCCTCATGCTGACTAATCATCCAACAAAGAGAGGATAAAATATCATACCAACCAAGACTGCACTCGCACCCCCAACTCATGCACGATTCCATTGGGGATTTGTGTCGATTACTAAACATATATGGATACTGCTCATAAAGAGTATCCCAAGACTTTACTTCTTCTTTGTCGCTCATTATAGATTCTCTATGTTCTTTTCAATAGTATTTGAAATAGTCTTAAATGTTTTACCAAAATCATTCATATCAGCAAGAGAGTTATAAAACAAATGATTATCAAGTTTTCCATCCTTACTTTTCATGCCTGCCCATTTTCTCACAGATATTGGAAGAAAATCTTCTTTTCCACCAAATTTCACACATCCATTACTAAACAAACCATCATCAAAAGTTTTAGTTGTTATAGTTTTCTTGTGATTCTTCTTCATTGAATCATTGTACAATTCACAAAGAACACCCAAGCAACAATGTCTTGGCTGATTTTTGGTATCATATTGTTTTAGGAAATTCTGGCCTTGTTTATATTTTCCACTTCTAAGAGCGTTAATCCATTTTTTAGCAATTTCTTTTTTCACGTTCAGACCTTTACCTTATAATACTTTTCACAACGCTGAATAAATCGTGGCAGCATCTTACGAAGATGGTGCGGAATACCCTTAAGACAATGAAAAGTCTCAGTATATGCACGACCAATAGCGATCTTCAATCCAAGCTTCTTATTAAACCTGTCGCCCTTGCGACACTGAGCATATCCAATATTAAACTCACCATTGTCGCCCGTCTTAATAGCAACTAGAACTCCACGGGGAGTATTATCCTTATCACGACTATAAGTAATCAACGTATACTGCGGAACATCAACTTCGTTCATTTATAGTTCTCCTTGTTTAGTTATGACTCACAACATTGTTATACAACTGTCATCGGCACTTGTCAAGAGCAACCTTTAGAAATTTCATCTTCATCCAGAATTCCCTCAATAATATCTAATACTCTTTCAATCTGATCTACCGAAAAAGGAAATCCATAATAGTTTGTTTTGTCATCCTAAACTTCAAATTGATAAACAACTAATGCTTCACTAATAAGAAGCAAATCATTTCGTTCAATATCAAGTTTCATTTTATCCATATTTCTTTTTTAATCTTTCGTACTCTTTAAGTTCTCTGTCTTTTGCCGAGTTTTTTAATTGTTCCTTAACAATTTTTTCTTTTTGTATTTTTTTGATTCTCTTATCATATTCTTTATCATTTTCGTATCTTTTAAGAATAACATCCAAACTGCCTTCATCGTAACAAGAATGATAATCTACATAAATTTCTTCATTTTCTCGCAAAGGATACTTGGAATGATAAAAATCTTTACACGCCTTTAGGCTTTTTATAACTTCATCAAAAGATCCAGATAGATCAGACCAAAAATCAAGTTCACCAATTTTTTCTGTAATCATCAATTTTTTAGGTTTCATCGTTTTTCTCCCCAACTATTTACCCACCTTGTTCCATCAAAATACTTGGCGTGTTTCCAACTCTCGCCCTCATTAGGGTCAAATCCTGTTAGTTGATAATAAAACTTAAACAATCGTTCAATACTCTCACCAATTTTATGCCACAATTCACTATCAATATTTAGAGTATCTCTATAATCTTGCATACAAGAAATAGCGATCATAATATCTTCAGCAAGAGTTGGTTTCATTTCTTTTCCCCAATAGTTTCCTCTAATAGACTAATGGCCGTTTCCAAAAACAAATCATAATCGGCCATTGTCATAAACTCATCATCAACTGTATTATCCCAACTAACAATAAAGTTTCGGATTCTGTCCTTGAGTTCGTTAGTCATTAGTTATTCTCCAATTTTTTAAGACATTCACTATCCTCAATCATTACTAATTTTGCAATATCTAGTTGGTGATATTTATTCAAAACCCAATTAGCACCAGCAATAAAAGAAGCAAAATTATCTCCTGCTTCATTAGTATTATTTGAAAATTTATGTCCGTTTTCTTCAAACACATATTCTGTTGCCGCATTAACTAATTCAGATTTAAATATATTAGTGAGTTCGTTAGTCATTTCTTTTCCCCAATAGTCTTATAGGAAATCCGGCCAACCAGTAATGATTGGCCAGACTCCTAAAAGTTATCAACGACACTTACGGTTACTGCGAACAGTCTTTACCGCACGGGCCGGTGCGGTCACAATACGCTTGGTTACGCTTACGACTGCTGCTCCAGCCTTCCTAACTGGACCAACGCTACATGAGCCGCCAACGCAATCAGCACTGGCTAGTGTAGCAGAAAAAACCGCGATTGCAACTGCACAAATTACATTCTTCATAAATTCTCCTTAATTATAGAAATTAAAATCAATCATAACTTAACGAAAAGATCACCTTTGGGTTTGATCCAAGGGCTAATTTTCGACAACTTTACCATTTTATTGATTCGCCCTCTATGATCTTTGTGGCGACCAATGATATGGATTTCTCCCTCAATATCCTTTTGAGTCCAATTATAGTTATTGATGATGCTTTCTGGATCTACATGATCATCACCATAGATTTCACCTTGAACATGAAACTTTAACACTTTGTCAAATATCTTAGCCATGATACACCTCTCTTTGTGAATAATTAAACAACTGATTTAGCTTTGCGGGAAAATTCTGCTCCTTTTCCCACTACAGATTCTACAATATGATCTTCTAAAACTTCTGGACAGTATTTATTGATTTCTGCTTGTAGAGTATCAATTGGATAATTGATTTTCTCCTTAAAGAAGTAATCTTTAAATTCTTCCAAAACTTCTAGAGTATCCATTCTGCTGGTAATATAATCTGTATACCTTCTAACTACATAAGCCTTATTATCTTCGGTAATTGTCATTATCCGTTTCATAATTAGTGCCTCCCCTTAGTTAGAGTTGCTGGACTTTTCATGTCCTCCCAATTATCCACAAGTACATCCGGTGCTTCGTGTTTGATTTCTGCTTCTAATGCTGCATCTGATTCTTTATCTTTCTCAGTCTCTAGATAGTCTCTAAGCCTATCTTTAATCTCCATGAAATCCAAAGAACCTAAGATATGGTCGATATACTTACGTTGTATTTCGACTCTGTTCTTCTCTGTTAAAACACGATTTCTCATAAATCACCTCATAGAAAAAGTTATTGAACATCTTTCTATGATTCCTTTGTTCTCCGTAGTTCCACCACGGCTAACTCTGGCTTCGTAGCAGATCAGCAGTTTCCTGCCGCATCTAAACTATTATAGCCCATTGTCCTAACAGCACACACTGATTTTTTCTATTCTAGTTGACCCTTATATTCTAATTTAGGGATCATATAGTCATCATCTTGTGTTATTTTTACAATCTCAATTTTCATTATGCAATCTGTAATATCGCCATATTTTGACAGCATATTTTGTATACTGTTTAACAATTTATTAGGATCAATATTTTTATTTAGTCTAACGTAAATCATAGTAGCCCCAAGAGGAATCGAACCTCTAACTAGACTTTAGAAGAGTCCTGTTATCTCCATTTAACTATGGGGCCAAATTAAAACTTAAAACGTTTTGGTGTATTGTATTATAGCGTCTACCTTATGGAATGTCAAGGAGTTAATCGTGAATCTCAAACATCATTATACAAAAGAAGTATTATCAAAAATTTGTGCGGAATCTTATAGTTATAGACAATGTTTAGAAAAAATGAATATAGTCCCAGCAGGGGGTAACTATGCTTGTCTTAAAAAACATATTGAATTGCATAATATTGACATCTCTCATTTTACATTACAAGGATGGAATAAAGGAAAAAAATTTGGTCCAAAACGCCCAATAAAAGATTATCTTTCTAATAAAGCTGGAATACAGAGTTGGAAACTGAAACGTAGGCTCATAAAAGAAAATATTCTTGAACATAAATGCAATAATTGTAAACAAAAAACTTGGTTTAATCAACTTATTCCAATTGAATTACATCATAAAGATGGTAATCATTTGAATAATGAACTGTCAAATTTAGAGTTATTGTGTCCTAATTGTCATGCTTTAACTGATAACTATCGTGCTAAAAATAAATAGGAGTAGTCGGATTCGAACCGACACTTTAAGGATTTTCTTACTACTATAGTTTTCACTACCATTTCTGTTTGTAGTCTGGACTTTATCTTAACCATAACTTTCGTTTTAGGTTCCTGCCATCAAGTCTCTACACCTTCCTATTTCTAGGCTTGGCTCGGTATTAGCAGTTAAGCCTTCACCGAATTTGACAGGTTCTACATTAAAAGTTTCCTTTTATGCACTCAAATTGTATAAGTCCTTTGCCTCTGCCGTTGGGCTATACTCCCGTGTTCACTTCTTCATCATACCACTATCATCGTCCTCTGTCAAGCAACTTCTTTAGCTCTTCTTTATTTGTGTAAAGTGGTACGGATTGTGTCTCAAAGGGATTAAAATGAAGAGTCATGTTATAATAATCACCTCTACTATTAACTTTAACCCATCCCATAGATTGGTATTGAGATAATTTATTTTCAAGGTCTTCGATCTTCTTATGCAAAGAGCGAAGTTCATGTCTTGCATTATTTAATACAGTTGGATTATGTTGAACGAAGTATTCATCTCCGTCAATGTGTTCCAAAATATATTCTATGGGATGTGAAAAAGCTTTACTCATTACTGGCAATTCCTCTTGCAGCAAGATTTAATTCCATTGAAATCCAAGTCAATAGATGGATTGGTATCCTCAGAGTGTGAATACTTAGCCCATGTATTATTAAACTCTTCCTTATCAATATCAGCATACTGATCAAGCTTAAATACTTGAATAAATGTATCAAACAATTCTGCAATTCTTCCTTCGTGCAATGTTCTAATACCAAAAAGGGTACTAGCAATATCATCACGATCCAAACCATTAAGCACCATAGTTGACAGAGTGTTTATTTCTTCAACAGTTGACTGTAGTGCGGTAATCTTATCCTCAAGGTCAAAACGGTCCATTATGATATCCTCTTTCTATTTCTTGTATTAAAGTCTCATAAAGTAAATCTGTCAAATCGTCTTTTTTTATTAACTGCGGGTAATGCATTCTAATAGTCTCAGAATAATCATTGTCAAGCACATATTTAGTTGGTGGACTGTAATCAACAGTCGGTATTGTGGAACTAATGATTATTAGTGAGCCTAGTTTGATCATGTATAACGCCTAGAATACTCGCCCTGTATGTCGCTAATAAAGTCAGGATTGTCAGTAGCATCTGGCCCAAGAATATATTCACTTGGAACATGCTTATAAACTCCCTTTTGCTTTGCTTCCTCCCAATCAAGGCAACCATATCTACTCCAATAGAGATACTTGAAACCCTCATAACTCTTAGTTTCCATAAGCATCTTCTCTACAAGTATGCAAAGCTTTTGCTTTGTTGACTGAGGAATTCTTGTAGAAAGCATATCATTAACAGTGTTCTTAATATGCTCAAGAAACTCTACAGATACTTGCTTCCTTTTCTTGTTTGCAATTTTCATTTTATTCCTCCAAATGAGATGAATTAATCGTTATACTGGGAAACCATTCGCCTTCATTGACCTTAAATTCATCAATATCCGCCTCGTATTCTGTTCCATCTACGAAATCGTAAACATAAGCAACATCCCCATGAATGTTAGGGTGCTTATCAATATATTCTTTCAATTCGCCCCAAGTCATGATATTATTCCTCTGTGTTGTTGATTGCTAAATACGGAATCCAACCATCTTGCAGTAATTCTGTTATTTCTGCTTCGTGTTCTTTTCCATCTTCGTAATCATATATTTTAACTTCTTCGTCTAACGTTTCGGTATCTTGATCTGCTATAAACTTCATTAGTTCTCGCCAAGTCATCGTAACTCCTTTGCGATTGAACGTATTGTACAGTATCGTCTTATCCTTGTCAAGAACTTGAACTTTCTAATTCTTCAAGCTCAACCCTAGATTTAATACTATTATGCCTATTAGGATCGGCTAGTCCACTGTTAATACGGTTCTGCTTTGTGATATAAAATCCACGATCATCCTTGCAAACTACTTCGTCTGCACCTACTGAAATAGGTTTATATTTTGACATGTCAACGATCATACTAGAATCGCTGCCATATGGTGTTTTGGTTGTAACGATAGTGCCAGATTCGTGCTGGCGTGGTTTAAATAATTTTCTTGCCATGTTCTTGGTCATCCTTTTTTGAAAATGTCATACAATTTAATTCACTATCCCAATATGTATCAATTATGTCATTAGATGCCATTTTTGACAAACTAACGCCCAATACCCAATCATGAACTTCAGTAAATATTCTTTGAAGTAGTTTTGTATTTATTAGGTATCTTTCTTCTTTTTCAATAGCAAATTGTTTAATAATAGAGACTATCTCTTTTGGTTTTATATAATTACTCAAGTCCTCAATTGGAATGCCTCTGTTTTTAGCAACATCTTTGCCTATATACTTTGCTGTTCTTTTTAAATTCTTAATAGCAACTAATGGATCTTTTTTCATCATACACCTATTAAGTTGTTAGAGTAGCGGGATATAGCGTGATCTTTCATCTTAAGCTCAAAGTCAAGGTCAAAATCTAGACCGTAAGTATTAAATGTATTATTTGCATAGTCAGAATGCGCCCTAGGATTGTTGCCGGGGCGACTCTCACTGTAGTGGAAGAGTGGTCTATAACCTCCCCACGTTGCATGGCAAGCCCGTATAGCCTCTTCCTCAGTCAGACCGTCTGGATGACAGGCATGGTGCAAATAGTCGAAAGTGATTGGTATATTGGTGGCTGGATGGAATATCTCAGTAAGCTCTTTGACACTCCAACAATTTACTTTATCGTCGTTTTCGATAACCAATCTGCTACGACAATTGGGATCAAGAAGATTGAAACTGTTAACAAATCTAGCAATAATAGATTCATGATTACCATCTTTATTATGTATGTGTAAATTCATTGGAGATCGGTAGTCGGCTGGACAACCAATACGGTCCATGAATGAAGAGTAGAAATTAAGTTCTGTGATTGTCTTTTCGACTGCTTTAGTATTGGTTGAAGCGAGGACATTAAACTCGCTAGGATGACAAGAAATACGAACATTTGTAGAGGCAATAGTTTCCTCTAGAATATCAAAACTGTCTTCAATGTCATCATAATTAGGCAAATCTTCTAACTCAATGTTAGCTTCATCATATGTTATAAGAGGAAAAAGATCACTACTAATACGGTAAGTAAAGTCATGTCTATGGCAATGCTTAATAATCTCATTGGTCGCCCACATATTATTAAGTATACGTTCGCCCAGTATTGACAGTGCTTCGTCCCTAGGCAGGCTAGAGAATCGCTTAAACGTCATGGTTTGGAACTTAACTGGTTCGTCAAGTTCTTGTAATTGTAGTGATATACAGCAAAGGCCAAACTTCATATTATATACTCATAGGGTGTGATGTGTCTACCCTATTATACTTCGACCAGAGGCATTGTCAACCTTGAGTTTTTCCTTTTGATAAATTGTCAAAAGACCATAATGGTTGTAAATTAGTATAATGCCAAGCTATTTTTAGCTCTGTTTCAATATCGGCATCATTGAAATTAAAACTACATAACGGTTTTATATGATCTATATGCCATTGTCCATAATTTTCAAATGACATACCTTCTTGAAATTTAGATTGTAAATGTTCTTTAAATTTTTCTATTGAACAACCAATATACTCAATGGATGATGATTTTTTTTGTTTTCCTTTTAAGCATCCCCATATCCCTCTTCTTATATTAGATATTATTTTGTGTTTATTTCTATATTCTTTTTTATATTTATTATACCAATCCTTATGTGATTTTCTATAACTTGATGTTCTTATTAAGATATTTTCTTTATTTTTGATATAATATTCTTGTGTTTTTAATTTTATGATATTTTTGTTTTTTTGGGAATAATTTTTGTGGTATTCTTGTATGGAGTTTTTATTTTTTTCTCTGTATGATTTTTGTTGTTCTTTATATTTTCCTGTATATTTTTTAGATTTTTGTCTGCAACAATTCTTGCAATTGGATCTAGTGTATTTACCATTTTTATTGAACATAGAAATATCTAATTCATAATTACAACATTTACATATTTTAGTTTGCATGATTCCTCCTTATAGTATATATACTTTTATACACTTTTTAGGAACTCAAATACATTAAACCAAAACTATGATTTGTTGTTATTTTTGTGCCAACTGAATAGACTATTTAACCAAGCTTTCCTTTTGCTACAATTGCATTCTTGTAAATTGAAAAATTCCTTAAATCGCTCTTCAGTAATTCCTACTGATTTTAATGCCCCTTCAACAACATCGCCCAAACCTACTACATCATTATTTACGTGGCTATTAGGATTGACTCCTTGGCTTTCTAATTGTTGTATTACTTGATCCATTTCTTGTTTGATGTCGCTCATTTTTTTCTCCCAATTGTGGGTTTTAATCCCTTTTAGTATTTTTTTCGATGGTTTTCTGTGGGACGTTTTCCATCTTCTATTAGGTTTATACACCCAAAAATAGAGAGAATTAGGGATGTTGGAGCATATACCTAGAGATGCATTTAATACCATAAAAACATATATATAATATACATACTACAACCCATATACATAAGAGTAATAATAGACTACATACTCCTACCCATATTTTTGATTTGAACGTGGATAATTCACATAAATAATAAATTTTCATATATGCCTATTTTTCTAGAGTCTATGGGTACTAGGGTAGAGTATGAGTAGTGTAGTAGGTAAATAAGAAGACCCGTTAGAGGGTTAGTCCAACGGGCCTTGGGATATATATAGTATGTATATGTATATAGTATATACTACTCTGCTCTACTGTCTAGAGCATACTCTATGACTGATAAGTATTGATCTAGTTGCCTAGGTGTTAATTCCTTGCCATTAGCAGCAAGGGCGTGCCTATATGCTAGTCTATGTTTCTTATCCATCTCTGTGAGTTCTCTCATTTCCCTTAATTGGGTCTTATTTCTTAAAGCTAGTATTTCTTTGAATGTTCTATATCCTTCAGAGTCTTGGTACTCTTCTTCATATAGTTCACTCATGTGTGTAAAGAATTCTTTCTTAGTGATCATGGGATTTTCTCCATATTAAATTTGGGGCGATTTGCCCCATATATCTATAAATAAGTGCGTATATAGGTAAATATTAGAAGAATTTGATCTATTTTGACCTAACGGGTATATTGGCCTTTACTATCTTATGTGGACTGCGATACATATTAGGAATGGTTTCAGACTTTGTTTCTGGTCCCATATATATATACCCAAAGCCGCCATCATTAGCGTGTACGATCAAACCATTAGCGTCGTGATTCTTAACAGTATATATACCAGCATCAGTCATATACTGCTTATCACCACTTTCTCCTACATAATAATTACCAGATCGTCCAATGACCTTAATGCGATCACCATTAGTTAAAGACTTCCAATCTTCAATCTCTTCAAACTTCTTTAGTTTCTTAATCTTTGGGGGCTTCTTACTTTTAGAGTTAGCCCCAATATTAAATTCAGTGTTACAATGCTTACAGGTATGTGACCTAGCACCATTAATACCATTACAGTTCTTACAAAGTTTTTGTCCACGCTTAACTTTCATTTTTGTCTCCTTCACTGACTATAGCTACTTTGGCGATCTTAAAGAATTGAGTGATACACGCTAGTATACATCGTCTGTCAGCGGTTGTCAACTTTAAAAATGTTTCTAGGAATATACTCATGGTATATTTATAAGCATCAAAGTAAAGTCTCACTGACTATGGCTACTCTGGCGATCTTATTAATTAAGGTGATACAATGGTCAGGTTGCCGGTGTCGCCATTAAAGTGTGTGAAATAACTCTGGCTAATATACTTACCTTCAATACCATCTACCATTCGCTTGCTATATACATTGACACGCCAGCGATTATCGTATACATTCATACTCTTACAGAAGATATAGTCTGAGGGCTTCTCTACATGATTAAAAATAACATCGCAAGGCGTAATGCCATAATGATCAACCTTCTTCACTGGAACATCATCAATCATCTTATTAACCTTTGCCATAAATGCCTCCTAAAAGTAAATGTCGCTGACTGTATTGCAATATGTTGAACCGTTTATATGGGGAAGTACAACCCCATTTGTGCAACTTATATAAACGCTATATATTATTCATTTTGTGCATCTTACCAAAGACACACTACCCCATTGTACCATATCGACACACTCGACGCAAGTACTTGAGGAATAAGGACTTACGTTCACTCACCATTAGACTTGACGTAAGTACTTGAAAATAAAAGACTTATAGATTGCGGCCCCGGCCCCGCCCATCGTAAACCCTTGCTGCTAAAGGACTTACGACGAGTCAGGAATTTTTAGAGAGAATCGAAATAGGCTTTCGCCTTCTTCATCTCACCTTGAATACCTTGGTGAACAGGCGTATCTCTATTTACCTTTTCATATTCTTCAATGATAGGTGGCTCGTAGTCGCACGTTCTAAATCCTGCATTTTCTTCTAGGTAGTCCATATCGACTTCACCCAAAAGTTCGTGGAGTTCGTCAGGGTCTTTTGCCTCAACTACAAAAGAGGCTTTCTTTGCCTCGACATAGTTCATCGTTACTTTATACTTTGGCATAATATTACCTTTCTATTTAGCGAGAGCGGGGAAGGGGGTTTCCCCCCAACCCCAACCCTCCCACTAACTAAGCGGTCAGAGCGAAAACCTTTTCGTAATCCTTATCTGTAAAGGTATCAGCACGACGCAGGATCGTAGCCCAGCGGTCTGCGGAAGTGTTCAGCAGACTGCCAGCGATCTCGTCAAACTTCACCCAAGTCTTATTATCAAACACCTGTCCCGCACGGGTCAGACCGTTGATAATACCGAACAGGTTACGCTCACCAGATTCCAAAGTAACATATTGATCAAGAAACTCGCTAGCCTCACGCTTGGTCAGTTTATAATCCGACGATACCGCAGCCACGATACCCTTGATGCTAGCCTTGCCAGTATCCATCGCACGGGTAGCGAGGAAAGTCTTGATACCGGGAGCAAGCAAAGGAATCTGATGCTGGATATTCTTGGCGATTTCCAGTTTCAGAACGTCAAGGTCGATATTGCCACGGTGAACGCGACGAATCTTCTCACCAGCAGTCTGACCCCAGATGCACCCGTTCATGCAGATGGCACGAAACAGGCTAGGAGTCTGGCTAATCCGGCGAGTACCAATCTCGCAGTTACCAACGCTAATCATTCCACCGTAGTCGCTATCATCAGCACCGTAGTCCATGATAGTATCGGGGATAAGGATATTACCATAGATAGTATCCTCATCGCCACGCCAGTGACTGAAACGACCACCGGGAACAAACTCCGCGAGGGTTTCCAGATACCAACGATTATCAACAGGAGCATACTTGTCGGTCACGAACGCACGGCAAGTACCATCAGTGTAGGTACGAAGTCGGAACGTCTTATCACCGTCGATTCGACGCAGAGCATTGTTACCAACGATAGCCATAGTGTTAGCATCGTGAGTATCAAAGCCTTCAATATTACGCATCTCACGCAGGAACGACGAGGAAGTAACTTCCGTTCGCACACTGAACTGCTCAATAGCATGATCGGTAGGACGAAACTTGCGACCGTCGCCCAACTTGATAAAGAAATCGTTGTCCTCGCTCACGCAAGAAATGTTCTTAGCCTCAACGAGAATATCCTCACGATTCTGAACAGCGATCTGAGCATCTTCCATGACCTGTTCGTAGGTCTTGGTCTTAGCCCACCAATCCTTATGAACGTGCGTACCCTTCTCAAAACCAGTGCCAGTAGCACCCTCAAGGGTGCGAACAAAGTCACCTTCGCTCTTGTTACTCTTGATCGTCAACTTGTTATAGTCAGTCATTATCATTCTCCTAAGTAGTGGGTTATCAACTCTTCGTATTATACAGGATCACTCGTCGTTGTCAAGGTCTGGCGGAAACATTTCATCGAAACATTCCCCACAAGTGCCTGACAATAGAAGTTCACGTTCGTTTGCGGAAAGGTAGGGCAATGCGCTCTGAATAGGGAGCGAACCACTCAACCAATCGTACATATCACTCTTATTGAGCGTCAAAACAAACTGACGCCCACAGTGCTTGCAGAAAGCATCGCACAAAGTATCGTAAACCGCAGCAACCATAACTGTCTCCTTTTCAACCATCATACCCTATATATCGGGCATGTCAAGGGGTCAGCATTAGTTTTTTCTTTTTGTTCTAAATCCTTGTGGCGTAAGGACTTATGGCAAGCGGCCCCGGCCCCGTTCGTCCTAAACCCTTATGGGGCAAGGACTTGCGGCTTGGCCTCTCTTACCTCTACAATCTCCCACGATTCCATATGCTCAGTATTTTCATCTGGGTAGTATGGCAAATATGGTAAGAGTCTAGCACATTTTGCTTCAGCGTCTTTTTTATCTTTACAGTTACGCATAACAATATGTACTGTAATATAGTGATACATATTATGCCCTCTGGTAGTAGTTATCGAACACTTCTTGCCACGTTGGAAAATCGTAGTGAGCATCGCCTTCGTTTACACACTCTCCCGTGAGATTATTGTAAACATCATAGAAAGCAACATTCCTAGTATCCATGTCACGCACAGAATCATAACACGCATACACATCATACTGTACATCGTCCATAACATAGGTGGCTACTCTTTCGTTCATATCATTTCTCCTTATAAGTTGTATACTTTGCCTCTGAAATGTCGGGGGAATATTCATTACGACATAACGTCTAGAATGATTCCTGTTTACTGATCTTGACTAAGCATACTCCAAACAAATATTAGTATCATGATTTCTATCAAGCGATCTCCCTATAGTGATGAAACAATATCACAGTAGGGCGTGTAGGAGTCGAACCTACCTATGAATACCTTATAAGAGTATCGGATGCTACCGGCTTACCTTACGCCCCATGAAGCGAGTGATGCACAGCATTGTACCATGCACCACTCGCATCGTCAAGGGAGAATCACCGATAGCACTTCGTTTCCAACATCTTATCGCAGAGCAGCGTTCGCACAGTGTTATCCATAGCACGAACAACGGCGTACTTGCCATTCGGACCAGTACCAACACGCTCAATACGTCCAGTGTGGAACTTCAGCACGTTCTTAGTACCGTGCAGAGGATACTTACACTTGATATGACGATCCTTACGAAGACTAGCAAAGTTATTCATTATCATCTCCCTTAGTTAGAAAAAACCATCGACTCAACATCAGCGAGGGTCAACACAACCTTCGCACCATTCTTTTCAAACGTCACACCATCACGACTAATACGCACAACCTTGCCCGCATCAGTCTCATCGCCCAATCCAAGAATCTTCATTGTTACCTCGTTGTTAGAACATCACCACCAACTATCATACACCACGGTCAGACCACTGTCAAGTGCCTCTCGGGCTTTTTGGATAAACTCCAAATCTTGCCGACCATATTCAATATCGCTGTTACTACCAAAAAAGAATCCAACCGTATCTGGCAACGTACCATTAGTAACAGCCGCTTCCAGATTGTTCAGATCCTCATGGGTAAGTTCCACCGGAATACAGTTGAACTCATGCGGATGATCTTCGTGAGCATCGGGCCTTCCCTTACTAACCCACAAATCTTCCATCCAACCTTGAAGATTAGGATGCTTACGCCAGTAGGCAAGTTCTTCCTTCTCTCCATTGTTGTCGATAGCAAATGCGAACTGATCCAAACCCATTGTAATCTCCTAGTTAGTGGAAAATGATATACCTATACTGGTCTAACGTCCAGTTGCGTTTTTGACTTCCACCGCCTATAAGGTATATCGGTATTCTACACGACGTTCTTTAGAAAATCAAGCCGTCGCCGTTGCGACTTCGGCCTCGACCTTCTTGGCCTTGGGAGGCTTGGGAGCCTTCACTTTGGCCGGTTCCTTGATACCAGCAACCCTAGCCCGCCAGACCTTGAAACCCTGCTCCTTGAGCGTTTCGCTCTTGACAGGATGAACAGCGGCGATATTGCCGATGCCATCAACAGACGCGAGGAGCGTATCACGAACAGCCTGCGGCTCAATACCAACCGGCGAATCCGTCACAATATCAACAACAAACGTAAACTTCTGCATAATAATCTCCATTTTCAAGTTAGTGTTATCAACCCGTTACTCTAATCATTATACATGTATTATCGGCCCTGTCAAGCGGATTCTTGAAAAAAATTTTTATTGGTCATAAGTCGTTGTGGGGTAAGGACTTACGACGAGCGGGGCCAGCCCCGTTGGTCCTAAATCCTTGTGGGATAAGGACTTAGATTCAACAGAGATATCCTTCACACCCCAGTTCAGTAAGATCATGGAGAAGCCTTTTGGCAGACTCGTTGTCTCCCATCTTGAGAGTGTTCTTACAACCACCCTTGAGCCAACGTCCAGAATCGTCGTATTGACCAACGAGAACGTCAGTCCAATTCTTCGCATCCCTCAAATCCATACCAGTAGCCGCACGTATGACCTTAATACATTTAATACGATTATTCGTGTCCATACCATGAGTAATGGTAACAGAACAACGATTGTCCACACCAAGAGCCTTCTCAAAGGCAACAGCGATCTTCTCATACATATTAAGATCACAACCATTGCTCACCAGATTGAGAGCCTCGCGGACAGTGAAATCAACCTTAATCATTTTATTTCCTTTAAGAGTTTTTGTAGACCAGTTCAACGTATTTATTAATCAGTTCACTTACTGATATTTCATGCAATCCAATCAACTCTTTAGCCTTATCTACGTTATGCTTATTTACAGCGGCCATTCTATTCTTGAAAAAACTAAGAAGATAAATTATAGCCTTTTCACGTTCTTCAGTCATCCCTAATACTTTCTTCTAAAAGAGAAATAGCCGTTTCTAAAAACAAATCATAATCGGCCAAGCCAATAAACTCATCATCAATAGTATTGTCCCAACTAATAATAAAGTCACGGATTCTATTTTTTAGTTCGTCAGTCATACTTAGGATAATCCTTTGGGTAATCACTTTCTGGTCGTTGCGGTTTAGGTTGTCCCTCATATGGCATCCACCACGGGGCATCCATACGATCTACTATACCGGGACTTTCTTCACAAATCAAGATATGTTCGCTCACCGGATCATCACGATGAATCTCATACCGCCCTTGCCACACGCCAATGTATTCGCCAAAGTAATAAACCTTTTGACCATTGATAGGGCGACGAGGACCGAAGAAACTAATCCATTCCATGTTCTCATTATACCTTATAATATTATCAAGTCAAGTATTAAAAACCAGCGGAATCTTTTACGCCCCGATTCCTATAACCCATACGATTGTCCCTTGTCAGGATCGGATGGAAACCGCCCACGGAAACCTCCCTAGAATCGGCATTGCTAGCACATAGACCGATTCATCTGGCTCTTAGTGACGGTTACTGGTTGTATGGCTCATGGTGAGGATGCAATCCCCCATAGATTGGTATCACTATACAGCATATAACCTTGCTGTCAACCCCGGCGATGATGTACGTCTTCGCTGAACGGGAGGTTTATCGTGATAGGTTATCCAATCTAGTCCCTCTGCATGGACCCACGGATGTTTGTTTTGTATTACTCCCTTATTGTACACTCTATTATCGTCCTGTCAACCCCTAATCCTTAAAAAATATTTTTCTTCGTAAGTTGTTTGGTGGTAAGGGTTTAGAGCTAGCGGGGCGGGGGATATCCTCCCTAAGTTGTTATTTTCAAAGGATTTAGGATACCTTGCCTACATTCATCATAGAATACCCCCTTGGGAGTAAGGTATAGAGTATCAAATGCAAAACCGTCTATATTTCTTCCTGTATTAGTATGCCAGTAAGGGAGTTTCCTAGGGTCATATATTAGGTGGGTACACCAAGAGGGAATCTCTCCCTTGAAGTTATGAATCACACCCTTGCACTTTACCCACGAACAAACATCCTTATTAGCTCCCATATAAATCTTGTCTGCCACATTACGGTTATTGTGGAGAACACAGTTGTGGAGACTAAAAATACCCTCACTAGGATGAACGTACCACACTTCCTTGGTTTTAGTATCTTTGAACTGCCAGTGTTTGTAGTGCTTACCTTCTTGAAGATGATAGCGTACCTTGATCATGCTTCTTCCTCCATCATCTCAAAGAACTCGTCCATACCATACTCATTCCACAATGCTACAGGAATGATATCACGCTTATCGTCAATACTACCATATTCAATATAGTTGTCAATACCATTATCCCAAATACCACAATAGGCCATTCCCGGCTCAAAGTATGTAGCACGTACATTATAATCCAACTCTACCAGTTTTTCGTATAACTGAATAGGAGGCGACCATGCGGTATTGAATGATACCACAACCTTACCATCTTCAATCTTAGCAGGATCGCAGTATTCGTCCCTGCCAAAGTCCCACTTGGTTCCCCAGTTATTGCAACACCAGTTATACCAACGCGGATTTGGTCCATCGTCTTCATAATATCCTTCTGGAACTGGCAAGTAATGCTCACACGTATTACCTGAGTTATATGCGTCAACAAACTCTTGCAACTTAGCAGGATCGCTATGGGAAATATACAGATTATTCATGCACCAGTTAGGCATTAGATGTCTCTTTCTTCAACGATGTTAGAGGAACCACAGTCCATACATTGACAGTTATCATATGGGCCACCAATGATGTTACCATCTTGATCTACCCATGCGTCGTAACCTATACGATTACTCTCGCACTGTTCACATATCATACTCATTAGTCAACCTCCAAAATCTTTTCTAGTCGTTTGGTCAACTTTGCAACTTCTTTCATAGTAAACGGATATTTATGTCCATTATTCTTACCATGCTCAATATCTAGTTCATAACTATCTAACGCATGTAGAATAAGAACTATATCCTCTTTATCAAGATTACATTTCATACATCGTACTCCTTACGCCAGTTACGTTCATTGGCTTTACGGGTACGGAGTCGTTTGGGACGATTATCGAACACCGTATCCCGATGCTCTTGGTGTCCCTGCCGTATTTCCCACGGCATAACTTTCTTGACCTTGACCACGTTGCGGCGTGGACGCATATCTTCGTTGTTGTGGAGCGTAATCATACCATATTCCGTTTTCGTGTTGATAGTAAACTTTGTCAGTATTAGGGTCGTAAGCCATCAGACAGTATTGTATAGGATAGTTCGTTTTTGTCAAGACCTCGTTTTTAGTTATTTGAGGGATTTTGATATTTCCATTCTGAATGTCCTTGAGTCCTGTATACACCAATCCACAAATCGTGATAATCACGCCAATCCACTGAATCATGATGCCTGTCTCCTTTTTCATATAAGGATTATCGGCATACGGCTCAGAAAACTTTAGGTTGGCTGACTACCCCTGCGAAAATGATCGGGCTTGTTAGGCAAAGACAACCTTATATTCCGCAGTCTTTTCAACCCATACATTTTGCCCATATTCTTCACGGGCCTTACAGTACGCTTCAAACTGGCTAGGGGATGTCACATATCCCGCAAACCGATTATTCTTCCAAACTCTCCAAATATACATGTTCTCTCTCCTATATACGTACTCTACCATAACTATCGGCTCTGTCAATACCTTTTCTTTAGTGGTTCTAAGTCTATATTTGATAAGGGTTTAGGTCAAATCTCCCCGGCCCCGCTCACCATAAGTCCTTTGGTGGCAAGGGTTTGCGTCACATTGTCCAACCGGCTTCTGCGGCGACTAGTTTAGTGGGGATTACAATAGTATCTGGCAAGGCTGTAGAGTAATCTTTCATACCACGTTCGTCAATATAAAAATGTTCATCTAATACGTCAAACTTATTAGTTTCCCCTAGTGCTACAACAGCGGCCTCTAGTGGACTTTTATCAGTAGAGTAGATTAGTTCTAGTGTGTTAGACTTGATATAAAACTTACTCATGGCAGCAACCACCCTTTCTACAAGTGATGCAATAACACCGGTCTTCGTTTACAATGCTTTCATCGCCCGTGTCGATTACAACCATCGTTCTATATCCATTTCGCACAACGTATCCAACATTACCAAGATGGCAGTCTCCAAAAGAATATCCAATACGATTACATTCCTCTACAAGACATTCAATCTCATCCTCGTACATATCCTCTTGATCGTAATAATCAAACTCATAGTCACGCTTAATAGTCTCGGCCATTTCAGTCATGAATCCCCACTTACTAAGTTTACCATCAGCATGACGAACACGGCATACATCACTGTATACATATGGGGCAAGATTATACTCAGCCAGTTCACTCTGATTCAAGTGTGCAATCTTTGCATCCTCTTTACTATTAAAAGTTTTGAAGCCTCTATCCATACGCCTAATCTTATAAAAGGTAGACGCACATCCTGCACCATGCTTTTTCTTATTAAGAACGTACATATCAACCCCCTAGACTAATAACTACGGTATTATCGTACTCGCCAAAATCTAAATCAGCATTAAAATCATTATCGTCAAGAATAGATTGTAGTGTTTCTTGGCTAATCAGAGTATCAGTATTAGTACCAAAACTAACATCGCTATTACAAATAGCATCCATTACATCGCTATAGTTCAAATCATTATGTTCGCAGACTTCTCGTAGGTCGAGATATTCCCAAGTATAACTTTTCATATTTATCCTTAGTGTGATGGAAACAATACGTTAGCCAAACCCTTGACGCACAAGTTACAGTCTACACTACCCTTAGTCTGAGTGCAAGTGACAACGCCACGACCACGCCTAATCTCAGGGCAAACAACATACTTGGTATCGTCAATGATAACCAGTTTAGGCAGACTCTTACGCCAAGCATCGGCCAGATTCTTACGCTTGGGGCGTTTCTT